>Ga0316194_10000405_pt1 | contig 27085 bp, 17 predicted proteins | sample CroRivsedime1_MG_FD_204936 | JGI IMG/M metagenome (GOLD analysis project Ga0316194, IMG submission 204936) | Coastal sediment microbial communities from Maine, United States - Cross River sediment 1 | ecosystem: Environmental > Aquatic > Marine > Coastal > Sediment | place: USA: Maine...
CACGCCGGACCGCATCGGCAGCTTGAACACGCACGTGTTCGGTGGTCCTGGTACTCGAGACGTAACCGAGATCGGTCTACACCCGTTCATGCTCGCGTGGGCCAACGAGGACTTTCGCGGCTACACTCTGCTCCCCGTCTTTCCTCTCCGAGTCTTTCGGCACAAGAGCATTTTTATACGAACCGATCGGGGAATCTCCTCACCGAAGGATCTTAAGGGCAAAAAGGTTGCCACACCCGGGTTCTCGTCCACGTCGCTGACCTGGCTGCGCGGAATCCTCCAGGACGAGTACGGCGTGGGACCGGGAGACGTGAAGTGGTTCGTGTCGGCCGAGGACTCCTCGGTCAAGGAGACGGGCGGCCCGTCGAAGCAGGAGAACGTGTTCCCGGAGGGCCTGGCCATCGCTCGCGGCCCGGAGGGCAAGGACGAGTCCGACATGCTGGAGGACGGAGACGTCGACGCCCTCTTCCATGCCATGGAACCGAGGTGCTATGTCGAGGGCCATCCGAAAGTCAGCCGGATGTTCCCGGACTTCCGCTCGGTCGAGCAGGCGTACTTCAAGAAGACCGGGATCTTCCCGATCATGCACGCTGTCGCCATGCGACAAGAGACTATCAAGGAACACCCGTGGCTACCCGCAGCACTCTTCGAGGCGTTCTCGAAGGCCAAGCAGGCTACCTACAGGGAACTCATGACCATGGCGTGGGCGCTCAATTCGTTGCCCTGGACTGCCCAGGAGGTTGAGGACACGCGGAAGATCATGGGGGACAACTTCTGGCCGTACGGGCTCGAGGCAAACCGAAGATCCCTGGCCGCCCTGTTCAGGTACTCGCACGAACAGGGGCTCGCGAGCCGAAGACTCGAGATCGAGGAGATGTTTCATCCCTCGACGCACAAACTGGTCGAAGCGTGAGGTGGGGCTGGCCGGCTTGTGTGGTATTGATCAATGCCAGGTGTCCACGAAGGTGTCCATCCCTCGGACTGTAGAGCACTCCTCGTAACCCTCGTAAAGGGACCCCGGCAACGGTCAGCGTCGACGACTTCGAACGCCCAGCCAGCCGCGGTGGTAAAAAAGCACCAGGATGGAGGACACTACCGTCAGCATCGCGCCGAGCAGAATGAAGTAGGCCGCACGATAGGCCAGCTCCGGCATGAATTCGAAGTTCATGCCGTAGATCCCCGCCATGAACGTGATCGGCACGAAGATGACGGTGACGATCGTCAGGGTCTGCATGATCTGGTTCAGCCGGTGCGCCGATAGCGACAGGTACCCGTCCATCAGGTCGTCGGTGAGCTCATAGTACAGGCGGGCCAGACTGAGATGTCGATCGAGCTGCTCCTGCACGTCGGTCAGCTCATGGTCGTGGCCCTGGAGCTGCGCGGGCGTCTGCGCACGGGCGGCGGAGAACACCTGCGCGTGATACTGGAGAACGCGTAGCATCTGCTTCAGGTCGCTTTTCTGGCGCACCAGCTCGGCAAGCAGATCGTCGCTCGGCCGTTCGAGCATCTCCGCCTCCATCTCTTCGAGCCGCGTTTCAACCGACATCAGCAGCGGCAAGAATCGGTCGGCAACGGTGCGGCACAGCCGCAGCGCGAGGACCGCCGGATGGGTGTCGGCCGGGATCTCTCCCGAAATCAACCCGGCGCGCACGGTCTCTGTGCTCACCGAGTGCGCCGAGCTGCGCGTGACCAGAAACCGCTCGCCCAGAAACAGGGACAGTTGGATCGTGCCGAAGTCAAGCGACGTCGAGTTGGCGTCGAGCCCTTTGAGCAAGATGAACGTAGTGTCCTTGAAAGGCTCGATCTTCGGCGGGTGGCGTTCCCTCAGGGCGTCGGCGATGGCTAATCTGTGGATGCCGAAGCGCCGCGAAAGCAATTCGGTTTCGGCCTCCCGGGACTCTTCCTCAAGAACGACCCAGATCGCACTCGATGGCGCGTTCTCCCATACGTCGATCAACTCAGCACCGCCCTGGCGAAGCTCCCGTTCGGCGGGGTCGTACAATAGCGTGTGGATCAATGGCCACCTCCTTTGATCGGGTCCTAGTTTCGTATCATGGCCCCGGATCCGACAACCCCTCACGCAGCTTCTTGTGCCAACTCCCGGAGCATAGCCCCAGCCAAAAGCCCCATAACTGAGGGCTGGTCACATTTCGAATTCCCGTTGACAGCCGTCACTGCAGAAGTGATAGCCCCGCCCGTCGTGCCGGTCGGTATGCCCCGTATCGGATCCGACGGTCATACCGAATACGGGATCGACGTGGCTCGACGCGCCGCTGTGTGCCTGATGCCCACGGTGTGCCGTCGGGTTCACTCGCGACCCCTTGTGCCGAGAATCATCGCGTGACAGTCAGGGCGATCTCAACCGGAACTTTGAAGATCATCCCACACTCGCGCCGAAAAGATAGCCGATCACTGCGGTGAGCCCCATCGCCAGTGCGCCGCCGAGTACGACCCGACGGACGGCGCGAGCGACCGGAGCACCGCCAAGCCGAGCACTCCAGGTTCCCAGGCCGGCGAGCGCGGTCATGGTTGCCGCTGCCGTGATCCACATCCGGGTTGCCGCTGGGGAGAGTCCGATGGCCAGAAGAGGCAGCGCAGCACCGAGCGCGAAGGCGATCGCCGAAACCACGGCTGCCTGCATCGGGCGGGCAAGTCCATCGAGTTGCAGACCGAGCTCTTCGGATGCGTGAGCCGCCAGCGCGTCGTGCTCCGTGAGCTCGCGGGCAGCCGACTGGGCGGTCTCGGGACTGAGTCCCTTGGCCACCAGCAAACCGGTCAGCTCGTCGAGTTCGTGCTCTGGCGCTTCGCTCAGCTCGTGACGCTCGCGGTCCAGGTCGGCCTCCTCGACGTCGCGCTGTGAGCTTACCGAGACGTACTCACCGGCGGCCATCGACAGGGCACCACCGACTAGTCCAGCCATGCCGGCAGTGAGGATCGCTCCGGTCGAGGCATCCGCCGCCGCGACTCCAACCACGAGACTGGCAATCGAAACGACCCCGTCGTTTGCTCCGAGCACCGCAGCTCGTAGCCAGCCACCGACACCGACCCGATGCGTTTCGGAGTGTCGTTTGGGCATCCTTGGCTCCTTCTTCATCAAGCCAAACCACTTGGTCGAGAGCAGGTGTCCACCTGGGTATTCTCAATCCTCGGACCGTAGAGCCCTCCTTCGCTGAAGCTGCGGAGGGCCGGCCCTCCTTCGCTGAAGCTACGGAGGGCCGGCCCTCCGTAGCTCGCTTGGCGAGCGGAGGAGGGAATCAAATAAACGTTGATTCGTCGCCCTTCTCGATAGTACTTGAGGTCCCCTGACCGCAAGGTCGTCCGAGTTCGAGTCTCGGCTCCGGCACCATCGCCTGAGGTTGCACTCGCAGGATCGAGTGTTCGAATCAGCTACGAGCAACTACAACCGGAAGATCTTCTTTCCCGGCCACGGGCTTGCCGCCTAGCGAGGAGAATCGCTCCACATCCTGGAACCCTGCCGACCGAACTGCATCGACGAGTTCCTGCTCGGTGTAGGCCTCGTTGCTCAGAGCGTGGCTGCTCACAATTCCGGTTTGCCCATCGATGACCCAGAACCGCCTGGTTGACGCTCCGGCCTCCTCATGCCAGGAGGTTTCTTCTAGAACGAGATGTGGCGTCGCAGAGAACAGTCCCGACCTCGTGGAATACCAGCTCGGTCCACGCTCTGCCTCGCGCTGTATCTGCTCCCGGCTCTGAAACTCCAGCAGCAAGGCACCTCCGGGTCTCAGCCCTTCGTGAGCCTTCTTCAGGATCTCCAGCCCTCTACTCCGTGGAAAGACATTGAACTGACCGTAGATCATCATCGCCAGGTCAAAACCCTCGCCAAACAGTCCGTCCCGCACATCAGCCTGATGATAGGTGCAAGACAGGCGTGCTTCGTCAGCAGCGATGTCTGCCGCATGTCGGATGGAAGCGGGGGAGAAGTCAATCCCGACACATTCGCAGCCAAGCCGTGCCAGGCGGATTGTGTACAGTCCAGGGCCGCACGCAAGATCGAGCAGCCTGGCAGGACGGCTCTTCAAAACCTCCGAGAAGATCCACGCCACGTGGCGATCGATCGTCTCACTCCTGCGACTGGCCAGATCATGTTCCTGGCTCAGGTGCTCGGCGAGCATTCGCTCGCTGAATCCCGGATCGTCCCAGGGAATGTTGTCGCCCTCGGACCACGGAGCGGGTTCCAGTTGGCGTTCCACGATATCCAGAATCGTTTTTGTCATCGCTTGTGATCCATTTCCGTTCAACTTGAGTCCGGGTTATGCCACGCGAGCGAATAACTCGTGCTACGCCCGCCGCCGGCGTCCTTCTGGAGCGCGCCGCGCCGGACCAGATCGAGGATGTCGCGGTAGGCGGTGTCCTGTGAGCACTTGGCCATCTTCGCCCACTTGGACGTCGTGAGTTTGCCCTCGAAGCCGTCCAGCAGTCTGTTCAGGATCGCGATCTGGCGTTCGTTCAGCGGCTCGGTGGCGAAGCGTTCCCAGAAGCGTGCTTTCCGAAGAACGGACCCCAGTATGTCGCGGGCACCTTCAATCGCTCGTACGAGGCAGCTCAGAAACCAAGTCTGCCATCGCGTGACATCCACGCCGCCCTTCTGAGTGGATTCGAGCATCGCGTAGTAATCGTTCCGCTCGCGACGGATCTGCGCCGACATGCTGTAGAACCGGTGGCGGCTCGATTCCGAGCGAGACAGCACCATGTCGGCAATCGCGCGAGCGATCCGTCCGTTGCCGTCGTCAAACGGGTGAATCGTCACGAACCAGAGGTGCGCGAGCCCGGCCGTGAGAAGAGGGTCGATCTCACCGGGGTCCTCAAACCAACTGAGGAAGCTGGCCATCTCCTCCGCAAGCCGCTCGGCGGGCGGCGCTTCGTAGTGCACTGTCTCGCGACCGGCCGGACCGGAGGCCACTTGCATGGGTCCGGTGCGATCATCGCGCCAGTTCCCGACGATGATCTTGCGCATGCCACTACGACCCGTCGGAAAGAGGGAGGCGTGCCAAGCGAAGAGGCGCTCTTCGGTCAGCGGCTCCTCGTACTTCCCGGTCGCGTCCAACATCATCTCGACGACGCCTTCGACCTCCCCCTCAGCAGAAACAAGCCCCCCGGCATCCAGGCCGAGTCGCCGGGCGATGGAAGATCGGACCTGGTCACGATCCAGATCCTCGCCCTCGATCTCGCTCGACTTGACCACGTCCTCGGTCAGCGTTTGGAGATGGGCTTCGTCACGCAGACGGAAGCCGAGTGCCTCCATCCTCCCCAGAACGAGGCCTTGCCGGCGCGAGACCGACGCAAGCAACGCGGATAGGGCCTTCTCGTCCCAAGTGAGCGCCGGCCATCCCGTTCTTTCCCACAAATGCAACCTTAACCTCCGCAGGATGTGCGTAGATTAGTGCCTGTTCTTACCTTTGGCAATTAAAATCCGCATCCGGTGCGGAGATTAAGAGGCTTAATCTCCGCACCAGACCCCGCGTTGACCGAAAACTGAGCCGAAGGTGTGTTGGGACGATCGGTGACCGGTGTGCAGTTGGTCACGCCGCAAGACGATGATAGAAACGCAGCATCCCGCCGAGTCGCTGAGCACATTCGACGGTACTCGATGCCGATCCGGCGCGGTCGTCGGGTTCGATTAGCCGATTGTCGATGCCCTGGTGGTTCCGCTCCCTATGGTAATGAGCGGCGTGCTCGCGAGTTGCTTTCCAAAGCGACCGTTCACCGAAGAAGATCATCCGATCGAGACACTCGTCCTTAATCGACCTGACGAATCGCTCGGCATAGGCAAAACTCCGAATAGGTGCCACAATGCGCATTGACTCATGGTTCGTTGAAACGGATGAAACCAATTGATGGGAACGTGTCTGAATCGATTAGGAAACTCTATTTGCAGTGCGATGGAGACGTGTGGAGATGCCCTGGGTGTTTCTGTATCGTGATTCCGTCTGGCTCGCGGTGCAGCAATTGCGGGAGATTCGTTGATGACTTTCTTCCGCTTTTCTTGTAGCGGCCACATTCCGTGAATTGTCCGTACTGACTGGCGAGGTCGAGCCCAAGAGTGAGGCACCAGCGCAGCACTGTGTCAGAACTGTGCCAAAACTATCGTCCACCATTGGGTAATAATGAGGAATCGACCACCGGTCCAGGAGTCAAAAACCCGCTTGTCTTGCCCTCTGTTGCCCAATAGTACCCACCAGTCCACCCCCACCAGAAGGACTTGAAATCCCCCGAGCCAACGCTCTTCCGGGTTCGAGTCCCGGCTTTGGCACCAAGTCTCTTGGTAGGACCTGCTGACCTCGTATTACCAGACGCTCGCCGCACGATTCGCGCCGCTGCGTGCCGCGGATCGTGTGAAAGCCGGCGTTCTCGTTGCCGGCGGTCCGCTAATCTCTAGCCCTTGGGCTTGCGGCCGCCTCATGATAGTTTCGAGCCGCTGTATATCGCACCAAAAGGAAGTTCTGAGTTGACCGGGGGCGGCGACTTCACCCTGGGCCCGATCAGGAGGTGGAAGTGAGATCCAAGCTGTGGACCATCATGTTGATTCTGGGTGCCGCAATGTTGGCGTACCCGGTTTTGGCTGCAGGCAAACCCAACATCATCCTCATCGTGTCTGACGATACCGGCTACGGCGATCTCGGTCCGTACGGGGGCGGGGAAGGCCGAGGAATGCCCACGCCAAACATCGACAGCCTCTCGCGGGAGGGGATGACGTTCTTCTCGTTCTACGCTCAGCCGAGTTGCACGCCGGGACGGGCGGCGATGCAAACCGGGCGGATACCCAACCGCAGCGGCATGACCACCGTGGCCTTTCAGGGTCAGGGTGGCGGACTTCCCGCTGCCGAGTGGACCCTGGCGTCGGTTCTCAAGACCGCCGGCTACAACACATTCTTTACAGGAAAGTGGCACCTTGGTGAGGACGACTACGCGCTGCCCAACGCGCAGGGCTATGACGAGATGAAGTACGCCGGCCTCTATCACCTCAACGCCTACACCTATGCCGATCCGACATGGTTTCCCGATATGAGTTCTGCGCTGCGCGCGATGTTCAAGAAAGTGACGAAGGGTGCTCTCTCTGGCAATGCCGGGGAAGAAGCGGTCGAGGAATTCGAGATCAACGGCCAGTACGTCAACACACCTGACACGAGTACCCCCGACTACCCGAACGGCGTCGTTGGGATCCCGTTCTTTGACGGCTACGTCCAGCAGGCGTCGCTCGACTATCTCGAAAAGGCGACCAAGTCGGATACGCCGTTCTTCATGAGCATCAACTTCATGAAGGTGCACCAGCCAAACATGCCGCACCCCGATTTCATTCACAAGTCCATGTCAAAGTCCAAATATGCTGACTCCATCGTGGAGCTCGATTCGCGGATCGGGGCCATCATGGACAAGGTGCGTGAGCTTGGTCTCGACAAGAACACACTCGTCTTTTACACCACAGACAATGGCGCCTGGCAAGACGTTTACCCCGACGCCGGCTACACGCCGTTCCGCGGCACCAAGGGCACCGAGCGTGAAGGGGGCAACCGCGTTCCGGCTATCGCCTGGATGCCCGGCAAGATCGAAGCCGGAGCGAAGAACCACGATATTCTCGGCGGTCTCGATCTGATGGCCACCTTTGCCAGCATCGCCGGCGTGAAGCTGCCGGAGAAGGACCGCGAAGACCAGCCCATCATCTTCGACAGCTACGACATGTCGCCGGTCCTGTTCGGCACCGGCAAGTCTGAACGGGACGCGTGGTTCTACTTCACCGAGAACGAGCTGTCGCCCGGAGCGGCACGAGTGGGCAACTACAAGGCGATGTTCAACCTACGGGGCGACAATGGCCAGTCAACCGGTGGCCTCGCAGTGGACACCAACCTCGGATGGAAGGGCCCGGAGAAGTATGTCGCCACGGTACCCCAGGTATTTGATCTCTGGCAGGACCCCCAGGAGCGCTACGACATTTTCATGAACAACTATACGGAGCGAACCTGGACACTGGTAACGATCAGCGAAGCGATCAAAAAGAAGATGCAAACCTACGTGAAGTACCCGCCACGGCCGTTGCAGAGTATGAGTTACTCGGGCCCGATCACGCTCAGCTCCTACTTCCGCTTCCTGCACGTCCGCGAGCAGCTCGAGAAGGAGGGGGTCAGCATCCCGATACCCACTGGGAACTGAAGTCACTGACCGGACCGTAGGCCTCCGGTGCCAGGTGTCCACCTGGGTGTCCGTAATTCTCGGACTGTAGAACGCTCCTCGTACTCCTCGTAAAAGGAAAAGGGCGACGAATCAAACAAACGTTGATTCGTCGCCCCTTTCGTTTCGGCTTGAAACCCCCTGAGCTTCAGCTCATCCGGGTTCGAGTCCCGGCTCCGGCACCATTAGAGGGTTTCGGATTCGCAACCGGTTCACTCGAGAATCCGAGCTCAATCTTCAGCAGGCGAGCTATCGTTGAGGCAGGATGTTCAATCGCGACCAGGATCCCGACGGGTTCCATGATTCCGAGTTGGACGAACTCGAGAGGCTCTCGAATGGCGTCATCGATCTGATCGAGAGTGGTCACCTCGACGAGGCACAGCGGAACTGCCTTGAACTCAAGACGCGATTCCCCGACCAGATCGACTGGATCGAGCGTTCCGCGGCCGTGTGCGAGGCGCGCGGACAGATCGACCAAGCCAGCGACCACTATCGGCGATGTCTCGCCCACATTGACAGCAAACCCGACGGTTTCGACTCGGACAGCAGGGAGTGGTACCGGAGTCAGATCGATCGATTGCGCAAACCGTCGACGAGCGACCGCTCAAACTAGTCGCGGGATCGCTTCATGGGCCAATCAGCGTATCGCCCATTGACTGACTAAGCCATTGGCGTATATTCTCTAGGGTGACATGCAATTCGAGTGGGACCCCGCGAAGGACCGCTCCAACAAGACCAAGCACGGTCTGTCCTTCCGGGACGCATCCGAGTTGTTCTCGATCGACGTTGACTGCCTGGAGATCTACGACGAGGCGCACTCGGTCGAGGAAGACCGGTTCATCGCGGTGGGTCCTGTTTGGCAGGGTGTCATTGTGGTGGTGTATACGGAGCGACAGGAGGAGGATGTTATTCGCATCCTGAGTGCGCGAATGGCAACCTCAAAGGAACGAGATTGGAGTACCTACGAGGCCGACATGGAAGATGAAACCCGCGAACTGACCGACGACGACTTCGATAGTGCGATTCCCAGGAGGCTGCGCGCGCGCATTGCCCGCGGAGAGATTTCAGGTGGGGACGACATCGTCTCGCTCAGACGATTCGTCCGGATGACACAAGAGCAGTTCGCAGGGGCATTGGGGATCAGTGTCCACACGTTGCGAAACTGGGAGCAGGGCCGGCGAACTCCCGAGGGTCCCGCTCTAGCGCTATTGCGAATCGCCGCCAGACATCCCCGCGTCTTGCGAGAGAACCTCGCGGCGTCCGCTTGACGCGCTCTTCTGATCCGCGACCCGAGCCCGTCCGAAACGAGACCCTCCCGATGCTGCACTGTGTCAAAACTGTGCCAAAACTATCGACCACCATTGGGCAACAACGAGAAAGCGACGCCCATCAATGGAGCCAAAAACCAGCTAGTCTTGCCCTATGTTGCCCAACAGTACCCAGCAGTCCACCCCCACCAGTAGGACTCAAAATCCCCTAGGGGAAACCCTGTCCGAGTTCGAATCTCGGCTCCGGCACCATCGCGGACGTCGCGACTCAGAAGATGCGGGTTCTTTTCAGTGAACGACCTGTGGCATCCTCCTGACTGGAGCAGACGATATAGAGAGATCTCGGAGCGACCATGGATCTGAAGTTGGCTGGCAAGCGCGTTCTGGTGACAGGTTCCACCTCCGGTATCGGCAAGGCAATTGCCGCCAGGTACCTGCACGAAGGCGCCGTGGTGTACATCAATGGACGAAGCGTCGAGCGCTGCGCCGAAGCCGCTGCCGGGTTGGCTGCGGCGAAAGACGCTGAGGGCCGTGCTCTCGTGGCGGCGGGGGACCTGTCCGATGCGGCGCAGGTCGATGCCCTCCTGGCTCGGCTCAAGGCCGAAGGCGAGATCGATGTCCTGATCAACAACACCGGGATCTTCGAGGTGAAGGCCTTTGAAGAGATCAATGACGAAGAGTGGATGCAGTACTTCAACGTTAACGTTCTGAGTGCCGTACGCCTGTCCCGTGCGCTGTTGCCCGCGATGCTCGAGCGCGACTACGGCCGCATCGTCAATATCTCCTCCGAGTGCGCGATCAAGCCGCTGGGACAGATGGTGCACTACTCCGTTACGAAGACCGCGCTGCTGTCCCTGTCCCGCGCGCTGGCCGAGTTGACGAAGGGCAAGAACGTCACCGTCAACTCCGTTCTGCCGGGTCCGACCTGGACCGATGGGGTTCAGAAATACTTCGACACCCTGGCCGAGCAGGATGGCAAGTCGGTGGACGAATTGATCCGCAACTACTTCGCCGATCAGGAACCGACTTCTCTCCTGCAGCGCTTTGTCGATGTCGAGGAGGTCGCTGACGCCACGGTCTTCCTCACCAGCAACCGCGCGATGAACGGCCAGGGCCTGCGGGTCGAAGGCGGCATAGTCCGCGCACTCTAACCCGCGTTTGTCGGCAGAGCAGACGATCTGCTGGGCGGTCGAGTCGAGGATGCTCCCGGCTATTCTCGATCATTCTCTTCCCGTTCCGCCGTTTCTGCTTACCCTCTGAGTGGGCCCAAGTCGGTCCAGTGAGTGAGGGCCATCCGGCTCCCTTCCTCGACCGGGGCGATTTCAACCGCCCCGGGTTTGTCGGAGGGCTCATTGGTCGAGTGTCGACGTATCACGGGGCGGGCCCGCCGACTCAGGTGTCCACGGGGGTGTCCATAATCCTCGGACTGCAGAGCACTCCTCGTCCTCCTCGTAACGGGGAAAGGGCGACGAATCAAATAAACGTTGATTCGCCGCCCCTTGTTGAAGAACTGAAAATCCCATCTGACCGCAAAGTCGTCCGAGTTCGAATCTCGGCTCCGGCACCATGGACGCCGAGGAGAGAGAAGGCCTAAGCGCACTCTTACAGGGAGTCTCCGCCGGTCTCGCCTCGTGCGGATTATTCTTGACAACGCCTCCATAATCTGATGTATTCTTACATCGTAATGAATTCTGATTTAGGGCTCGGCCGGTGAAGAACGACAAGCGCGAAATCGACTGCCGGATGATTCGCTTTGAGCAGGTGTGTCGGGGTGCAGGTGTCAAGCTTACCCACCAGCGGATGGAGATCTTCCGCGAAGTCGCGCGGACCGACGACCACCCGGACGCGGAGACGGTCTGCCGGGCCGTTCGCAAACGGATCCCTACGGTGTCGCTGGACACAGTCTACCGAGCCCTTTGGTTGTTCGGCGACCTTGGCCTGATCACGACACTCGGCCCACCCCGCGAACGCACCCGTTTCGATGCGAACCTCCGTCGACACCATCACTTCGTCTGCCGTCGATGCGGACTGACCAGGGATTTCTACAGCGACGCGTTCGACGAGTTGAGGTTGCCGCAGTCGGCAAGGACCATGGGCTCAGGCGAGACGACGCACGTGGAAGCACGAGGCGTCTGTCGTAAGTGTGCCACGAAAGAAGAAGCAAGATCGAAAAGGAAGAAGAAAAAGGGAGTGAAATCATGATCTTCAAGACTCGCTTCGCTCGTACCGTATTGGGCGTCGCGGTGATTCTCGTCGCGTCGCTCGCTCTCGCCCAAGACTCGCCCGGTCAAGACGACCCGCAGAAAGGCGACGAACAAGGGCACAAGATGACCGGCCGCGCCATGTCGAATCCGGACTGGTGGCCGAACCAGCTCAACCTCGAGATCCTCCAGCAGAACTCGCTCAAGAGCAATCCGCTGGGCCGCGACTTCAACTACGCCGCGGAGTTCAGCAAGCTCGACCTCGAGGCCCTCAAGAAGGACATCAACGAAGTCATGGCCGACTCGCAGGACTGGTGGCCGGCGGACTGGGGCAACTACGGGCCGTTCTTCATCCGCATGGCCTGGCACAGCGCCGGCACGTACCGCACCACTGACGGGCGCGGCGGAGCCTCCGACGGCGAGCAGCGTTTCGCGCCGACGAACAGCTGGCCCGACAACGCCAACCTCGATAAGGCCCGTCGCCTGCTGTGGCCAGTGAAGCAGAAGTACGGCCAGAAGATCTCCTGGGCCGACCTCATGGTCTTGGCCGGCAACGTCGCCCTCGAGAACGCGGGTCTCAAGACCTTCGGCTTCGGCGGTGGCCGCGAGGACGTGTGGGAGCCGCAACAGGACATCTACTGGGGGCCCGAGGGTGAGTGGCTGGCCGATGCCCGTTACTCCGGCGACCGCGAGCTCGCCAACCCCCTCGCCGCGGTGCAGATGGGTCTGATCTACGTGAACCCCCAGGGCCCGAACGGCGAGCCCGATCCGCTGGCCGCGGCCCGTGACATCCGCACCACCTTCGCCCGCATGGCCATGAACGACGAGGAGACCGTCGCCCTCATCGCCGGCGGTCACACGCTCGGCAAGGTGCACGGCGCCGGTCCGGCTAGTTACGTCGGCCCCGAGCCCGAGGCGGCTCCCCTCGAGCAGCAGGGCCTGGGCTGGAAGAGCAGCTACGGCACCGGCAAGGGCGCCGACACGATCACCAGCGGTCTCGAGGGCGCCTGGACGGCCACTCCGATCAAGTGGTCGAACGGCTACTTCCGGAACCTGTTCACCCGCGAATGGGAGCTGACGAAGAGCCCGGCCGGTGCGTGGCAGTGGACGCCCACGGGCCCGGCGAACGTGCCGGACGCGCACATCGAGGGCCAGATGAACAAGCCGATGATGCTCACGACGGACATCGCGCTGATCAAAGACCCGGTCTACCTCGAGATCTCGAAGCGCTTCTACGAGAACCCGGACGAGCTCAACGATGCCTTCGCGCGTGCCTGGTACAAGCTCACGCATCGCGACATGGGTCCCCACGTTCGGCTGCTCGGCCCCGAGGTCGCAGAGCCCCAGCTGTGGCAGGACCCCGTTCCGGCAGTCGACCACGAGCTGATCGACGAGAGAGACATCGCCTCGCTGAAGAACGACATCCTCGACTCGGGTCTGTCCGTGTCCGAGCTGGTCTCGACCGCCTGGGCGTCGGCCTCGACCTTCCGTGACGGCGACAAGCGCGGTGGCGCCAACGGCGCACGCATCCGTCTCGCTCCGCAGAAGGACTGGGAGGTCAACGAGCCCGATAAGCTCGCCAAGGTCCTCGCCAAGATCGAGACGATCCAATCGAAGTTCAACAGCGCGCAGCAGGGCGACAAGACGGTCTCGATGGCCGATCTGATCGTCATGGGTGGCTGTGCGGCCGTCGAAGCCGCCGCGAAGAAAGCGGGCTTCGACGTCCAGGTCCCGTTCACCCCGGGTCGCACGGACGCCACCGCGGAGATGACCGACGCGGCGTCCTTCGCCTTCCTCCGTCCGATGACCGACGGCTTCCGAAACTACATCGGCGGCGAGCACTATCGCCGTCCGGAGGACGAGCTCGTCGATCGCGCGAACCAGCTCACGCTCACGGCTCCGGAGATGACCGTCCTGGTCGGTGGCATGCGTACCCTGGGCGCCAACTTCGGTGACTCGAAACACGGTGTCTTCACCGCGCAGACCGGTGTGCTCACCAACGAGTGGTTCGTGAACCTGCTGAGCATGGACACGGAGTGGAGCAAGTCCGACCAGGGTGAGTACCTCTACGAGGGTCGCGACCGTGAATCGGGCGAACTGAAATACAGCGCCACCTCGGTGGATCTCGTTTTCGGCTCGAACTCGCAACTCCGCGCTGTCGCCGAGGTCTACGGCAGCAGCGACGCGAAGCAGAAGTTCGTCGAGGACTTCGTCGCGGCGTGGGACAAGGTGATGATGCTGGACCGCTTCGAGCTCAGCGCGATCGCGCGCGGGGGTGCGCCGAAGTCGGCGATGCGTAAGTGATTCGGTTCTACCGTCGTCAGGCTGTCGTCCCGCCCGAGTGGCGAGGCCCAGTTCGAACGGTCGGGACAAACGTCTCCACTTGGTGAGAACAGCGGGGAGGTCACGGCCAGAGACGGCGGCTTCGGCCCCCGGCGGATTACGAGGGTCTTCGAGACGCCCCGCTCTTTTTACCGAAGATCATTGCGTCCACCGAGTACCGCCCGGGTCCCAGGAGCAGGAAGAGCAGCGCGATGCAGAGGTAGATCAACGCAGGCTCGTAAGAACCCTCGAAGCCCACAAAGGGGTCGCCCTTGATCACGGCGTGGAAGTGGACGGCCACCGCCATCGTGCAGAGCAGGCCGAACGAGGCCAGCGGCATGAGCGCGCCGAGGATCCAGGCCAGTCCGCCTCCGAACTCCGAGATCGCGGCGAGGGCCTGAAAGAACCCGGGAGTGCCGGCGTCCGGACCCATCCAGCCCATCGGGTTCTGGATCTTGCCCCAGCCGTGGAACATGAATCCCAGGCCCGCGACGATGCGCAGCGCCAGCAGGCCCACGGCGCCGCGGCCACCTACGAACTTTCCGTACACCACGTCACTCCACTTCATCTCGTCCTCCTCGGAAAGGGAAGAGGGCAACGAATCAAAGAAAGATCGATCCGCCGCCGTTTTCGTATCGGCTTAAGATCCCCTGAGCTTTAGCTCATCCGGGTTCGAATCCTGGCTCCGGCACCAATCGCGTATTGTATGACCTCATGGCCGCCGTCGGCCGAGGCTGCGGGCGGTTGGGAAAACAAGTGCCTGCTCTTGAAGGCGTTCCTCGACGAAGTCGTCGAAGGGAGCGCGAGGGAATCCGAGCTTTGCTGCGCCGACAAGTTCGTCGGCGTGGGTGTGTTTTCGGACAGCCACGTGCGACCGCGCAAATCTAAGTCCGCTGGGACGACTGAGGTACCTCGGAAAAATCGAGATGAAAGCGTGGAGACTGAACGAACCCGGAGGGCCGACGGCGCTGGCCCTCGAAGACCTGCCGCGTCCCGAGCCGACGCCCGATCAGGTGCTCATCGGAGTGCGAGCCTTCGGGCTCAATCGTTCCGAATGGTTCACGCGCATCGGCGACTCGCCGACGGTGCGGCTGCCGCGTGTGCTCGGAATCGAGTGCGTCGGCACAGTCGTCTCGTCCCCGGGGGGACAATTCACTCCGGGGCAACGCGTCTGCGCGATGATGGGAGGGATGGGGCGAGAGTTCGACGGCTCTTACGCCCAGTACACGTGCGTGCCGGTGCCGAGCGTGTTCGCCGTCGAGACCGATCTACCCTGGGACATCTTCGGTGCCCTGCCGGAGATGCTTCAGACCTGCCACGGATCGCTGCACACCGGGCTCGGCGTGGAGCCGCGCGATACGTTGCTCATCCGTGGAGGGACGTCGTCGATCGGCCTGTCAACGCTAGCGATGGCCAAGGACGCCGGGCTGCGTGTCACCTCGACGTCGCGCACCGCAGCAAAGACGGAGGTTCTCCGGGAGGCGCGAGCGACATTTCGCGCGAAGACCTGCAGCGCTACGTCTCCATGGTGGAGACGGGCAAGCTGGAGATTCGCCGGGGTCCGGTCTGGTCGTTCGAGCAACTGCAGGAGGCACACCGGGCGATGGATGAGGATCGCGCCAATGGCAAGATGGTTGTTGTTGTCGCCGGAGCCTGAGCACAGGTGTCCACCTGCGTCGGCCTCGGCGTCGATCACGACCTCTTCCTTGTACCACTGATCACCTTCGACCGCGTGGAACCGATCTCCCGAGAACCCCATCTCGTGGACTTGGACTGGGAGCTCGTGTACCAGACCTGCCAGCGGCCGCCGAAACGCGAGGCCTCGTCGCCGGCCAAGTGGGTCGACACGGAGAGGAGACCGAGAAGAAGCTGGCCCGCCATGTGCCGTTGAGCATACAATTGCACCTCCTATGGGCAAAAGACCAGCACAGCCGCAAGTGATTCACCGTCAGCTCGGGCCCTCGTGCCGGGTTTCCGCTTTCGAGCCCCCGGCGCGGGCGGGCGAGTTCCACCTGTTTGTCGAGCCCGAGAACGATGGAGCTTTCGCGGATCAACTCGAGGAACTGACCCGGATCTACCACGAAGCACTGGAGACCCTCGGCCTGTCGCCGCAGTCAGGGATCTTCAGGCGCTGTTTCGTCAGCGACGCCGCCAATCAGCTGGATCAGGTCATGGCTTCGCCGCTGGGACTCGTCGGCGACGGCGGCGAAGCTGCAGCGGTCTCCTGTATCCAGCAGCCTCCACTGAGTGGACGCAAGATCGCGATCTGGGCCTACCACCTGAGCGACGTCGTACCGGCGGACAAGACGGTGATCCCGACGCCCGAGGTCGGCCAGTATGCCCGTACTCTCGCGGTGGACCGAGGCGAACACACGCTGCTGTGGACTACTCAGCTCACGGGGCGGCCTGCGGGCGCTGACGCGTGCGGTCCGGACTCCCAGACCGACCGCGTCTTCAACGCCTATATCGAGATGCTCGGCGCGCGGCAGGCCACGCTACTTCGGAACACCGTCCGGACCTGGGTATTCGTACAGCAAGTGGACACGCACTATCAGGGCATGGTCGACGCGCGCCGCGAGCTGTTCGCCAAGCACGGCTTGGAGCCCAAGACCCACTACATCGTCAGTACGGGCATCGAGGGTCGCACGGCTCGTCCCGGTAGCCTGGTCACGCTCGATGCCGTGGCCGACATCGGGCTGACGGAAGAGGAGATCGACTACATCGACCGCCTCGACCGTCTGAACCGCACCGACGAGTACGGCGTCACCTTCGAGCGAGCGGTGAGGGTGAACTACGCCGATCGGGGTCACGTCTACGTCGCCGGCACCGCTAGCATTGGTCCCGACGGCGACGTTATGCATGTGGGCAACGTCGTACAACAAGTAGAGCGCACCATCGAGAATATCTCGGCCCTGCTTGAAGCCGGCGAGACCTCGCTCTCCGACGTGGCAGCGATGATCGTCTACCTCCGAGACATCGCCGATAAGGATCGGGTTCGTGCAACCCTCGAATCCGTCTGCCGCGACGTGCCCTACGTGATGATCTGGGCTCCTGTGTGCCGGCCAACGTGGCTCGTCGAGATCGAGGCTCTGGCGATCGTATCCAACGACGATTCCCGCTGGCCGCGGTACTAGAAGGCCTGAGTCGCCCCGAGTTTCCCGATGATCTAGCGCCCGACGAGCGGCGGGTAGATTGCCGGCGGGCGGTCGAAGTCGACCTGCTCGACGTCGGCCCAGGGCACGTACTCGGGGCGCTGACGGCCGTCGACGAAGATCAGCATGCCGGCATTCTTCTCGCCGAGGTCGCCGGTGCGCTCGAGCTGCAGCTCTTCGCCGTTATGAAGAGTCACCCTGGCGTGCTGGGCGTCGCGCTCGTCGCGGCCGGGCGACACGATCGAGGCGATCAGGCCGAATGGGATGGTGTAGTCCACGCCCCGGGATGGGGCGTCGAGCGTCTCGGTGGCCTCGCTCTCGTCGAGGTCGTAGACCAGCCGGCCGGCGAAGCGGTGGCCGGCGCGGGTGGTGACGCTGCCCGTGAGCGGGCTCCCCGGCGGGAAGTCGCGGTAGGCGGGGCCGTTGCCGCCGGGGCTGAAGTCGATACGCTCGAAGCCGTCCCACGAGATCAGCACCCGGCCGTAGCGTCGGTCGTTGACGTAGATCCCGCGGTTGCCGTGGCCGACTTCGTGGGTGTCGGAGAGCACGATCTCGCGGCCGTCGAGCAGCGTCACCAGGGAACTGTCGTGTGAGCGGCGCTCAATAGAGCGGATGGTGTCGAAACGTAGGCTGAGCTCGGCCTCCGCGGTGCGGCCGTCGAGCTCGTCGGAGCCGACGCACTCCTCCCGGTCCCACTGGACGAAGCCGGTGAAGTCGCCCTGCCTCGTGCGCACGGTACCGTGCAGCCGGTAGGGAACCGCGCCTGGCGAGGGGGTGGGGAGGAGCTCGATCGTGCGGATCCACAGACTGTCCAGGTCGATGACGCCCCGCTTGCCGTCCCACACCCGCACGCCGTCGTCGAAGTCACTGGCGGAGAAGCGGTCAAGGTCGAACACGGTCCCGCTCTTGAGAGTCACGCGCACGTCGTCGCCGCGCGCCTCGATGCGTGCGATGTCGCCGAAACGCGCCATGAAAAACCGGCCGAGGTTGATCTGGCGCTCCCGGTGGGCGATCTCGACCCCGAAGATCTCGATCGGGCGGCGCTCCTTGGGCAGCTGCTCGAGCGGCACGTGGGAGACCCAGGGATTCTCGTCCTTGGAGCCGTTGAAGTAGTCGCCCCAGAACGCCTCCTCGTCGACCCCCCAGCGCAGCCGCCCCTCGTAGGTGGCGCCGTCGGCGGTGGTGATCCGGCCGTAGAGGAACCCCGGGTGGGTCTCCTCCGCCGGGTGGGCCTCCTCCTCCTTCGCTGGCTCGAGCACGCGCGACGGCAGTGCATCCGGATCGGGTTCGGGCGGGACAGGCCGGCACCCGGTGATCAATAGCGGAATTGCGAGCAGGATCGAGACGAGCCTCCAGTTGCGCATGACATCTCCTTGGGCGTCGGCGTCGATTATCGAACATCGCCGTGCGAGGAGCGTGTGCGGCCCCTGGAGCTTTCGCGGAGAGTCGGTGCAGATTTCGTGCAGGTCGAGTCGGCGACGATCGCCGCCCTTTGTCGAAGTACATCTGGGCGAATCTATCGAGAACCAGCCGCTCGCACCTGCTCCGGCGTCTCGCCCGTCCACGATTGAAACGCCCGGAAGGAGGAGTTGGGGTCTTCGTAGTCGAGAAGAAAGGAGATCTCGGCGCCCGACATCGCGGAGCTCCCGAGGTAGTGCCGAGCGAGCTTCTCGCGGGTTCGATCGAGCACTTCCTGAAAGCTCTGATCCTCGGCGGATAGCCGCCGTTGGAGCGTTCCTCCAGCTACCTGACGGATCGAGCGCCTACTGCTCCACGCAGATGAACGGCACGTAGTTCGGACACCCGAACGCCGACCACTGCGTCCAGTCCTGCCCGCTCTGGGTCGGGAATCGTCCGATGGACGCGACGTTGCTGCTCGTACTCCTTGTCGTCCAGTTGTCGCAGTTTTGTCTCGGCGGCGGCGTCGTCGGACTGCTTTGCGACCAACCGTTCATGCCATCGGTGGTGGTGCCGGTCCAGACGTAGCCGACGTAATCATTGCCGTACTCCTCTTGCAGGTGGGTGCCGACCGGCCACTCGCCGAGGAATGTGTTCCAGTCCGGGGCGATGACGTCACCGTCCATGTTCACGAACGGCCCGCCCGCGCCGCTCATGCGGTCTCTCGCGTGGATGTACGACGTCCCGGAGGAGTCCGTGCCGCTGATCCAGGCCTTGAACGTCCCGGTCAAGTCGCCGCGGGCGGCCGCGTTCATGCACTTCTGATCGGCCTCGGCGAGTCCGCCGACGTCGCCGTACCCCGGGTCTCCGATGAACACCAGCTTCGAGAAGTCGCAGGCATCGCCGATACCGTCGCCGTCGCTGTCTTCTTGCCCGGGGTTCGGGGTGTTCGGGCAGTTGTCTGAGAGGTCGGGGACGCCGTCGGCGTCGGCATCCGGGAAGTCACAGACATCCCCGATGCCGTCGATGTCCGCATCTTCCTGTGCCGGGTTCGGATCGTCGGGGCAGTTGTCCGACGCATTCGGAACCCCGTCGTTGTCGCGATCCGTGTCGCAGGCGTCGCCGATTCCGTCGTCGTCGATGTCGTCCTGGCTCGGGTTCGCGAGGCCCAGGCAATTGTCGAACATGTCCGGAACCCCGTCGCTGTCGCCGTCGATCTCACAGATCGGTGTGGGGTCGTAGGCGCTCTTGCACGTGTTGTTCGTCGGTTGCCGCTCGACGCCGAAGGAGAGCTCTCCGAACGAACCCTCGACCTCCCCCTGCTGCGGCACGACGAGGTAGAATCGGCTGCCGCTAGGCGGATTGATCTCGACGTTCGTGGTCTCACCCGCCGTGCTGCACAGAACCGGCGACAGGGTGGAGTAGTACCTCAATCCGCCGTCGTAGATGGCGTAGTCGGCCCGGGGTGCCGGACACCAGCTGTGCCAGCTGAACAGCAGCTTTCCGAACTCGCCCTTCGCGATCCGGAGATCCTCCACCCGACCGGCGGCCAAGTCCGGGTCCACGAACGATAGCGCCACGTCGAAGCTCGACGGCCCGGAGCCGTCGTAGCTCTCCGCCTTGCTGAACAAGTTGTAGTCGCCGGCGGTCAGGAACTCGCCGTACCGGTGGGTCCCGTCCAGGATCTCGAAGTACTTCTGCTCGATGTCCTCGAGCCACAGCGATACGTGGGAAGCCTCGAGGGTCGAGGTCAGCGAGACGAAGTAAGTGCGGTCGGTTGTGACCTCGACGTGGACATCCGACCACGTGTCGGCACCCGCGGTGCCGCACTGGCCGTCATTGACGATCGCGCTCTGCGCCGAGCCGCTCGCCGCGACAGAGTACGGGTCCAGCGTGGACATCTGCGACGCGCTGCCGTCGGCGGTGATCGGACCCGGGCCCGATCCGCCGTCGCACGTGTCGGCTGCATCCTGCTGCAGGGAGTCGTCGAACGGCGCAAGCGCGGTCGGCGACGACGTCAGCGGCGCCGGGGTGTCCGCGCCCGCCCAGGTCGAGACGTACAGCTCTCGCTCGTCGACGCCCAGCACGGGGAAGTTTGGAAGGACCGTGATGATCGTGCCATCGACGTACTGGTTGTCGGTCTCGTCGTACTCGGGGACCGTCCCCCAGTCTGCGTTCGAGGTCCACGGGTCGATCGTCCAACCCAGGTAGTAATCGCCGGGGGTCGTGCCCTCGGGAACGATCAGGTGCTCGACCGAGCTGGCCGAGGCGTACCCGGGGAACCCAGGAAACGGCCTGGTCTCCAGCGGAATGTTCGGCGTCGATGCCAACACGTCGTCGGACAGGAAGTAAGACACCTCGAACGGAGCCGCGTTTCCGCCGCCCTCGTTCGACACCCGCAGCTCGATCGACAGCTCTTCCCCGATACGCAGCGCGGTCGGCGACAGGCCGAGCAACGCGCCCGGTTCGGCGTACAGGTTCGGGGTCAATCGTTCGAGCATGGCGAGCCCGATCGGCTCGGAGAAGTTGTCCTGAACATCGGACTGCGATCGGGACCCACCCTCGGTCAGCACGACCATCACGAGCGATTCGGTACCCATGCGAACGATCGAGGTATCGGCCACGACCAGACTGTTGCTACCCGTCGCGCCGCGAAGACCACCCTTGGAATCGGCCCGGATCGGAAGATCGCAACCCCCGGAACCGTCGGGGCGAGGGCACGGGAACAGCGTTGCCAGGGTGTCGGTCGCGCCGAGGTTGGCCCGGGCCTGGGTCGCGAACGGCTCCGAAAAATAGGCCTGCTCTCGGTAGTTCTCCATGAGGTGCCCGAGCGCGCGCGGGGTCGCCGAGTTCAGTCCCATCCCGAAGTACCGGTCTTCGCCGAACGCTGTGTCCGACGAGGGAAAGGTCGGATTCGGTCCCAGACCGAAATGGGCTCGCAGGTCGCCCCACGGGTCGTCCATGTCGACGCACTGCTCGACGCACGTCCCCGCCGCCGTACAGTTAGGGATCGTCGGGTTGCAGTGATCGTCGGTCCCGCAGCGGGTGCACGGTGTCGGTCCGACGCAATCATCCAGCACGGTACCTGAATTGACCGTGCACGCCCGGTACGGGGCGAACAACCGCGGCCGCGCCGTGTGCGACGGGATCTCGAAGTACGAGTCGCCGGGCTGGAACGAGGCTCCCTGCTGGCCGTTCCAAAGGACCAGGCGGTCGATCTCCTCGATGCTGGTGACGACGCCCCAGCCCTGGCCGACACCGGACACATCCGCCAGCCATTCATTCAGGTTGGGGGAGGCCCACGCGCCACCTATGCGGGGTCCGGTCAGCGAAGGGATCGTGGATCGTACCAGCGCCGACGTCGCGGCGTTGTCACTCTGGGTCATCATCGCCGCGTCGAACTGGTCGAGGTCGAACGACATTCCGAGGTCATTGGCGTAGGAGGCGCCCGATGTGGTCATGCCCCCCGACGCGAAACCCGGATTCGGGCGCTCGTCCATGTACCACGGGGCCCCGGTGTCGACGGCATCGGTGTACGCGATGAAGTCGTTGGAGCGATCCAGCTCCCCGGTCGCGATCCGCGACCACAGGTGGGCGTGTACGGCCCACTTCGTGACGCTCGCGAGGTAGAAGAACTCGTCCTCGCGGTACCCGAGCGACTGCTCCGTGCGCAGGTTCTTCGCGAACGCGCCGATCACGCCGGTCTCGCCCGGGTCCGTCTCGAAGCCGTCGAACAGGTCGTCGAGGACCGGGCCCGGCGCTACCGGGTCGATCTCGGCGGCGAGCGCCGCGACCTCGTTCATCGACTTCCACGAGTCGCCCCACACGCCCATGTAGTGGACCTCACCGGGCACCCATGCGGTCAGCTCGAGGTCGGTCATGTAGGCCGCCGAGGTAATGCCGTCGTACGCGTCGATCGCGAAAGAATCCGCCAGGTAGGTGTCGAGCCCCCACGGGCCTCCGCCGTACTGCGCGACCACGACCGCGTATCGCAGGCCGGTCTGCACCGCGCTGTCGTACTCCTCGAGGTCGATGATCCGACCCTGCAGCGGATTGACGAGCGTGTCGATCTCGTCCTTGGTCAACTCTCGATACAGGTGCGTCCGCGGAACGGCCGGGCCGCGGTGGAACACGCCGACGTACCTCGGGGTCCCGCCGGACATGTACACGTCGAAGTCCGTCAGCGAATACCCGACGTTCGCCCGCAGTGCAAGCTCGGCCTCGAACGCGGCCTCGGTGCCTTCGAACACGGCGCCGTGGATATCCGGACCGAACTCCTCCAGGAAGACCGCGGACCATCTCTTGTCGACGTCGTCGGTGATCTCGACGTCTAGCCAGCGGCCGTCGAGGCCCGCCACGGTCGACTGGAAGCTCGCCCATGCCGTGGCGTCACCGTGGATCAGGGTGTGGACCGGGGGCGGCCCGAACACGCCGGCGATCGGAGCCCACAGACCGCTGAAGTAGTGCTCCGGCGCGTCGTAGCGGACCTCGATGTCGACGAGGGTCCGCCCCTGGGCCCTCTCGTTGACGTCGTGGGTCTCGAATGCCGCCTGGGTCTGCTCCAGGTGGTAGGAAGTGCCCTGAGCCGCCACCGGCCGGAAGGACACCAGCACACACAGCCAAACGAGGATCGTGATGTATCTCATGCATCTCTCTGCGTATCTGCCGGGGGAACGTTACAGACAGGCTCAAAAAAAAGTGCGGCGGGTCGGGGGGCAAGGATCAGGATTCCTTTCCGCCAAGTACAAGAGAGCATACGACTTAAAGGAGCCCTCGACCTGCAGGGCCGATGCCCGGCCGAAACCGGTCCGGATCGCACCGATCGGGCCGTAGTGAATCTCGTATTGCTTGGGACTACAAGTCTCCGGGACAGGTCGCGCCCAGGTCCTGTACGGTCAACAACGGGCAGTGGGATTCGACGCCTGCAGGCGTGCGCTCGCCCGCGGTGGACTGACCGACGCTGGAGTAACGCTCCGATTCGCTCCCGGCGACGAGGAACCAGACGTCACCGGCCGGCGGTGTCGAGGTCGCCGAGCCGGAGCTTCCGATGGAGCAGTCTGCCGCGGTGACGGTGGTGAAGTCGCCAAGGTTGCCGAAGAACAGCGCATGATCCGACGCGTTGCACGCGATGTCGTAGGACACTTCGAGATCGGTGCCGTTTTTCATCACCAGGATCGAGGCGGTCGGGTTCGGCGCGCTGCCGTATCCGAAGTCCTGGCGGGAGCTCGTATCGGAACATCCGCGCAGGGCGGATGCAACGTGCGGTGTTCCCACCCCATCGGGGTCGGCGGTCGGAAACGCCCCTGCCGGTAACGTCGCCGTCTGGATCGACACGCTGTACTCTCCCCAGGGTAGCGCCGCGAACTGGTAGTCACCGTCCCCGGCGGTCGTCGTCGTCTGCAGGGTCGCGCCGGCCGAGTCCAGCAGGTCGATGCCGACGTCGTTCCACCCGGGCTCACCGCCGTCCGGGAGCCCGTTCCCATTGGCATCGCCCCAGACCCGCCCTGTGATCGATGTCGACTCGTGGGTGAACATCCACCGGTCGGTCTTGAAGTTGATGTCGTCTCCGGAGTTGCTGACAAGAGCCAGGACGACGTTCACGAGCTGACCGTTGCCGCCGCCGCCTACCGGGAACGGATCGAAGACACCGTTGCCTCCGAAATGGTACGAGTTGTCGTCGAAGAAGCTCGCGATCGGAATGGACACATGCTGCCAGCCGCCACCGGTGGTGGCACACGGTCCTGTCGGGCTCACGTGGCAGTTGAACTGGTACTCATCGTCCTCTCCGTCCGGCGTCCCCGGGATGGAATCGTCGCCGTCGTCGTCGTCCAGCAGGTTGATCTCGACGACGTAGTCCTGACCGGCATCCGGGTTGATCCAGAAGCTGAAGTGGGTCATGCCGGCGAGGTCCCGGGGGCTCGTCCTGCCGAACCCGCCGAAGTAACCGGGCGCGCCGCCCGAGCCGTAACCCGCGATCAGGGATGCGTTGCACCCGTCCGGCGGAAGATCGGTGGTGGAGCCACCGATGCCGCCGCCGCCGTTCCCGTTGAACGTGAACCAGCCGTTCGCGCCGGAGGGGTTGGCGTGGTCCATGCCGTCGAACAGGATCTCGCACTCCGGGAACTCGGGCCTCTGGTAGACCCGCACGTGATCCACGATCAGTTCCTGCGGGAACGAGGTCGTCTCGTCGGGGGGACCGGGAAGGTTCCCGCCGACGGCCATGTTGAGAATGAGATGGAACTCCTCGTCGAACGGCGCCGGATAGCCCCCACCGCTGGAGCTCCAGTGGCTCTGGCAGGAGTACTGCTGCCCGTCCACGTACCAGCGTAACTCGTGAGGACTCCACTCCAGCGCGAACTCATGCAGGCTGTCTGCAAAGGTGCCGGCCGGAAGGGTGAACCCCTCGCTCCAGAACAGGTTGTCCGGCCACGATCCGCCGTAGTGAATCGCTCCGGAGGCGTGGTTCGTGTTGTGCCCGAGGTACTCCATGATGTCGATCTCGCCGCTGGCCGCCCAGGTGCCGTAGGCATCGTCGGTCGAGAGCATCCAGAAGGCCGGCCACAGCCCCTGGCCCACCGGCATCCTCGCGCGCATCTCGAACCGGCCGTACTTCCAGTCGCCGAGCCCAAGGGTCCGCATACGCGCCGATGTGTAGTCGCTACCGCCGAACGACTCCTCGCGGGCGGTGATGATCAACTGCCCCCCGGAGACGAGGGCGTTTCCCGCCAGGTAGTGCTGCAGCTCGTTGTTGCCCCAGCCGCAGAGCGAGGGACAGCCGTCTCCGATCTGGAACGTCCACTTGGAGGGGTCCACCCCGAACCCGTCGAACTCATCCGACCACACGAGCTGATAGTCCAGCTCCGAGGCATGCGCCCCGCCCAGCGCCGCGGCGACGATGAACAATGCGACGGTGATGTGCAGAACTCTCATATCCTCTACTCGCGACAACGTAGCCAGGAACTGCTTCGGAGCCCGCCGCCGGTGGCGACTCTCATACCGGGAAGGCCCCGGACTGTCAACTGCTATGTCAGCCTCAAAAGCCGACCCGGCGAACTCGAGGTGCTCCAACACCATGAACAGTCGATGAGTTCATCGAGCTGGGTCAGGGCTCTGCCACGCAAACGAGTAGCTGGTGCTGCGCCCTCCGACAGACCTCTCACTACGGGCAGCTTCCGGTGATCTCCTTTGCGGTTTCGCCGCAGGTGCCGCTGGGGTTCAGGCCGTTGCGCTCGCCATCGGTGGCGAGGCCCCACGAGCTCTCGACCGCGACACCGTCGCCGCCGACGACGACGAACCACAGGTCGCCGGCGGGAACCGCGGCCCAGCTCTCCGGGTTCGCGATGCCGCAGACCGATCCGGAGATCGTGTAGGCGGACACCTGACCGAGCGAACCGTAGACGATCTTGGCGCTCGGCGGCGCACATTGGTCGTCCCAAACAATCGAGATCTCGCTGCCGTCCGGCGTCGCTCGATCGGCCAGCATCGGAGATCCGCCTGCCGAGCCGTCCGGGATCGGCGGCGGGGTGGTGATCGGCGGCGCGCAGACCTCGTTGAGACAGAGCTCGGGAGCAAAGAAGTGCACGACGACGTTGTCGAGGTACCAGTACAGCTCCGCCTGAGCCTCGTAGTAGTGCCACCGGATCTGCGCGTCGGGCGTGTTCCCGGCCTGGGCCGAGATGTCGATGATCTCGTGCACCGGATTCGCGGTGGACACACCCGTGAAGCGAGCCACGTTGACCCACTGCCCGCCGGTCAGCGACGAGCGCACATCGACGTCCGCGATCTCGCCCGTGTCGGCTTCGAACCAGTGGTCGAACTCCAGCGTCACGATCGGGTCGTCGACGAAGTTCATCACCGGGGTGATGAGGTCCTCGTCCATGCGGTCACCGCCACCCGTACAGCTCGAGTCGACGGCCGCCCACATGCCGGCGATCGGGGAATTCGGGTTCGTGCTGCCACAAGCCGCAGGATCGGCGGCGCTGTCGGCGTACCACGTGAGGCCGTCAGCGGGCCCGCCGCTGCGCGATCGGTCGATGACCGCCCACTCCGCGGGGATTCCGGTCGAAAAGTCCTCGCTGAGAGTGACACCGCTCCGCTCGGCGATGACCTCGCCGACCATCTGCTGGAAGGTCGCGGGCCAGGTTCCTTCGTTGGAGATCATGTCGACCTGGAAGTCGACGGTCTGGCCGCAGATCAGCGCGTCGGTGAGCTGGGCAATGACGTGGGGCGGCTGGGTGGTCGCCGAGATTCCCGGATCCAGGTCGCCGACCGTTGCGGTGTCGTCGAGCATCGTGATGCCGGCGGTGATCGGGGTAACGTGCACCCACGCGTCGGTCACAGGATCGGTGCCGTCGTTCTTTATATCGAGGCTGAACTCGATCTGCTCGCCCACCTCCCAGCGGTTGTTGCCGAGGCCGGAGGTACCGGTCGAGCAGGCATCGACCTCGAGCTGGTGAGACATGAACTGCGCCACGGGACCGCACTGCTGGGCCTCGAAGGTCAGGATCAGCGTCCACTCGACCAGCTCACCCTGATCCGCTCCCGCGTCGTCGGTGACCTC
>Ga0316194_10000406_pt1 | contig 27068 bp, 25 predicted proteins | sample CroRivsedime1_MG_FD_204936 | JGI IMG/M metagenome (GOLD analysis project Ga0316194, IMG submission 204936) | Coastal sediment microbial communities from Maine, United States - Cross River sediment 1 | ecosystem: Environmental > Aquatic > Marine > Coastal > Sediment | place: USA: Maine...
GCGTTGATGCAATGTGAATCATGGGTGCCACCATCCCGTCTCCTTGTGCCCGGCCGTTACTGGAAATCCCTGGGTATGGTGTCGCTCCAGGTCTTCTCCCTCACCAGCTCTCCGTTTTCTTCGAGCCTGCGGGTGTATCGGTAGTAGAAGTTGCCGCGGTCGCTCGTGAAGGAGAGGTTCGCTTCCCACACGAGGACGCGGTCTTTCAGGGTGACCTCCATGCGGTGGGTTCCACGCACCTCGGTCTTCTCCGGGTGGGCATCCGACGTACGGTGTTCGATGGTTTCGCGGTAGGCCTCGGTGCCCCAGGGGTAGCGGTAGGCTCCGGAATTGGTCGCGGTCACGGTGACCTCGCCGGTCTGCGGATTCCGATCCACTGAGGAAATCTCGCCGTATCCAGAGTTGGTGCCCGTGTCGATGCTCTCGAAGCCGGGCAGCTTCGGGCTTTCCGTGGGCGGCCGAAACTCCGGAGCCGTGGCCGGGCCCGGCGGCACTACCGGAATCACCAGGTGCGAGCCGCCGTCACCGCCCAGATGCAGGGATGTGGTCATGGCGTATGGCGTCGGCCAGAGCATGGGCCACTGGGCATTGTTCACCGACAAACGGATGCGGTGCCCCTTGGGGAACACCCAGGAGGTGAAGTGCATCTCGATATCCAGGGGGAAGACCTGCCCGGATTCGATGTCCTCGGGCCGGCGGGCCGAGATCCGGTGGGTCCCGTTGAAGCCGGCGCCGGCGACCTGGGTGACGGTGCCGTCGGGCGCGACGTCAGAGAGCCGCACGAACCAGTTGGCCCTGGTGGCGCTGGCGGCCACCCGCAGCACGGCCCGCGGCAGTCCCAAGATCTCGGTGGCCTCGGAGAGAGGTTCGCTGTCGTACACCAGACTGAAGGCATCGGTGCCGCGCTGGTCGTGGGCCACGTCGCCCCACCACATGACGGGACCGCCGGCTTCGATGCCGATACCGGGGACGTAGCGCAGTTGGTGCACGGTCTTCTCGGGCTTGGCAATGGACAGGGTGTGGTTGGGCTGTGAGTACATGACCCGTTCTTCGATGCGGGCCACCGGCCAACCCTTTTCCCACCGCCAGAAACCCGGCGCGGTTTCTAGGTACGGGCCGGGGGGATGCCACTGACGCACGTACACCGCGAGGCGGGGCTCGTCCATGATCCCGGTGTCGACGCCCTTCAACCACTGATCGAACCAGCGCACCGCCTCATGCCGCCACTCCATGCCCGGCTCGGGATAGGGGTCGTGCGGCCAGGCGTGGGACCAGGGACCGATCATTGCCTTGACCGGAGCTTCGAGGTTGTCCAGCATTCGGGGCAGGCTGTCCCGGTAGCCGTCGTACCAGCCGCCGATGTGGAAGGTCGGTATCGTGATTTCTTCGTAGCGGCTCTTCACGGACGCCCGGTCCCAGAACGGGCCGTCACGCTGCTGACGCTTGTACGTCATCATCCAGGGCTGGGTGTCGAAACGGTTGCGGAAGTACGCCTCATCGATGACATAGTCCGGGGCGCCTGGTCGGGCGTTGTCGAGGTCCTGGCTCATCTCCCAGGAATCCACGTGCATGATGCCGTCCATGTAGTGCACGTCGTCCTGGTACAGGTCCTCGGTGGCGTCGACGGCGATGATGGCCTTCAGGGCCGGGGGGTTGAGACTGGCCATCTGGATGGAGTTGAAGCCGCCCCAGGAGATGCCGAACATGCCGACGTTGCCGTTGGACCACGGTTGCCCGGCCAGCCAATCGATGACCACCATGCCGTCCTGGTGCTCCTGGTCAGAGTACTCATAAGGTATGAGACGTCCCTCGCTGTTACCGGTGCCGCGGATGTCGACCCGTGCGACGACGTAACCGCGCTCGACGAAGTACGAGTACAGGGAGTAATTGCGGGACCGGGACTCGGTCTTGCGGTAGGGCAGGTACTCCAGGATGACCGGGAAGGTTTCCCCATTTTCATTCCCCGCCGGCATGTACAGGTCCGCCGCCAGCCGCACGCCGTCGGGCATGCCGATCGATGCCTCCCTCATTTCCACTTGGTACTCGGGAGCCGAGGGCGCCTGGGCCGCATGCAGGGGGAAGCTGCCCGGGGCGGCGATCAATGAGGCCCACAGGGCAGCCATCACGGTTCCGCGAGATCCGATCAGTAGGTATCGAGATGGGCGCATGGTGTGTGCCTCCGGTGCAGGTCTCGACGACGAATGGGTGCCAGGGAGATCATAATGCAGTCGTGTACCTGGCAACGGTTCGTCTTCCGGCGCTCAGGCCGCGGCCGCGAGAATCGCAGCGACGTGGGTTTTGGTGGTATCGAGCACGTCAATCGAAAGATCGTCGCTCGAAATCACGAGTGGGAGCTCGGTGCAGCCGAGGATCACCGAGTCGATGCGGTCTGATTCGATGTGCTTCGCGCAGATCTCGTGATAGCGCTGCCGGACCTCAGGGCTCACTCGGCCGATCGCCAGGTCGTTGTAGATCGTCTGATCGAGAAACTCGCGGTCGTCCTCGCCGGGCAGGACGATTCGGATTCCGGCATCGATAAACTCGCGCGGGTACATCTCCGCCTCGATGGTCGTTCTGGTTCCCAGGAGGAGAGCGCGCTCGAGCCCACGATCGGAGGCTGCATTCCGCGTTGCCGTGACGATGCTTACCAGGGGAAGCGAGGTCTCGGCCCGGATCTCGTCCAGGTAGGCGTGGGGCGTGTTCGCTGTCAGGGCGCCGACCTCGGCGCCGGCCAGCCTGAGGCGCTCCAATATTGCGGTGAGATATTCAACGACTTCCCTCCGTTCGCCACCGCGCTGAATCTGAACGAGCTCGGTGAGGTTGAGGCTGTAGATGAGGATCTCCGGGTTGCGGAGAGGATCGCCCTCCGGCTTTCTGGCGCCCTGGATCAGCAGCTCGTAGTAGACCTTCGTCGACTCGGGCGTCATGCCGCCGACAAGACCGATCGTTTTCATCGCCATCCCCTTTCAACGCGTCCTGCTCGGAGCTCTGCGTCCGATTCTACGCCGCGCTTGGGCAATGGGTACGACGTTTCGCGTTGAGGGTCGAGAGATGGTCTTCAGCCGGAGGTCGCTTCGTCTGAGCCAGTCGTTGCGCCCTGGCCTCCCTGTTCGGCGCGCCGTTTGATGCCCAGCATGCACTTGCGCATCATGATGATCTCGCCGAGGTCGAGGAATACTCGCGGACGTACCCCCCTGGCGTTGGCGCGCAACCGGGTGACGAGACGGGTATGGGAGGCATCCTCCGGATAGAGGCCCCACACCCAGGTAGCGTTGGACCAGGTGCCGGCGACCTCGAAAACGAGGACCATTAATTCCGGCGGGTCGAGCTCGGCAACTCTCACGAAGGCGCTCTTCGAGAGCGGTATGAGGTCGCCGACCTCCAGCGCCTGGTACTGGGGCAGGATTCGCTCGGCGCTCGGGATGCCGTCGTTGTCGAGGATGTCGTAGCTGTAGAAGCCGGCTCGCCGGTAGCCGATCTGGACGATCCAGGGCCAGATCTTGTCGGGCGTTGCCTCGACCGTGATGGCGCGGGTCGCGTTGAATGTGGGGTTCTCGAGGACCTCGTCGCCCGGCATGGAACGTGCAATCTCCTCGTCTGTCGACCCCCAGGTCAGGGCCCAGGGCCGGTAGAGGAACCAGACGACCAGCACGGCGAATCCTATGAGAATCAGACCGGCGAGCGAAAGGCGGACGAGGTCTTTCCTGTTCATGGTTCCCTGAATTATGAACGATCGATCGGGGGTGGATATTAGCGGTGGATGCCACCCTTCGCATGAATGCGATTTTATGGGTGGCGGCGCTTCGCCGGTCAGCGCCCCATTTTCTCAGCCAGTGCCACGGCCGCCGCCCGGCCGGCTTCCAGGCTCTGGACGCCGATGGCGCCACCGAGGCGATGTTCGAGCTGGAAGATGACCACCCCTGATGGCCCGTCGACCACCAGCATCGCGGGATCCTTGGTGTCGTCCAGGCTCACGTTTGCTGGATCCCGTCCGCGATAGTAATCCTCGAGATGCTTGAAGTGGGTCTGGGCTTCTGTCGGCGATCCGGTTTCCACGACGAAGAGCTGGAGCCCCTGGCCGTCAAAGGTGTAGTCGACTCGATAGGCACCGGTCAGGTACGGCTGACCGAGAAAATTCTTTGGGATGAAGCGCTCGCTCGCTTCGACCCGGCCCTTTTCGGGGAAGAGGAGCAGTGTCTCGAGTTCGAGTTCCGGGTTTGGAAAACGCGAGGAGACCTCCTCTGCCAGATCGATCAACGCCTGCTCGACCGATGGCCCTTCGTCAAAGCTCGTGAGCTTGACGTACTGCTCTCCTTGCCAGAAGCCGAGGACGTTGGCGCCGAGGTAGGCGGCGGCTCCGATCTCGAGCGGCCGGTCGTCCCGGGTGCGTTCGGCGGCAAAGATGCCAAACGCCTCCTGCGGCCGACCCATCCGATAGACCTCCAACACCACCGAGCTCGACTCCTGATCGTTTCGATACTCCGCGGTGTCCACCCGTACGAAGCCATAGTCGATGAAGAAGTCGGCCTGGCCGTTGATGTACTCCCACAGGTTGTCAGCCTCGTAGTGCTCCGGTTCGGTCACCCGGGACCAGCCGGGCAGCTCCCCGTCGGGGGGGAGGTCGAAACCTGTGGAGATCGACGGGGCCGGCCGGTCCTGGGACGGGTCGCCACCGCTGCATGCTGCACAGGCCATCACCATCAGGATGACGGCAGCGAGTCGGATCGGTTGGTCGGTTGAGGCAGTCATTTACGATCTTCCCTAGGCCAATGTCCAGCGTGCGCCGGCCATCTCCCGCACCCGGTCAGAGATCGGCAGATCGCGACGGCACCGCGCCTGGCACGAAGTGCAACCGGCACACACCTGCAAACCGCGGTCTTCCGGCAGGGAGCCGATCGTTTCCTCCGCCTGAATGGTGTTGCCGTAGGCCTCGGCGTACATATAGGCCCGCATCAGTGAGGGGATCTCGACCCGCTCGGGACAGGTGGGCACGCACTCCCGGCAGCTCTGGCAGAAGTAGGTCCCCGGCAGGAGCGAGGCTAGCTTGAGCTCGCGCTCTTCGGCCTCGCTGAGGTCGAGATCGGCCATCACCGAGAAGTTCGAATCCATCTGATCGAAGGTGGTCATCCCGGGAATCGCGGTGCAGACGTGCGGGTTGGCGAAGACCCACTTGAGGGCTGCCTGGTGGTTGATCTCGACCCCCTCCTTCTGGTTGAGGCGCTTGCCGCCCTGGGTTTTCATGGCGACCACGCCGACGCCCTTGCCGGCCGCGTAGGCGATCGCTTCGCCGATCGCGTCCTTGTGGTCTTGCAGGTAGTTGTATGACGTCAGCACGACATCGTAGACCCCGGCATCGACCGTCGCGCGAATCACGTTGGCCTCATCGCGATGCGTCGAGACGCCGATGAATCGTGCCTTGCCCTGCTCCTTCGCCTTCACCAACGCCGCCATGAGGGGCTCGTACGTGGCCATCGCGGGGCTGTAGCAGCTGTGGAGGTAGAGGATGTCGATGTAGTCGGTGCGGAGCCTCTCGAGGCTGGTCTCGAGTAGTTGAAAGAGGTTCTCCTCGGTCGGCGCCGGCTCGCGCGCGGATGCCTCGCTCGTGAAGACCCCACGCTCGCGATCTCGCGCGAGGTACATCTTGGTGGCGATGTAGACCTTATCCCGGTTGCCGCGCTGTTCGACGACCTCCCCGATCACCCGCTCGCTGTTGCCGCGCAGGTAGCCGTGGGCAGTGTCGAGATGGTTGAGACCGAGGTCGAAGGCTCGGCGCAGCATGTCGGGGTTATCGGAGTTCATCACCCCGTAGCTGATCAGCGGGATCTTCAAACCCGTTCGCCCGAGGACCCGATATGAGATCGCTGGCGCCGTTTGCTCGGCCGCTTCGGCCCGTTGGTATCCAGACAGCTCGAGCCCAGCGGACACGACGCCGGTCGCCGCGCCACCGATGAACCACCGCCTGCTGACTCCCTTGTTCTTCATCCTGCCGCCTCCTTCTTAGATTGCCGTCGCTGTAATCGAGGCTCTTTCATTGTCTCAGGTAATTTTACGGGCAAGAGAAATTAGCGTTTGTGAAAGGTTGTAAAAGAGCTGAGTGTTGATGGGGGGCCCACAGCGCGATGTCCCATATTCCACCTGGTCACCAAGCGCCGGAGGCGCGGCAGATATCTAGCCTGGGGCGTCAGCCCCAGGATTTCGGCCGAAGAAAAGTCCTAAGCCGCGGAGAGGAGACAGATACAGTTCGGCTGCGCTTTTCTGTCGCCCCTCTGGGGCTTTCTTAATTTTTGACCCGGATACCTGGGGCTGACGCCCCAGGCTCATCATCTGTCGCCGCTCCGCGGCTCCGCGATGGTCAGCTCGTTGAGCGAACATTTCCCGCCCGGCGATTGACCCTTCTGGTGTGGGGCCCGTATTTCATCTGGGGAGAAAGCATGCTCACTTATCCGGAACCCCGGTGTCTCTAGTTGATGGAGGGTTACTTGCTGGAAACGGTCGACGAAATGCTGATCGAGAAAACCCTTGCCGGTTCACTGGAGTGTTACGACGTGCTCATGCAGCGTTACCAGAAAGACGTTTTTGCCGTCGCTCGGGGCTACACCCGGTCAGTGGACGACAGTCTCGACGTCTGCCAGAACGTCTTCTTGAAGGCCTACCGGAAGCTCGACACCTTCGCTGGACGGAGCAGCTTCAAGACCTGGCTTATTACGATCGCCAACCGGGAAGGGCTCAACTGGCTGCGCACGCGATCGCGGAAGGAGCCTCCCAACGTCGTGGATTTCGACGCCGAGGATTTGTCCTCCGGATGCGATCAGGAGACGGATCTTCTCGAGACGGAGCGCCGGCAGAGAGTCGTCGACAGCCTCCAGGTTCTCAATCAGCGAAGCCGCCTGGCGGTGATTCTCCGCTATTTCCGCGACATGTCGATTCGCGAAATCTCGGCGGTCCTCGGATGCAGCGAGGGGGTCACGAAGAACCTGCTGTTTCGAAGTGTTCGCAAGCTGCGAGAAACGGTGACGGCGGAGTAGGGGAGTGACATGGACGATTGCACGAAACTCTTCAACCAGATCGCGGATCTGAGGCTTCGACAGCTCGGAGACGAGGATCAGACGGAACTCTTCGCCCATCTGGCGACCTGCCGGGAATGCCGAGACCTCATGCGTTTTCACGAGGACCTTTCGGGTGCCGGCGGCGAGTTCGGCGAGGTGGATAGCGAGGCGCTGACCGGGGTCCGGATGCGGGTCCTTGATGAAATCCGATCGACTGAGGTGGCGATGCCCGCCGTCGCGAAACCTGTTGCCTTTTGGTCGGTCGATCGTTCCCGGCTGCTGGCAGCGGCCGCGGCGCTTTTCATGGCGATTGGCGGCTTCGCGGCCGGACGCATCGCCGCGGGCGTGAGCCCGACGGGCGGCGATTTGCTGGTGGCAACGTTAGAAGACGGCGCACAGGACCATCGCCGGCTTCGGGATGTGGAGGATTCGCCGAACATCATCTCCAACGTGGCCGTACGGTCGGTTGGCGAGGGCCGGTTGGCGATGTCCTTCGATGTGGCTCGACACCTCGAGATCGAACGTCCGATCGATGACCCTCTGGTCAATGAGGTGCTGGTGCACGCGATCCTGGATCAATCATCAATGGGGTCGCGCCTCAAGGCGGTGTCGATGGCCGCGAGTGCCGAAAACGGCAAGGTCGAAGAGGCGCTGGTCTTTTCGATGCTCGACGATCCAGAACTCCCGGTCCGGATGCGAGCACTCGAAATCCTCGCCGACAGGCCGATCAGTGAAGGCGTCGAGCGAGGGTTGATGAAGGTGCTGCGTCATGACGAGTCGATGCAGATGCGGCTTCTGGCGATCGAGGTGCTCGCGAACGGTGACGCCGGCGGTCAGCGGGTCCTGGAGGACTTCCTCGAAACTGATGAGGCGGTCGAACCGGCGATCGCCGAGAGGCTGGCTTCGTTCATACAGTCTTGAATTCGAAATCAAAAGGAGATGATCATGCGCAAATTATTCACGGTATCTTTCATGGTTGCACTGCTCCTCGGCATCGGAACCGCGTCCGCTCTCGAACGCGAGATTCCGGTTCGTTCCGGCGGGCTGCTCGAGTTCGACCTCGACACCGGTGGAACCATCACCATCACCGGGTGGAACAGCGAATCAGTGCAGGTGTCGGCGGAAATCTCGGGTCGCAGTGCGGACATCATTGACCTGAGAGTCGAGGAACGGGAGGGCGGCGTCCTCATCAGTTCGCGGTTTACGGAAAGCCGCAACAACACGAGCTCCTCGATCGATCTCGAGGTTCGGGTGCCCTCGATCTTCAACGTCAAGATCAGCAGCATGGGTGGGGGGGTGAGCATCGACGGCGTCGATGGCACCTTCAGCGGCAAGACAATGGGTGGCAAGCTCAACCTCACCAACCTCAAGGGGGAGCTCCAACTGACGACCATGGGTGGCGAGATCAGGCTCACCAACTCCGATGTGGATGGCAGGGTCAAGACGATGGGTGGAAAAGCGCTTGTCGAAGATGTCTTCGGTGATGTCAAGGTCACATCGATGGGTGGCGAGGTCACGCACCGCAGGGTGACGCGTACCCACGGCGACTCGATCGGCGATCAGGTCAAGATCGACACCATGGGTGGCGATATCAATGTGTCGGATGCGCCATCTGGAGCTGACGTTCACACGATGGGTGGCGACATCACCATCGACTCGGCGCGGGAGTATGTCAAAGCCAAGACGATGGGCGGGGACATTCGCATCAACGAGGCCGATGGGTGGGTGAAGGCGACGACCATGGGCGGCGATGTCCGGGTCCTGGTGATCGGTAACCATGATGTGGAGTTGACATCGATGTCTGGGGAGATCACGCTGGCCATTCCCGACGGGGCCGACCTCGACATCGATATCGAGCTCGATTACACGAAAAACAGCAGCCGCAATTACAAAATTGTCAGTGATTTCCCGATCGATCAAAACGAGTCGGCGGATTGGGACTACGACCATGGAACGCCGAGGAAGACCATCTCGGGGGTCGCGACCGGCGGCGGCAACCGCGTCGTCATCCGGACCATCAACGGCAACGTATATTTGAAGAAAAGCCGATAGGCGAGCACCGGTCCACGCAAAGAGTCGGCAGACAACGGCGGGCGCCATCGGCGCCCGTTTTTTTTTGGTGCACCTGATACCTGACAAATGGCGTCTCCGTCAACGACGGGGCTGGGTGTGCCGGGGGCTTCTGATTGTTCGTGCCGGGCGGGCGAACCTAGGCGAAAACTCCCAACAGAATTCGACGTAGACCTCATCATCAGTAGAAAAGGAGAAAACGATGAAAGAGCAACTCGTACCGGCTCTCGATCGACGGTGCTTTCTCGCCCAGGTGATTCCTGCGTGTTCGCTCGCGTGTCTGTGTGCCGGAAGGGGTGCGGCTGCTGGATCGGTTGAGCGAGATGCTCCGGAAAACGGTGGGCAGCACAAGTTCGATGTCGAGTTTGAAGAGAAAACGAGCACTTTGCGGAAGACCACGGAAGAAAACCGCTATTACATCGATTTCATCGAGACGCTCCAATCCGAGCTGGAAGAGGAAGAGCTGATCCGGCTGCTGAACATCCACTCTACCGATTGGGGGCGACGCATCGCAATGCGGCACGCCGAGGCGTCACCCGACAACAGTTTCAAGTCATTTGTCGCCAACTTCAGACCGCCGAGATATGCGAATTCGTTGACTCTCGAGATCACCGAGGACACGGACAAAGTGTTCGGGCTTCGAGTAACAGAGTGCGTGTGGGCCAAGGTGTTTCGAGACGCCGGTCTGGGTGGTGAGATCGGCCACGCAGCGGTCTGCAATATGGACTACAGTTGGCCGCGGTCGTTCAATGAGAACTTCAAGATGGAGCGGACCAAGACCCTGATGCAGGGCGACGACCACTGCAATCATCGCTACGTGGATACGGGCTGATCGGGTGCCGCCCCTTCAAAGGGGGATGGAATTGTAGGGGAAGGGTTTACCTGTCCAGCCTCCCCATATGGGTGCCTGATGGACGGTACCCTTCTTCAGCGGGAAAATTCGTGCGATTGAGTTACCATAGTCGCGCTGGTAATCCGCACAATGCGAGAACTCATCGGTCGCACCCTCGGCCACTACCGCATCGTCGAGCAGATCGGCGAGGGCGGGATGGGTGTCGTATACCTGGCGCGCGACGAACGCCTCGACAGAGAAGTCGCCATCAAGGTGCTGCCGGAGGAGGTTGCGCAGAACACCGACCGGTTGGCTCGCTTCGAACGCGAGGCGAAGGCGGTGGCCAGGCTCTCCCACCCGAACATCCTCGACATTCATGACTACGGACACGAGGGCGAGGTCACCTACGCGGTCGCCGAGCTGCTCGAAGGCGAGACCCTGCGTGAAAGGCTCGAGGGAGGAACGCTCGGCTGGCACAAAGCGACCGAGATCGGCGCGGCCATCGCCGATGGTTTGGCCGCTGCGCATCAGGCTGGGATCGTACACCGGGACCTCAAGCCCTCGAACGTCTTCCTGACGGCTGACGGCCGGGTGAAGGTGCTCGACTTCGGTCTCGCGCGCCACGACGCTATCGAAACCGAGAAGAGTGAAACCCATGCGCCGACCGTTACTCGCCACACCGATCCCGGGACCGTCCTGGGGACCGTGGGCTACATGTCGCCGGAGCAGGTCAAGGGCGAAACCGTAGACGGTCGCTCGGACATCTTTTCCCTCGGCTGTGTTCTCTACGAGATGGTCTCGGGGCAACGCGCCTTCGCTCGTGACACCGCGGTCGAGACCATGAGCGCGATCCTGAAAGAGGAACCGGCGGAGATCTCGAGTGCGGGTGAGGCACCGCCGCCCGAGCTGGCGGGGACGATCAGACGCTGCCTGGAGAAGCGGCCGGATTCCCGCTTTCAATCGGCGAGCGATCTGGCTTACAACCTGCGGACGATCTCATCTGCGTCGGTGATCTCGGCGATGCAGCCGGCGTCCCGGGCCGGGCGATGGAGGAGGATGGTGCCCCGGTTTCTCGCGATCGCGGGGATTGCGGTCGCGATCGGATTCGCACTGTGGGCGCCGTGGCGCAAACCACCTGTCGATCATTATGTATCTGGCGCCTCGGGAAAGAAGTCGGTGGCCGTCCTCCTGTTCGACAACCTCAGCGGCGATCCGGAGCTCGACTGGCTGCGCACTGGCCTCACCGACATGGTGGTGACCGAGCTGTCCCAGTCGGAGCAGATCCAGGTCCTGAGCACGGACCGCATCTACCAGATCCTCGAGCAGCTGAACCGGCTGGACGACCGGATCACCTCGTTCGAGGTCGTTCGCGAAGTCGCGGAAAGGGCGGGTGTGGGCACCGTGCTGCTCGGCAGCGTCGCCAAGGTCGGCGATCAGATCCGCATCAGCATCAAGATCCAGGAGACCGCGACCGGCTCCATCCTCGGAGCCAAACGGGTCGACGGTATTGGCCAGGAGAACCTCTTCGCGATGGTCGACGAGCTCGGGGTCGAGATACGGCAGAGCCTCGAGCTCGAGGAGGCGTCCGGAGACGGTCCGGGTGAGTTGCTGGAGGACGTTTCCACATCGTCTTTCGAGGCCTTCCGCTCGTATTCAGAGGCACTTCAAATGATGCGCGAGGCGAAGAACGAGGAGGCGATTCCGCTGTTCCAGCAGGCGGTCGGCATCGATCCGGACTTCGCCCAGGCGTGGCGTGGTCTGGGTGCCGCCCTCGGGAACTCATTCCTAGTCGAGCAGTCGGAGAGGGCTTATAAACGCGCGTTCGAGCTCCGGGATCGTCTGACCGGGGAGGACCGGCTGGTCGTCGAAGCGGAGCATTATGCCGATCGCTTTGAAACGGCTCCGGAGGCTTTGGCGGCATACAGCAAGCTGCGAGCACTCACCCCGAAATGGAACAACAATTACGGCAGTTTCCTGAATTGGCTGGAGAGATATGACGAGGCGGTCGAAATCTTTGAAGAGGCAATTGCCGAGGACCCATCCCACGGCTACTGGCCCTACACGAATCTCGCGGACGCTTACGTGGCGCTTGGAGAGTTCGAAAGAGCGCGCCAGACACTGGATGATTTCCTTCTGCAGGAACCAAATCACCATATGGCCCGCTTGATGCTCGGTTATGTGTTTCTGAATTGGGGCAAATTCGACGATGCGCAGCGGGCATTCGAAACCGCCGATTCATTGCGCCCAGGAGACTTTCGGATCCTGTGGGGCCGTTCCCTCCTTGCCATGCTGCGTGACGAGTGGGACGAGGCGATGGCGATCGCGTCTCCTCTGCTCGAATCGGCGAGCCCAGTCAGCCAAAGGGTCGGCCGATATGTCCGGGTCATTTTCATGGAGCATCAGGGACACTTCACCCAGGCGGCGCGGCTGATCGAGGAGAATATCGCGTCCAACCCGGATCCGCGCACCCGTGCGGCGGACCACATCAATCTGGCCACACAACACCTAGGGGCCGACCAGCCTGAGCTGGCTTTGGATTATGCCGAGCAGGGGCTCGAGGAAGCTGCCAATTCGTCCTTCAACCGCGCTCTCGGTATCTCTGCGCTTGCTCTGATGCGATTGGGAGATTCGGCAGGTGCACATGCAAAGGCGGACGCGTTGAGGGAGCGCGCCGAACAGCTACCGAGTGACCGAGAGAAGCGACGGTGGCGCCTGCTGCAGGGGGAACTCGCTCTCGAAGAAGGGGACGTCGATCTCGCCGTGTCCGAGTTGGAGAAGGCGAGGTCGTTGTTACCGGCAGGACCCACGTCATTAATCGGTCTCGGTGGTCCTCACGTGCCCACCTGGCGATCCCTGGCGAACGCCTACATCGCCGCCGGCGAAGACTCGAAGGCCGAGATTCTGCTCAACAGCATCCTCAACGCGGGGGCCATGCGGTTGAACTTTGAGTTTGTTTGGGTCCGCAGCCATTACCTTCTTGCCCAGATCCACGAACGGCGGGGCGACACCGGCACGGCCCGCGAGCTCTACCGCCAGTTCTATGAGCTGTGGCGCGACGGCGATATCGACCGCGAACGGGTCGAAGAGGCGAAGCGAAAGAGCGGAATGTGAGGGTAGCGTCGATACGGGTCAATCGGGCCCCCGCGGGCACCACCCACGCATTGGTACACTCGCTCGAAAGAGAATGAATTGCCTATTGGCTCGCTCTGAAGGAGGGTTGACATGAGGCGTGTTGTGGCATTCGTCGTGGTCGCGTTTGTCGTCTTCGGTGGTGGATTGATCGAAGCGGAAGAGACCCTCAAGGTGTTCATCTCGATCGACATGGAGGGGGTCACCGGGGTTGCGAACCGGGAGGATGTCAGCAGGGACGGCAAGGATTACGACCTGTTCCGCAAAATAATGACGCTGGAGGCGAACGCCGCCGTCGAAGGAGCCGCGGCAGCGGGCGCACGAGAGATCTGGGTGCGGGACTCGCACGGTTCGGCGCGCAACCTCCTCCCGCAGCTACTAGATCGTCGGGCCACGCAAGTTCGGGACTGGTCCGGTGGCCCCAAGGGCATGATGGAGGGCATCGACGAGAGCTTCGATGCGGCGATCTTCCTCGGCTATCACGCGAAGGCGGGCACTCCCGATTCACTGCTCGAGCACACGAGCTCGGGGAGTGTGACCGATTTTTCGGTCAACGGGGTCTCGATGCCGGAGGCTGGTTACAACGCTCTGATTGCCGGGCGCTACGACGTTCCCGTCGTGTTCGCGGCCGGCGACAAGACGCTGTGCGACCAGCTCACGGTCCTGCTCGGAGAGGTGGAGACGGTGGCGGTCAAGGAGGGTATCGGCGCCGCGGCCGTGTCCCTTCACCCGGAGGTAACGCGCGAGCGGATTCGCGCCGGCGTCGAAAAGGCGCTGCGTCGATTGGACGACTTTGCGCCGTATCACCTCGAGGCCCCCTACACGTTGGTGGTCAAACTGAAGGACGAGACCATCGTCCACAAAGGCTCCCACTACCCGGGTGCAAAGAGGACGGGCGACTGGGAACTCACTTACACGAGCGACGACTTTCTCGAGATCATGCTCGCCTTCAGCTATGTTCGGAGATAGACGTCCGAAACCTCACATAGTCGGCGGGTCGATCGCGTCCGGCTTCGCTCTTGCGGCTTCGTGCTTCGAACTACGCCGGCACAAGTCGAGCTACGCCGTGACAAGCCCGGGTCGTCGGCGTGTCACATGGACGGCGGGTCAATCGCGTCCGGTACCTGATTCTCGATCGCCGGGATCGACTTCAGAAAGGCAAAGATCGCCTGGAGGTCTTCTTCGGTCGCCGTCGCGAGATTGAACCAGGGCATCGGCGGCAATATCGGGCGACCGATTCCGCGATGGTTGCCGGTCCGCAAGCCATCGATGAACTCGTTTTCGGTCCAATCACCGATGCCGGTCTCCTCATCGGGCGTGAGGTTGGCCGAAAATGAAACGCCCCACGGCCCCACCGCCGCGGTCAGGTGCTCGTTGAAGAGAACCCACTTTCCGGGCCCCACCTGGTCGAAGCTGAACTCCGGAATCTCGAAGTCCGCCGGGTGTCCGGAGAGAAGCCTGCTCTCGTCCAAACCCGTGCCGCCGCCTGAAAAGACCTTGGGCGTGTGGCAGTCGTTGCAGCCCCCAACGGTCACGAGGTAGCGGCCGCGTTCGATCATTTCTTCGGCCGTCGGCGGAGGTTCGTCCGCGGGAAGGCAGCCGCCGAGCAGGACTGTTCCGGCAAGCAGCAGCATTCCTGTGCTCAGAGTCGAATACCTGCACTTCATTTGGGTCCCCCATTCGCTTCGCGTTTTCTCTGCGTTCGATTGATCTGTACGAGAAGGTAGAGATTGAATCGCATTTTGTCAAACTGTCCAGGCGTCCGCACCATGTCACCGCGTCATGATGTTGTGATCCGTGGCATCCGTGGAGCCGCCCTTCCGTGGGACACGGTGTCCTCCAGGGTGGACTCTCAACCTCGGATTGCGCCGGAGCTCCACCCCGTTCCTTGGCACGGGACTTGCCCTTAACAGAGTTGGTGACCGCCTGGAGAGATCGCCGAGGAAGGGAGGGGCAGTCATGAAATCTCGGAGAATCCTTTTGGCAACGGTGCTGTTGTTTGCGGCCGCATGTTCGACGGTCAACTACGAATCCCCGCAATTTGTCGAGAGGGCCAGCCACCACCAGATCATTGCAGTGTTGCCGTTCGAGATGGTCCTCGCCGGGGACCCGCCCGGCAATCTCACGGCCCAGCAGATTGCCCAGATCGAGGAGGCGGAGAGCGTCGCCTTTCAGGAGACGTACTATTACCGCCTTTTGCACCAGGCGAGTGTGCACAGGAAACACCCGATCAGGATCGAGATCCAGCCGGTCGAGACCACCAACCGTCTTCTCGCGGCGGCCGGAATCGGAATCCGTGAGTCGTGGACGATGTCCGCCAAGGAGCTGTCCCGTGTGCTCAGGGTCGATGCAGTCATCAGCACATCGGTGGAGAAAACCCGCTATCTCTCGGACGGCGAGTCGTTTGGCGTCGATCTCGGCCTCCAGGTTGTCAACGAGGTCACGGAAGGGGTGCTCGCGCCCATTCTCCCCTGGGGCCTGGTCAAGACCCACGACATCTGGGCCAACTGCGAGCTGATCGACGCCATAGACGGAGCTGTGCTGTGGCAGACGGACTTCGCACAAGCTACCGATTGGCAGTACCCCGCCAACCAGGTGATCGCAGGTTTCACTGAGGAGTTGGCCAAGAAGTTCCCCTATCGGGGTTGAGTCGCAGGGCCGGTCACGTCTGCACTAAAAGCGTTCCGCAGGCCCGGCATTTCCGTGCCTCTCTGCTGCGAATCCACGGCGTAGAGGTCACGTTGTCGATGATGAAATGGGCGGAGCTGAAGACGAAGGGAATGAGGCGCCGCCATCCCGTGAGCTCATTCTCGGACCACACGATGCCAGAGAAGTATCCGATGAAGCCGGCTTCGAGGGTGGCGCCACAATCAGGGCAACGCGCTCCACGAGTCTCGGCCATCGTGTGGATCCTCCTGACGGGATATACGGGTCAGGTGTTCGTTATATTCATCGTGCGACCCTGAGTCGATTAAATTAATTACTTGACAAATTAATTTACTCGCGTTAAATTCACAGCATGAGTTCACACAAAACGAGTGTTGCCCATGCCAAGCGACAGGCCCGGAATGAGCGCAGGCGGGACCAGACCCGGGCTGAGATTCTCGACACGGCACGGGATGTCGTCCTTCGGAGCGGATTGGCGGGTTTCACTCTTTCAGCCGTCGCCGACGAGCTCGGATTCACGAAGCCGGCGCTCTATTACTACTTCGAGAGCAAGGAAAGCCTCCTGTTCGAGCTATTGCTTCGTGAGTGGGTCGAGTCGGCCACCGAGGTGCAGACAGCGGTAGAAGAGACCGAGAGTGGAGCCGATGCCGTCGAGCTGCTGATGCGCACGGTTTTCAACCGTTATCGGGAACGTCTCGAGCTCTTTGTGCTCTTTTTCAAGATGGGCCCCGGCGGCGATTTCGAGGGGTTCATCGGCCCATCGGAACTCGAGCGCTTCCGCCCGATCAACGACATGCTGTACGGGGGTGCTGAATCTCGCCTTCGTGCCGATCAGCGCACCGGAGGCTTCCCGAAAAAGCGTGACCCGCGCCGGTTTGCCTTCAGCGCCCACATGGCTGTCATTGGACTTCTCAATATGAAGGCGATCGCGGCGTCTGCCAAAGATCCCTTGATTCACAGCGACGAAGATCTCATTGAAGATCTGTGCACAACATTCCGAGATGCAGCGCTCCTAGGAGGTGCGAAATGACGTTCGAGAACCCAGTCTTTGTGACCTACGTGATTGCCGCGACTCTCATGATCATCAAGATGATGGGGCAGGGGTGGATCACTGTTTTCCGAATGATGAAAGTCGGCGAAGGGTTCCTCAACCCCGAGGACGAGAATCAGGGCCTGACCAACCCGAATCCACGGCCTGGTCAGCTCGATCCCAATGACTACGTCGAGCGATCCAGACGCATGCACAGCAACGACACTGAGAACATCCCGGTGTTCCTGGTCGCCGGGCTTCTGTTTGCGTTGACCCAGCCGCCGCTTCTGGTCGCCCAGGCGCTGCTGTATGGGTTCGTGGCCACGCGTCTGGCGCATTTCTGGGCTTACTTCACTGCGCGGTCTCACGAAGTCCGCGCCACGTTCTTTACCATCGGTTCGCTCATCGTCATTGGCATGGCGGTGTACACGCTCATTTGCGTAGTTCGATAAGGAGCCACCATGACAATCACCAACTCCCAGTCCAACACGAGCATCGTCGAGATCGGCGATGGCATATACCGCATCAGCACGCCGGTGCCGCCCATGCCGGCGCTGCCTGCCGGATTCACGTTCAATCAGTTTTTGATCGCCGATGATGAACCGCTCTTGTTTCACACCGGGCCCCGCCGGATGTTTCCCCTGGTCCGTGAGGCCATCGAAACGGTGATTCCGGTCAGCAGCTTGCGCTATCTGGGCATCTCGCATTTCGAGGCCGATGAATGTGGCGCCCTCAACGAGTTCCTGGAGTTGGCGCCTCGGGCGGTTCCGCTCTGTGGTGCAGTGGCGAAGATGGTGTCGGTCGATGACGTTGCCGACCGCGAGGCGCTCGGTCTCGGCGATGGCGAGAAACTCTCCCTCGGCAAGCACACGGTGGGGTGGATCGACACCCCCCACCTGCCCCACGGATGGGATTGCGGCTATCTGTTCGAGCAGGCGACGTCCACCCTTTTCTGCGGCGATCTTTTCACCCAGGCAGGCGCCGAACACCCACCGCTCATCGAGGGCGATATCCTGGGACCGAGCGAAGCCATGCGGGGCGCGATGGATTACTACGCCCACACCGAGAACACCGCCGGGCTCATCGCCAAGCTCGCCGCCACCGAGCCGACCACGCTGGCCTGCATGCACGGTTCATCATGGAGCGGTAATGGCAGCGAGCTCCTGGGCCAACTGGCCGCGGCCCTCGGCTGAGCGCGCCGGGGACGCACCCTTCGAGTTGATTCCAGTGCCACCTGGCGAGCACTTTGTGACACCTGATCAGTACACCGAACGGCTCGCGTGACGGGCCGCCCCGCGCTGTCTTCTGGCATTCAATTTGCTTTCGAAAGAGGCAGAGAGAGGCGAGCCGAATGCACGGCTCCTGGATTCCAAAGGGGGGACGACGTGAGAGAACCAATCGTATGTGCCGTGCTGATCGCTTGCGCGGCCTTGTTTCCTCCGCGGAATGCCGCCAGCGAGGAACCCGTCGGCATGATAGTGCCTGCGGCTGAATCACCGAACACCGTTGGACGGACGACCCGAACGCACGACAACCCGTCGATCCCCACAATGCCCGGTGTGAATGTCCCGTCGCTCGAAGCACCTGGTCAGGCGCCGGCGAAGGCGAGCCCTGAACGGCCCCGGAATGCCGATGCGGACGAAGGTGCCTTCTTGCTGCCGACCTGGGACCGCGGCTTCTGGGCCATGCCCCCCGGTGGACTGACGAGAAACCTGATAATGCCGCGCGGCTTCATCAACCCCGATGAGACAATCGCGCCGGGTTCATTAAGAGCGAATTCTGGTTGATCAACGGTGGTGCCTGTGGGGGCTCGACCCGCAGGCCGAGCGCAACATTCCATCAGTCCCATCGGGCGCGGAGACGGATACGGAGACGGACACGGGCAGGGGCGGCATATATGCCGCCCATTTGTTGTTGGCTGAAACGAGATAACTGGAAACTGGGTTACAATCTCATCAATAATTTGTAACGACAAGTGAGGGGTCAGATTTGTCCGACCGTGGGCATGTATTTATTATCGATGGTGACGCATCCAGCGCCAACACGCTGCAGGAGCTGTTGGAGGGTGACGGTTATTCCGTGGGCAGCACGTCCGTGGGTGGGGAAGCCCTCGAGGGCATTGCCAAGGCCGAGCCAAATCTCGTGTTGTTGGATGCCCACCTCGCGGACGTCGACCCCTTCGAGCTTCTCGAGGAGCTGAAACAGACGCAACACGGGCGAGACATCCCGGTGATCTTCATGACGACTCTCGAGGATTCCGACGCGCGGGTCAAGGTGCTCGAAGCGGGAGACGACCTGATCGTCAAGCCGTTTGAATCTCGCGAGGTTCTGGCGCGGATCGAGCGACAGGTCACAGTCTCGAAGGTGCGCATGGCGCTGCGCGAGTCGGAGGCGAAGTTCCGGTCGGTCATGGAGTCGGCGATCGACGCGATTATCTCGGGGGACGCCGAGGGCATGATCCGTTCGTGGAACAGCGCGGCAACGGCGCTATTCGGATACACCGAGGCCGAGGTGATTGGCACGCCGATCGACTTGATTATCCCCGAGCGATTCCGCGACGCACACCAAAAGGGAATTCAAAGGGTCAGCTCGGGAGGCCCCAGCCACGTCATCGGTAAGACGGTCGAGCTCGCTGCAATCCGCAAGGACGGGTCCGAGTTTCCGGTCGAGCTGTCGCTGGCCACCTGGTTTCTGGACGACAAGCGGTACTACACCGGGATCATCCGTGATATCAGCGAGAGAAAACAGGCCGAGCAGAAGTTCCGCTCGGTCACCGAGTCGGCGATCGATGCGATTATTTCGGCCGACAACACGGGCGACATCATCAGCTGGAACAAGGCGGCGACCAAAATCCTCGGCTATACGGAAGAGGAGGCGGTCGGCCAGCGTCTCGAGCTGATCATCCCCGACCGTTTTCACGACGCGCACCGCAACGGTATGGCGCGGTTTGCCAAAACCGGGGATGCCCATGCGATCGGCAAAACGGTAGAGCTGGCTGCGCGGAAAAAGAGTGGCGAGGAGGTGCCGATCGAGCTCTCCCTTTCGACATGGACGGTCCGCGACGAACGCTACTACACCGGCATCATCCGCGACATCGGTGAGCGCAAGGAGGCCGAGGAGGCGCTTCGCCAGAGCGAGCAGACGCTCCGGGATAGAACGAAGGAGTTGAAGACAAAGAACGACGCTCTCGAAGAGACCTTGAACCAGCTCAACGAGATGCACAACCAGCTCATCATCCAGGAAAAGATGGCCTCCCTGGGCAAGCTCAGCGCCGGCATGGCGCACGAGCTGAACAATCCCGCCGCGTCAGCACAGCGGGGCGCCGCGCAGTTGCAGGCGACGTTTTCAAAATGGCAGGGCGTCCAGCTGAGGATGGCCGAGCTGAAGCTCGAAAAGAAGCAAGTGGATCAGGTGATGGAGCTCGATCGATTTGCAAAAGAGCTCGCCCAGAAACCCGCTGATCTGAATGCTCTCACCCGCAGCGATCGGGAAATCGCGTTCGAAAAATGGCTGGACGAACGAGACATCGAAATCGACGGGGAAGTCGTGCCGGCCCTTGTCAGCCTCGGCTACGGTCAGCGCGACCTCGAGGCGCTGGCAAAGGTCTTCACCCCACCGCAGTTCGCCGTTGTGATCGACTGGTTGAGCTTCAAATACGCCATCTACAGCCTTGTCGAAGAGATCGGTCTCGGGACGGGTCGCATTGTCGAGCTCGTCAAAGCGCTCAAGACATATACCTACATGGACCAGGCGCCGGTGCAATCGGTTGACGTGCGCGAGGGTCTGGATAACACGCTGATAATCTTGCACAACAAGCTGAAGAGGGGCGTCAACGTGGTTCGGGAGTATGCCGAAGACCTGCCGGTCATCGAGGCGTACGCGAGCGAGTTGAATCAGGTGTGGACGAACATCATCGACAACGCCATCGATGCCATGGACGGAGAGGGCACCCTGATCGTCCGGACACGCCAGGAGGACCGCTGGGTCGTCGTTGAGATTGAGGATGACGGTCAGGGCATTCCCAAGGAGAACCAGTCGAAAATCTTCGATCCCTTCTTCACAACCAAGGGCCAAGGAGAGGGCACCGGTTTGGGGCTGAATATCAGCCGCAATTTGGTAGTGCAGAAACACCAGGGACAGATTTCAGTGAAGTCCAAGCCGGGCAGTACCTGTTTTTCGGTTCGACTGCCGATGGATTTCAGCCCCGCTGAGTGATTTCGGACCGGGAGGAGATGGGCGAAATGGCGAAACCAATCATCATGACAATCGACGATGAGCCGCACGTGCTCAACGCGATCGCGCGGGATCTGCAGGCGCACTATCAGAGCGAATATCGGATCGTGAAGGCGAGTTCCGGTACTGATGCGTTGGAGACAGTGGAGGAGTTCAAGCGGCGGAATGATCCGATCGCGCTGTTCCTGGCTGACCAGCGAATGCCTTCCATGAGTGGCGTCGAGTTTCTGGAAGAAGCCATCAAGCTCTATCCGGAAACGAAAAGGGTGCTGCTCACCGCCTACGCCGATACGGACGCGGCGATTGCCAGCATCAACGCCATCGGTCTCGACTATTACCTCATGAAGCCCTGGGATCCACCGGAGGAACGCCTCTATCCCGTATTGGATGATCTGCTGAGCGACTGGCTGGCCAGCGTGCCGGTTCCATATGACGGCATTCGAGTGGCCGGCACCCTGTGGTCGGCGAGCTCGCACAGCGTCAAGGAGTTTCTGGCCCGCAGCCAGATCCCGTACCAATGGCTGGATATCGAACGCGATACGGAGGCGAGAGAGCTGGTCGAGTCGAGTTCCGAAGGGCGACCCCAGTTGCCGACGGTGTTTTTTCCGGACGGCAGCACGCTCATGGACCCGGATCTCCGCACGCTGGCGGACAAGGTGGGCATGACGACCCGGGCCGAACAGCCCTTCTACGATTTGATCATCATCGGCGCCGGTCCGGCCGGGCTGGGCGGGGCCGTTTACGGCGCGTCTGAGGGTCTGCGGACGGTTGTGATCGAGAAAGAGGCGGCCGGGGGACAGGCCGGTACCAGCGCGCGGATCGAGAACTATCTTGGCTTTCCGCAGGGCATCAGTGGCGCGGATCTGACGCGACGAGCGACGACCCAGGCACAGCGTCTCGGAGCAGAGATCCTGACCGCCCAGGAAGTTACGGCGGTGCGGGTCGAAGATCCCTATCGGTACGTGACTCTGAACGATGGCACCGAATTGAGCTGTCACGCCCTCCTGATCTCGACCGGCGTCAAGGTTCGAGAGCTCGCCGTGCCGGGTATTGATCCTTTCATCGGGGGTTCTGTGTACTACGGGGCAGCGACTTCCGAGGCCGTTCACTACAAGGACAAAAAGGTCTTCGTAATCGGCGGCGCCAACTCGGCCGGCCAGGGCGCGATGTTTCTGTCGCGGTTCGCAAGCGAAGTCACGGTGTTGATCCGCGGCGACTCTCTGCAGTCGAGCATGTCCCAGTATCTGATCGACCAGATCGATGGGACGGACAATATTTCGTTGATGACCAACACCGAAGTGACAGCAGTGGATGGTAGCGACCGTCTCGAGACGATTACGATCACGAACAACGAGAGTGGGGAGAGCGATACGGTGCCCGCCGATGCGATCTTCATTTTCATCGGCGCCGTCCCCGGTACCGGTATCATCAAGGATGTCGTCGAGGTAGACGAGGCTGGGTTCATCTACACCGGGCAGGACCTGATTCGCGACGGGCGCCGGCCGCAGAATTGGAAGCCGAGACGCGATCCCTTCCTGCTGGAGACCAGCGTGCCGGGCATCTTTGCCGCGGGCGACGTGAGGCACGGCGTGATCCGGCGGGTGGCTTCGGCTGTGGGTCAGGGCGCCGTGGCGGTCAGTCTCGTGCACAAATATCTCGAGACCGTCTGACACGCCTTAGGGGAAATGATGCAGCGAACAGCGGACGCCAGAATCAACGAGTCGGTGACCATCGTGCGTGGTCGCCTCGATGCCCATGATGCGGTGGCGGAACGCGCAGAGGTGCGCCGGAACCTCCTACGCAGCCTGCCACGAATCGACTCGAAGTACTTCTATGATGACGCCGGTTCCCGGCTCTTCGAGGAGATCACTCAACTCTCCGAGTACTACCAGACCCGGACCGAGGAGGCGCTTCTGGCCGAAATCGCCGACCGGGTCGTTGGATTGACCGGAGCCCATGAGCTGGTCGAGCTCGGTTCGGGGGCCGGCCGCAAGATCAGGCTCCTGCTCGATGCGATGCGGCGCCGGGGGCGCCTCGAACGGTGCGTCCTGCTGGATATCAACGAGACGTTCCTCAGGACTTCTGCAGAGGCGCTGGCGAATCAGTACCCCGAAATCGAAGTGTGTGGGGTGATCGGAGACTTCCTCCACGATCTGGAGTCGGTGGGCGCCGGCGACAATCGTCTCTTCATCTTTCTCGCCGGCACCATCGGCAACCTCTATCCGCGCCAGCTTTCCACTTTCTTCGGGAATGTTCGAGCCGCCCTCGGACCAAACGATGGCTTCCTCATCGGGCTCGACCTGGTCAAGGACGCGGCACTGCTGGAGGCGGCATACAACGACAGCGCCGGGGTCACGGCCGAGTTCAACCTCAATGCCCTGAGGGTGCTCAACCGACGCTTCGCCACCGCCTTCGAGATCGACGCCTTCGAGCACGTAGCGTTTTACGACCGCGAGCAGGAGTGGATCGAGATGCGCCTTCGCGCGCTGCGACCGACCAGTGCTTCGTTAGGCGACGCACGAGAGATCATTTTCCAGGCCGGTGAGGAGATTCGCACCGAGATCAGCCGCAAGTTCACGCGCGGGTCCTTCGCCGATGCGCTCAACGGCACGGGTCTCGAGCTTTCGGCCTGGTTCACGGACTCCGAATCCCTGTTCGCCTCGGCGCTGGTGCGGCCGGTCCTCGAAAGCCCTTCATCGTGAACGGGTTCATCGGTGAACGATTGCGTGCCTGTTGGTCGCGCTCCGATGAGATCTTTGACCTTCTCGAGCCCGACGCCCTTTACGAGCGACCGATCGCCCTCAGACACCCTCTGGTTTTCTACCTCGGGCACCTGCCGGCGTTCGCCTGGAACCAGGTCTGCCGGGGCGTGCTCGAGATGCCGTCATTCCGGTCCGGTTTCGACTCGCTCTTCGAGCGCGGGATCGACCCGTTGGGAGTCGACCGCCACGAATCGTCGACCGAGTGGCCGGTGGTCGAAGAGGTCATCCGGTACCGCGACCGGGTCCGGCAGGAGCTCCTCGATGCCATCGAGCCGGTTGCCGAACGCGCGGACCATGATCCACTCGCCGAGCGTGGTCGGATCTTCGAGGTCGTCATCGAGCACGAACTGATGCATCAGGAGACCCTGCAGTACATCCTGCAGCAGCTCCCGTTCGATCACAAACGGCGACCGGAGCCGATGCCGCCGTACCGATTCGACGGCGCGGCATCCTCGGCGATCGTCACGGTCGGCGGGGGACCGGTGGTGCTCGGGGCCGACTTCGACCGCATTCCATTCGGCTGGGACAACGAATTTCCGGAGCTCGAGATCGAAGTCGACGAGTTCGCCATTGACCGCACGCCGGTTCGGAACTCCGAGTTTCAGGAGTTCGTGGAGGACGGCGGCTACGAGCGGCCGGAGCTGTGGCGGGACGAGGACTGGCGGTGGCGACAGCGGGTCGGTCTCGACCATCCCGTTTTCTGGGAGCGGAACAACGGCGACTTTGTGTATCGGACTCTATTCGAAAGCCTTGCGCTCGACCGGGTTGCCGACTGGGCGGTCTACGTCAGCCACGCTGAAGCGGAGGCCTTTTGCCGCTGGCGCGGAGGGCGGCTGGCGACCGAGGCGGAGTTCCATCGCGCCGCATTCACGACGCCGGACGCCGGCGTGCGGGACTTCCCGTGGGGTGATGAGCTGCCGGCGCAGGGTCACGGCAACTTCGACTTCCGGCACTGGGCGCCGACCCCGGTCGGCTGTTTTACAGACGGCGACTCGGCCTGGGGTGTCTCCGACCTGGTCGGGAATGGCTGGGAGTGGACGAGTACGGTTTTCGAGCCGTACCCCGGCTTTTCCCCGTATATCCCGACCTATCCCGGCTACTCGGCCGACTTCTTCGACGGTCTCCATCACGTCATGCTCGGAGCTTCGTGGGCGACGCCGACCCAGCTCATCCGCCGCAGCTTCCGCAACTGGTTCCAGCGCCACTACCCTTACATGTTCGCCAAGTTCCGTTGTGTGCGCGACGCGTAGCGAAACATCGGCGCCACTGATCACGACCTCACCACTCGCTGGGAACCTCGGCGGGCCAGTCTCGTAGAAATCCATAACCTGGTTCCGGGAAATCGACGGTCGGGGAGGACGAAATGGCGGTTCACACCGGAGAGGACGTTGCGGCGACGATCATCGCCCTCGAGAAAGGGGCGCTGGATCGGTGGGGGCAAGGTGATCCAATCGGTTTCGTGGATATCGCGGCGCCGCAGATCACATACTTTGATCCGGACGTCGAACTCCGCATCGATGGGATCGAGGCCTTCACCGAGGTGATGGAGGGGATCAAGGGCAAGATCTTCATGGACGGCTACGAACTCCTCAATCCTACGGTCGAGATCGCGAATGAGCTTGCCGTGCTCAGCTTCAACTACACATCGTGGGGAGAGCCCGACGGTGAGCCCTGGCGGAGCAACTGGAACTCGAGCGAGGTGTACCGGAAGATCGACGGCGGGTGGCGTCTCATCCACAGCCATTGGTCCCGGACGCAGCCGGAATCAGGTGCCGCGGGGCCTTAGGTCGTCCGGGATACCCGGGCGCCTCACTCCAGAAATGTGAGGCCGTCGGTGTCTTCGAAGGCCGCTTGCACGCCCCAGCCACCGAAGCTTTCTGAGACTGCGAACCACAGCTCGTTCCTGCCCTTGTCGAGGTTCAGGGTGACGGCGTCGAAGTAGCCGATGGTTCCCAGATAGCGGTAGTCACGAGTGCGATAGCCGTTGTTCCCGGTGTAGATCAGACGATCGTTGAAAAAAAGACGGACGCGGTCACTGTAGCCGAAGGCGAGAGTCTTCGACTGCGCGCGGTCAGAAATGACGGTGACTCTCGCGAAGACGGTGTTGGCCTCCCGCGTGAGCACGCTCACCCTGGAGAGATTGGCCAGACCGGTGGGCTCTGATTTCAGCGCGATCCACGCGAGATCGTTCGTGTGTCTCGAGGAGATTTCGATCGAACTCTCGAGATCCTTTTCAGCAATGGGGTCTGAGACCTCCCACTCCATGACGGCGCCGGCGGGTGCGGCTCTTTCCCGTTCGACCCGTCCCTCGAGCTTCGGTGTGTTGGCGGTTTCGAAGCGGAAGTCGGCATAGCGAACTGCTCCGAAGTTCGGGACTGCGAGGCCGACCCCACCGGATGCGGTCTCCCGTTTGAGGTCGTCGATGAACAGGGCCGGTGTCTCGAGATCGCCGATGTAGACCTCAGCCTGGTCTCCCGAGACGACGATCTTGACCGGGAACCAGGTGTCGAACTCGTAAGCGACGGGGGTGCCGTAGCCCTCGCCGTGGTAGAGCTGCCACGCCGACAGGCCGTTGAACACCGGGGTGTATTGGTTGGCGTCGGGGTTCCCTGACTGGTGCGGCCGGATATAGAACTCCTCGCGGTTGGCGGCGTCCTGGACCCGCCACGTTGCGCCCACGAAGGCCCGCGCGTCGGGGAATGCGCAGAAGTACTCGATCACTCCGTCCGTGAACTCGGCGTCCGCGACCAGGGCGAGACCTCCGCGCAATACGAGGCTGGTCTTTCCCTTGTACTCCTCGATCCGGTTTTCCTCTGCCGCGATCTTCCACCGCGGCGAGTCGAATGGAATCGGTTCGGAAGCGGCGACAAAAGACGCACAGAGCGTGAGCGCGGTGACACCAACGAGTGATTTCATCTTTCCCCCTGTCCTGATCGTTGTCGAACCTGGGGGATGTTACGTCTGAGATCGGCTGGGGTTTTCGATTCGGTGGCCATGAAAAAGTGGTGGTAGGATTCCTGCTCGTCATGAATATTACTCACGACCCTGAAATCGGGACACTCGGCTACCCGTCGTTCTACCAGCGGCGCGTGGGTGTGCTCGGCAAGGTGCTGACGATCGTATGGCTGGTGGGCAACGGCTGCGCGTCAGTGTTCTACATCGCGATGGGTGGGTGGGGTGAGCTCTTCACCCTTGGCAACGCGCTCTCGTGGCTTGCGTTGCTGATGTGCTTTGCTGTCTGGATGGTCTGCCGCCGCGGGACCCATTCGCGCCGGTTCGTGCGGTAGGTGGAGAGCGCG
>Ga0316194_10000409_pt1 | contig 26969 bp, 22 predicted proteins | sample CroRivsedime1_MG_FD_204936 | JGI IMG/M metagenome (GOLD analysis project Ga0316194, IMG submission 204936) | Coastal sediment microbial communities from Maine, United States - Cross River sediment 1 | ecosystem: Environmental > Aquatic > Marine > Coastal > Sediment | place: USA: Maine...
CCATTGTTCAGAGACGATCTAAGGTTGAAAGTTAACGTTTACGAACGAAAAAAGGTTGTTATCGCGAAGGTTAATTTGAAATCAATACATTTCTCGCCATGAAATGTAAATTGTGGTATATTTCACCAAACTCAATTTAATTTCAATCCATAAATAGCCCTTTTTGCCCGGATCTGCGTTCTCCGAGGGTTTTCCGCTACGGCGTACAGGGGGTACACCTCACCGTAAACCCTTGTACGGCCTTGATCCGACAAAAATTGCTCATTTATTAATAGGAAACGCACCGTGTCCATTTTACAATTGTGGATGGAAACTATTTAGAAAAGCGGATGCTTTTTTTTTATGAAACGGCCAAAAAGGCATCATGGGATTTGGAAAAATAGTAAAGCTTTTATCGATTCCTTTCTTATTGACAGCTTTGTTTTTTTGGTCCTGCAGTATTTTCAAGACAACCTACAAGGTTACAAAGGGAACCGTAAAGACCACTTATAAAATCACAAAAGGAACGGTAAAGACCACCTATAAAGTCACAAAATTTGCAGGGAAAGCCGCTTATCAAATCGGGAAATATACCTTTATCGTGATCAAGGCGCCCTTTACCTGGCCGTTAATGCGCGGCGAGATCGAGTCCATTGATGATTTGCCGCCAAAAGATGCAATCCGCCAGGGCCGAGTCAAGAAGTCACCTTATGTGGTCAGAGGCAAACGGTATGTGCCCATGTCTGTAAAAGAGGCCAGTAATTATCGGCAAAAGGGAGTCGCTTCCTGGTACGGGTACGAGACACTTCGTCAAAAAGGCGGGCATATGACGGCAAACGGTGAGGCTTTTGATCCCAATGGGTTGAATGCGGCACATAAATATCTGCCGTTACCCACTTACGTTCGCGTTACAAATCTTGAAAATCATCAGCATATCATTCTTCGGGTAAACGACCGGGGTCCTTTTGTACAAGGCCGTATTATCGACCTTTCTGCCGGAGCGGCCAAAAAGCTGGGCTTTTTTAAAAAAGGAACGGCCAGGGTATTGGTGGAAACGATTCAGCTTAAAGGTTAGACTTCAATCGAGGTTAATCTGAATATTTTACCTGTTGTTTATATTATGATTTTTTGCTAAAAGGAATATTCGGGTTCAAATTGGGTTTTTCAAGGCAAAATTTCGGTTCCTTTGAATTAACTAGTGTTCATCCATAAATGAGGATTTTTGTTCAAGATCAAGGCATGCGAAAAAAATAACCACCCCAGTACGATCTGCCGGACCTACGGGGCAGGCAGGCATATAGTTGATATTCCGAGGATTATTTTTCGAGCATAACCCCAGAGAAATAGGCTTCGCATTTCACAGGGCAGGCGCAGAGATCGGACAAAAAGACCATTTATGGACGGACACTAACTAGGGTGGTGCGCTGCATGTTTGTCTTTTGCCATAGCTTTATCCGCGTCGGGTATAGAAAAATCCTTTCCATTAAACTATCATTTTATGTCCTGATCAGCGTTCTTCTTCTGTCCGGATGTTCTTTTTTCATTTCCTCCGCATCGGTCGACATGACAGAAGATCTGTCCCAGGCAATTTTGAACAACAACGATCTTGCCACCGTAGAAGCCGGAGGACCCGCATACCTGTTGATGGTTGACAGTCTGCTGTATCGTAACCCGGACAATGAATCCCTACTTCGTGGGGCTTCGAACATATACACCGCATATACCACTGTTTTTGTTAAAGATAAGATCAGGGCAAAAAAGCTGACTGAAAAAGCGTTGAGTTATGCATTGCGAGCCATCTGTATTCGCAGGCCAAAGACGTGTGGATTTAGAGAGGCAAATTTCCAGGAATTTAAAAACACGCTTTTGTCATTGGAAAAAAGGGATGTTCCGGATCTGTTTACACTGGGATCGGCATGGTCTGCATGGATTCAGATGCATCGGGATGATTGGAACGCGGTTGCTGAAATCTCCAGGGTGGAAGCCATTATGAAGCGAGTCATCGAACTGGATGAATTCTATCAGGATGGGGGTGCCCATCTGTACCTTGGGGTTTTGGCGACATTCCTCCCACCGGCACTGGGCGGCAAACCCGATGTGGGACGAAGACATTTTGAGCGTGCCCTGGAGATTTCCAAGGATAAAAATCTCATGGTTAAAGTCTTGTATGCTCAGCATTACGCTCGCCTAATGTTTGATCAAAAGCTACATGACCGGCTTCTGAACGAGGTGCTTGAAGCTGAAACAGATGTGCCTGGATATACGCTCAGTAACACCCTTGCTCAGCAACAGGCTCAGGAACTTTTGAAGAGTGGGGAGGAATATTTTTAACCAGTGTCCGAACGAAAATCATCTTTTTCGCCAATATCTGTGCCTGCCCTGTGAAATGCAGAGCCTATTTCTCTGGGGTCAGACTCAAATTTTAATCCTCGAAATACTATCAGTATTCCTGTGGTTAAAATTTTCGTCTTCCCCTCCGGGGCGCAGGCCCTATAGGCCGGAGGCTTGATCTTAACGAAAAATCCTAGTTTTCGTTTGAACACTAGCTAATTTCTGCATTGGACACTTAAGCATGTCTCCCCCAATCGTGGATGGACACTAATTAAATTTTGCATAGGAACAATTTATGTCAGGTGTTGAGGTGTATTTATTTATGTAAAATGAAAATTTAACCAAAAATGACAAAAGGTGCTTAAATAATGATTAGAATCATAGTGTTTATACTCATTGTAATGCTCACCGGCCAGGTTCAGGCCATGAGGTTCAAGATCGCTACCCTCTCGCCGGAAGGGTCTGTCTGGATGGAGAAAATGCGGGAAGGTGCAACGGAGCTGGCGCGTAAAACCGATAATCGGGTTAAGATAAAATTCTATCCCGGTGGTGTAATGGGAGATGACAAGGCGGTACTGCGCAAGATCCGTATCGGACAGCTTCAAGGCGGCGCCTTTGTCAGTGGCAGCTTATCCCAGTTTTATCCTGACAATCAGATTTACAGCTTGCCGTTGTTTTTCAGATCGTTCAAGGAGATCGATTATGTTCGTGGGTATCTGGACAAGCAAATTATTGATGGCTTTGAGAAAGGCGGCTTTATCATCTTTGGAATCGCTGAAGGCGGCTTTGCCTACGTCATGTCCACGGTACCGATACACACAGTCGATGATATGCGCCAACAGAAAGTCTGGATTCCAGATAATGATTCGATGATTCTGGAAGCGATCAAAGCTTTTGACATTACACCCATCCCTTTATCCATTGCCGATGTTCGGGCCGGTCTTCAAACCGGCCTCATTAACACTGTGACCACTCCGCCCATAGGGGCTTTGGCACTGCAATGGCATACACAGATTAAATATTTGATGGACGAACCGTTTCTATACATTTATGGTGTGCTGGCGGTGGATCGCAAAGTGTTTAAAAAAATATCACCCGGCGATCAACAAACCTTTCGGGAAATCATGGGTGAGGTATTTAAAGCCCTGGACCGGCGCAACCGAGAAGACAATATAAAAGCCGTGAAAGCGCTGCATAAACAAGGAATAGAATTTATCAAGCCTTCTCCCGAATCTCTAAAGAAATGGTGCAATGACGCTTCAGAAGTCCCCAATAGACTGGTCAAAGCCAACAGGTTATCCCAGAAAATGGTGGACACTCTGGAGAATCTTCTTAAGGAATATCGTTTAAAGGAGTCCAAAACCCATGAATAAACAATCCCGTAGATCCTTTTTAGAGCGTTCGAAGACGATCATTTACCGAGTAGAAGATTCGATTCTAGTGGGGTTACTGCTGTTTATGATCTTCATGGCGGTTCTTCAGATTTTTCTTCGTAATTTTTTCGGAAGCGGCATTGTCTGGAGTGAAGTTTTGGTGCGTGTGCTTGTGCTGTGGGTTGGACTTATAGGAGCAATGGTGGCCAGCCGTCAGGGGAATCACATCAATATTGACATTATGAATCGGTATCTATCGGGACGTGCAAAAGTCGTAGTTAGATTTGTCGTTGAGCTCTTTACGGCTTTTATATGTCTAATCGTGGCCTATTACAGCCTGCAGTTTGTTCAAAGTGAATTTGCCTACGGCGGTGAATCTTTTGCAAAAGTGCCGATATGGCTGTGTGAATCCATCATTCCCTTTGCCTTTATGGTTATTTCGCTTCGTTATTTTTTGTTATCATTTATAAACTTCAAAAACATTATTGAATTCCGAACGTGACCCTATACATATCCGCTCTAATATTAATTTTTCTTGCCATCTTCGGCACACCACTATTTGCCGTCATTCTGGCAGCTTCAATTCTTGGATTTCACTATCTGGGCGTTAACCTGTCGGTGATCGCCATTGAAATTTATCGTATTGCCGATACGCCGGTTTTGCTGGCGTTACCGTTGTTTACATTTGCCGGCTACATGCTCGGGGAAAGCAATACGTCTCACCGGCTGGTAAGGGTCACCAAGGCAATTATTGGATGTATGCCAGGGGGTCTGGCCATTGTCGCCTTTGTTGCCTGTGCGTTTTTCACCGCTTTTACCGGTGCATCAGGGGTGACCATCGTCGCCTTGGGCGCATTGCTCTATCCGGCATTGACCGAGGCTGGTTACCGGGATAAATTCAGCATCGGACTGGTGACATCGTCTGGCAGCCTGGGGCTGCTGTTACCACCTTCGCTCCCTCTCATACTTTATGGAATTATTGCACAGCAGATGAACATCGGGAAAAATGTGGCCATTAGTGATTTATTCCTTGCCGGTATTTTTCCGGCACTTCTTATGGTATTGATGCTGTCATTATATGGTCTGTGGGAAAACCGCCGGAATCCCATTCCTTGTGAGCCATTTTCATCAAAGGACACTGTTGCTGCCCTGCGTGAGTCGATATGGGAAATACCGCTGCCGTTTTTTGTGTTGGGCGGTATTTACGGAGGGTTCTTCGCCATTACCGAAGCTGCTGCGGTGACGGCCATGTATGTTATGGTTGTGGAGGTTTTTATATACAAAGAGATCAAAATTTCTCAGCTTCCCTCAATTATGCGAGAATCGATGATAATGGTGGGCGGGATTTTGCTCATTCTGGGTGTGGCGTTGGCATCTACCAACTTTCTGATCGATGCTGAAGTGCCCATGCGCATATTTAATCTGATTCAGGCCCATGTGACCAACAAAATCGTATTTCTAATTTTGTTGAACATTTTGTTGTTGATACTCGGCGCCATTTTGGACATTTTTTCCGCGCTGGTTATCATGATTCCCATTATACTACCTGTGGCGGTCAATTATGGGATAGACCCGGTTCATCTGGGCATCATTTTTCTGGCCAACATGCAAATCGGTTACTTCACGCCGCCCGTGGGCATGAACCTGTTTATTGCAAGCTACCGATTTGATAAATCCATCACAGAACTCTACAAGGCGGCTATACCCTTTATGATCGTGCTGCTGGCAGCATTGCTGATCATTACGTACTTTCCGGCGTTGAGCCTTTTTTTGATTCAAAGATAAGCATCTTATATCGCCTGAATCTTGCACGCCAAAATTCGTTGCCCACCGGCATCTTCCGTTATATAACAGATTGACATTCGTAGTTTTATAATTATTGAATTACATTTTAATGAAAATTGAAGATTTCATGAAATTTTCAAAGAATATTCTGTTTGTTTAAAATTGTTCAAAACCCAGTTTTAATGAAGATCTATCTGAAATGTTTAAGAAAAAAATGAATTTTAAAGATGAAAGGGGGATATTGAATGTCGTTCAGACGGCATTATCAAGAACCGGTTTTAAGGTTGATATTGCCTTGGATGGCCAAAGGGGAATTCAAAAATTCGATAGCGGTCAATCTGACCTGGTCATCACAGACATCCTAATGCCAGGAATAGACGGCCGGGATGTTGTTAAGTACATCCGTAATTCCGATAGACCGTACACTCCGATCATAGGCTTTTCTGGAACACCCTGGCTCGTCGAGAAAAATCAGTTTGATGCTGTTTTCACAAAACCTTTCCCCCTTGAAGATCTGGTGAATTCGGTCCAGCATCTTTCTATGCAAGCAGGCGCCAATTAATATAATTTAAATTGAGCGTTTCAATGACTTAGCAGCGATAGCATTCCTGCTCCCTCCGCGTTCTCCCGCAAAAAGCATGCGGGAGCCGCAGTCTCCCCCACTACTAAGTCATTGAAATGAAGAAGCCACTCAGCCAATATCGTTATACAAGGAAGCACACCCCGTTAACACGTACATAAAATCTATTGCATTTTATAAAATCAAATGTGATAAAATATTTACTGGTGCCGGCCTTCTTTTTAACGTAGACGCTCCTTTTCGGTTCCTCAAAATATTCTGGAATGCGCTACAATTTATTCTGCACTTGATGCGGGGTGGTAATGACGATGACATAGACAGCAGTTATAATAATTCTAATAGATTAGAAGAACTATAGAATTTCAAGTTAATAACAGAGGAGAAAATATATGGCCGTAATCACGATCACCAGAGAAATGGCTACAGGCGGCAGAAAACTGGGACGGTTGCTTGCAAGGAGACTCGACTACCAGTACGTTGACAAATCTCTTTTTCAAAAAATTGCCGAAGATCTGAATGTCTCGGAAAGAACATTGGAATCTTTTGAAAAGAGTCGAGAATATCACATATCCAACACTTTCGCCAAGGCTTTCAGCACATCCTATATAGAGAGAATTGTGGGATACGATAAAAGCGTAGTAGAAGAGGAAGAATATCAGAAAAGCTTGGGAAACCTTATCTTGGAAACAGCCCGGAAAGACAATGTTGTCATTATTGGACGAGCAGCATACTTTTTTTTAAAAGATATGAAAAATTGCTGTCATATTCGTTTGGTTGCACCAATGGATTGGCGAAAAAAATATGCTTTGGAAAACTATAAAATACGCCCGGATCGCGTCCAAAAGTTTATAGAAAAAAGAGATAGAAATCTGCATTGGTTCCGCAGATCAATTTGCGGGGCGGGATTTGACGACTCGCTTTGGTTTCACTTGACGTTGAACATGAACCGAACCTCCATTGAAAAAGCGGTTGAGCTTATCATGTTCGCAGCAAATCTTTCCGGTTAGCTATTCTTTTTAAAATCTGAATAGTTCTTACCCTTGAAACACGGTAATCATCCTGAATGAATTTAATCCGATCCTCTTCTTTGGCAATAAGGCGTATGTGATAGGTTCGGCATAATTTAAAAATCGAAAAATCTGAAGGTTACTCGGGTGAACATGGTGCCTGCGAACAATTTTTGAACAGGGTTCATCGAAATGGTTCTGGATGGGAAAAGCCAGAACCATATCCATTCTTGCAAAATCAGGTATTAATCCTAAAGCGCCATGCGCAGTACCATTCATCGGGATGATCATCCGGCGGACAGCCGATACATTCGGTATGGATTCTTGGATCGACAGATCTGGCAAAATACGTATGTTCCACAAGTCCTCCGGATTTACATGGATAATCGTCAAGCCCTTTGCGTTTTCTTGCAGATTGAACCCGGCATTCATTCATTTGAAAGGTAAAACTATCAGACGCTTCATCTACAATGGAATGCGTGTTGACACGAGCATGAACACGAAAATTGAGGGCCTTTTTTAAACCCTCGAGTCCCGGTTTTTCGGAAAGGTTCAAAAAATTCTTAACAGCCCAGGCTTCAAAAGGGGAAAACTGAGCCCAGCATGAATCATTACATCGCTTGGCATCGTTCATACCTCTGGTAAATTCCACGGCTTGAAACCACACCCCGTCATTGACCACCCAGTTTGCAGCCACACTATCCATAAGTGCCGTCAGTGATTCTTTCGACATGTTCAAAAGCGGCAGCGGAATGTTGTCTTTCATTTCAAACCCAAGAACTTTTGAAAGCCGTTTCATTTGAATGTCATAACCTCTTTTAGATGCAGTATTAAGAATATCGAGAGCCTTTTCCATTCCCATCTGATGTTTGACTTCGTTAAACCATAAGGCATAATGGATGATGATGCGATGGAACATGTCCAGCACAAGCTTGGCGGTGTGTTTGTGATCCAGGTCTTCTATCGAATTGACGTTGCTTAGGTCCAATATTTCTCCTTTCCTGACAGTTCTTTTCAATTGAACTTTTTTCTTCTACAGCTTGTCGGATCAAATGAAAGATTTCGTTTCAGCGATGCTATATGCGGAGAAACTCATTTTATCGGAGTATGCTGGCTGACTAAGTTTCCACTTTATAAACGAGAGATTTCTTCGATAGGCAAGTTGAGTGCCTTTATTTTTTTAAATCAGACACGAAATCCCGTTTGTTTTTAACGGGGGCAGCACAAGGGTTTTCGTTCCCCGCATAGCGGGACAGGAAGACATACTTTCTGTATGTTGCAAACGAAAAACCCGCTGAGAACGCCGCCAATTGGAGAAAGATCCGTTTAGAAAGTGGAAACTAGCCTTCATAAAGCACAGCCAATATCGTCGCTTTCCCTTTTTTCGAAGCGACCAGATGCGGCGTTGTGGACAGATAGTAGGCGCTGTCTCCGGGTTCCAAGTCGTATGTATCCTCTCCGATATCCAGCACAATAGTACCATCTAACACATAGATAAATTCTTCGCCGTCATGTACGGAAACTTCTTTGTCAGGGTTTTCCTCAAGCTGAACGATCAGTGCTTCCATGTGGCGCCCCTTTACTTCCGGGGCCAGGCTTTTATAGATATAAACCTGTTTTTTGCCTTTCTGAGCAGTGGACCGGGAGACGATTTTTTGTTCGTTCTTTCGGGTAACAGAATAGATTTTATCTCCTGTTCCTGAAATCAGACGGCTGAACGCACTGTCAAGGGCCTTGGAAAGCTTGATCACCGTTCCGAGTTGAGGCTGTACTTTATTGGTTTCGATGTTTGACAGAAATTCTACGTCAAATCCTGTCAAGTTTGAAAGCTCTTCTATAGAAAGCCCTTTCTCTTCTCTGAGCATTCTGATCCGTTTGCCGATTTCTTCGACGCCCTCGCAGGTCGCTTCAGAAATATCGCCGGTCAGATCTTCAAAAAAATCTACATTGATGTGTGGGGTCTTTTTGTTGTGTTCCATTTTACGCTCCCATCCCGGATGAATCGGGAAAGTGCCTAAAGTTTGAAGTGATCTAAAGTGCCTATTTGTCCCGTATTAAACGGGGAAGTTGAGGAAGCGCTAACGCGCTGTCATTAAAATATAATTGGCTAAAAAATTTTTTAACCCTGGCCCAGACCGATCACCAACACTTTATATTATAAAAGTTATGTTTGTATTGATATATAAGTCAGATCAATATATTAACAATTCGCACCAGGGCGGGCTTTAGACCACCTTAGCTCACTTTAGGCACTTGTAACTTTTTCTGGTTTGATATCAAGGTCATTATATCAATAAAAAATGTCGAGTGGGATTTGTACTCCTTAGTGAATTGTTTTTCGAGATAATTTATTGGTATCGAGTTATTTCCCTTTCCTTTTAATATTTTTCATGAGAAATTCGGGTTATATTCGTCCAGTCAACCCTTTAGGTATTCTCCCGGTATGCACACATTCCGAGCGGAGTCGTCGGCCGATAATCTTTTCCAACATACGGCCGATGTTCAGCACCCTGTCCACATCAATACCGGTATCTATACCCATTTCATCCATCATAACCACCATGTCTTCGGTGGAAACAAGTCCCACAATACCCGGATCCTCATAATAATATTTTCCGGTACCGGGAACCGGAACGCCGTCCATAAAGTTGGCGGGCTGGCCGCCGGTTCCACCCAGGGTCGATTCGAAATGTGTGATTCCGGATTGAAGCGCAGCCAGCACATTGGCTAGACCCCAGCCCCGGGTCACATGAAAGTGAGCAATATGTTTTGACGGGTCCGGGATGGCATCAAGAATCATGGAATAATACTCATACACTTTGTTCGGCGGTGCAGATCCGTCATGATCGGCATGTTCAATATCATCAGCCCCGATGTCCAGCCATCGCTGTGTAAATTCAACGGCTTTTTTCAACTCCGTCGGACCTTCAATGGGACATCCCCATATGGTGCTCACCGTTCCACAGACTTTCATTCCCGCATCATGGGCTTTTGGAATATATGTTTCGCACATCTTCCAGTATTCATCCAAAGAGAGTCCGGAGTTGGTTCTATGGTGGGATTCGCTGGTTGAGACCATAAACAGAATTCGGTCCGGTCCATAGCCTTCTTTGCGGGCCTGGATGGTTCGCTCTACGGCCCTTTCCCGGATGGTTATGGCGGTAATTTCCACATCTTTTATTAGATGGCCCACTTTCTTGCTGGTATGAAGGCGTTTTGAAAGCGCGTCGGCATCCTTAAACTGAGGCATCACCTTGGGGTTACCAAAGTTGGTAACCTCTAGGCGTTTGAAACCTGCGAGAATAAGCTCTTCAGCCAACCACAGCTTTGCATCGGTTGGAATAAATTTTTCTTCATGCTGGAAACCGTCTCTGACGGTTATGTCTCCTAAAACAACCTTTTTCGGATATTCTAAATGTGCCATCTTTTCTCCTTGTCAAAACCGAAAGTTCCCAAAAGAAGCCTCACCGATGGGTTTCAACAGACTGACTTCAAGTGCCATGGCAAGCCAGTTGCGAATTTCAGAAAATTTTAGAATCCTGTCATTCAACAGGCGAGCGCCGCAGTAGAACGGATGTGCTTCTTCGTCATATTTATTGATCATCTCTTGGTTGAAATCTTCTTTTTCCGATCCGGTCATCGGATTATTCTGTTTGGCCCGTTTTCGCTCTTCAATGGAAAGCAGGACCCCGGCAGCACTTCTTCCGCTCATGACAGACGTTCTTGCCCGCATGGTGGAAAATAGAAAATGGGGCCTGTATGCTCTACCACACATTCCATAATTGGCTGCCCCGTTGTCCGGTCCGATGACGAGCTGAATACGGGGCACTTGGGCACATGAAACCGCCCTTACCATGTCTGCGCCGTATTTTCCGATCCCCATATGTTCTGATTCTGATCCCACCATGTATCCTGGCGAGCTCTGGACAAAAAGCAGCGGAATTTTCTCCTGACAGCAGCGGATAATCCATTCCGTGGCTTTGCATGCTGCTTCAAAAAATATGATGCCCACACCGTTGGATGCAACGACACCCACAGTGATGCCCTTAAGGCGCATCTTGCCGGTCACGATATTATTTCCCCGGCCCGGGGCATAGTTCTTTTTATACTCAGAAAAGAGACTGTCATCAGCAATAGCCTCAAGAAAAGAATGAACATTGATTCCCTGATGAACGGAAGCCGGCAGGATCTCATAAATGGCATCTTCGGATACTTGTGGCGGTGTTTCGGCATAACGGTGGAGATGAAGTTTCTGGGGAGGTTCCAGCATGAGAATCTCGCGAACGCGGGCAATGGCCTCATCCTGATGGGTGCAAAAATAATCTGCCCCGCCTGAAACCTGAGTATGTACTTTTGCTCCGCCCAGATCTTCAGCGGAGATAACTTCGCCGGTTGCCATTTTTACCAGCGGAGGGCCGCCCAAAAAAGAGTAAGCCAGTTTGTCGATCATCACCGACTGACAGGCCATAAAAACGATGTAGGCGCCGCCTGCCGTATTGCCGCCGGTGCTCATAGTAATCTGCTTAAGTCCCATTGCCGACATTCGTGCCATATTATAAAACATGGATCCAAAATGCTGATCGTCAGGGAAAACTTCGGCCTGCATGGGGAGGAAAGCACCGCCTGAATCCGCAATGTAAACACAGTTCAGTCCGCAGTGCTCGGCGATGGCCTGGGCCCTCATATGTTTTTTTAATGTAATCGGGAAATAAGTGCCGGCTTTCACACGACTGTCATTGGCAAAAATCATGGTCCAGTTGCCGTGAATTTTCCCCAATCCTGTTACAAGACCGCCGCAGGGAACATCCATGACCCCGGGGTAATCCATTCCAAACCCTGCGATACCTCCGAGTTCATAAAATTCGGTTTCCGGATCGATGAGTTTATTGACAAGTTCCCGGACCGGCTGTTTTCCCTGCTTTATCAGCCTTTCCACAGCTTTTTTTCCACCGGGCCACATGGCCTGGTAAACCCGTTCATCCAGTTTTTTTTCTTCATTTTCCCAGAATGATCGATTTTCGGCCATAAGATTTCCTCTATTTTCCTTTATATACCGGTTTTCGTTTTTCCTGAAAAGCGGCCAGGCCTTCCAGACGATCCTCCGTTGGGACGGTGACCCAGTATGCATTGGATTCAATGCCCAGGCCTGTGTGAAGATCGGTTTCAAGGCCGTAATTGATGGCATACTTGGCTTGTTCAATGGCAATAGGACCGGCTTCACAGATCATGGCGGCCATTTTGAGACATTCGTCAAGAAGCGATTCCTGTTCGTATATTTGATTGACAAGTCCAATCTGCAAGGCTTCTTGCGCATCTACACGACGTCCGGTAAAGATGAGTTCCTTTGCTTTTCCCCGCCCGATCAACCTCGGAAGTCTCTGGGTACCGCCCGCTCCGGGTATGATGGCAAAACGGGTTTCTGTAAGGCCCATTAAAGCATTCATGGATGCGATCCGAATGTCACAGGCAAGGGCAAGCTCGGTTCCACCACCCAGAGCGACACCGTTTATGGCGGCAATCACCGGCTTGTTCAGGTGTTCAATGGAAGTAAAAAGATTTTTGATGGTAGAAATGAACGTTTTTACCTGAGATTCACTATAGGTGGTTCTTTCTTTTAAATCTGCCCCGGCGCAAAAGGCTTTTTGTCCGGATCCGGTGATGATGACCACACGAATATTATTGTTGAGTTTAAGGGCTTCAATCTGTTTCTCAAGGGCTTGAAGCAATGCAAAGTTAAAAGAATTCATTACCTCGGCCCGGTTTAGCGTCAAAATCGCAATGCCATCGCGTTCTTCTGTCAAAAGGACTTTTTCATCCATAATCAATCCCTCAATTTTCAATCATCAATCAACAATCTTAACCCGGATATTTCAAGTGTCCGAGGCGTTCATTTGCAAGACATTCAAGGGTGCAGCCCCGCTATACAAAGCGGGATAGACCTCCGTAGACTACTGCAAGCCCTTGATAACGAAGCAAATGGGCGTCTCGAACACGCCCGTAAGGTGATTTTCATGAAATATTCGGGCTAACACCCGATATACCTAGAAATAACAATTCTCTGAACCTCGGAAGTCCCTTCTCCGATGTCGAGAAGTTTCTGGTCTCGATAAAATCTCTCCACGTTGTATTCCTTCATCAAACCATATCCGCCATGGATCTGGACAGCATGATTCGCTACTCGACCCATAAGTTCAGAACAGTAAAGTTTGGCCATGGCTGCTTCCTTTTCAAAAGACCGTTGGTGATCTTTCAGCCAGCAGGCCTTATATAAGAGATTGCGAGCGCACTCAATTTCAAGGGCGCAGTCTGCCAGTTTAAAGGCCACGGCCTGGAACTTACAAATGGGTTGCCCGAACTGAACCCTGTTTTTGGCATATTTAAGCGCGGCTTCGTAAGCTCCTTGTGACCCCCCGAGGCCCATAGCAGCAATGGAGAGCCTGCCGCCGTCAAGGGTTGCGAGCATTTGGTGAAAACCGTCTCCCGGCAAACCTAAAATATTATTTTCAGGAATTTTGACATCATCAAAATAAAGCTCAGCGGTGTCTGAAGCCCGCCACATCATCTTTTTATGCATGGGCACGGCTTTAAAGCCCGGCGTTCCGTGTTCAACCAAAAAGCACGTATATTCCGGTTTTCCGCTGGGTCGGGTACCGGTGACCGCCTGAACCGTTACACCCATGCTTAACTCGCAAGCTGCATTGGTAATGAAAATTTTAGATCCGTTGAGAACCCATTCGTTACCATCCTTTACGGCAGTGGTTTTACTGCCGCCGGCATCGGAACCGGCAGTAGGTTCCGTAAGGCCAAAGCCCCACAGCCCCTCACCGGAGCAGAGTTTTGGGAGATACTTTTTCTTTTGTTCCTCTGTACCAAAATAGTATATGGGGCCGATTCCAAGGGAGTTCCCGGCGGCAACGGTGGCTGCCTGAGATCCATCCACTCGTGCAATCTCTTCGACGGCAATGATGTAGGACAGATAGTCCATGTCCTGGCCATCATATTTTTCTGAGACAAACATACCGAACAGACCGATTTCACCCATTTTCCGTGTGACTTCAGCAGAGAACTCTTCTTTTTCATCGAGTTCCGAAGCCACCGGTGCAATCTCACTTTGTGCAAATTTTCGAACTTCTCTGCGGATCATCTCCTGTTCTTTGGTCAGATCGAAATCCAATGTAGCCCTCCTGGTTATTTGTTTTTCCAGACGGGTTTCCGTTTTTCCATAAAAGCGTTAATTCCTTCTATGGCGTCCTCTGTACCGCAAAGGGAAGCAAATAGTTCATCCATATAGTCAACGGCCTGGTGATACGGAATTTCCGACATAGCGTAGACGCCGGTTTTTCCAATCTGTACCGCCAGGGGGCTTTTTTCAGCAATTTTTTCAGCAAACTTCATAGTTTCGGCTTCAAGATCGTCCGAAGGTACCACTTTGTTTATCAAACCGAGTTGCTGGGCTTCAGGAGCTGAAATAATATTTCCGGTGAGGATCATTTCAAGTGCTTTTTTTCGACCGACATGACGCGCCAGGGGTACGGCCGGGCCTAAGCAGATTAATCCCACATTAATAGCAGTGGTTCCGAACCTGGCATTTTCGGCGGCCACCGCCAGATCGCAGGCAAACACAAGGCCGGCGCCATTGGCCACTGCGGCGCCTTTGACCGAGGCGATCACCGGCTTTTTCATCCGGGGCAGGGTGTGATAAAATTCATCCATTAAACTCAGAAATTCTCGGAGTTCTCTGGGATTTTTTCCCTGGAATTCCGGGAGGGAGATGCCGGTTGAAAAATGTTTGCCTGCTGCACGGATCACCACGACACGGACGTCGTCATCCTGATCCATATCCAAAAGAGTATCATTCAATGCTCTGGCAAAGGGAACGTTAAAGGTATTCATCGCTTCCGGCCGGTTCAGCGTAATTACGCCGATCATGTCTTGCTTTTCGGTCAATACGAGGTTTTTTCCCATGATGGACCCTCCTTTTTTTAAAACCTTATATAAATTTTATACCTAAGCTTAGCGTTTCAAATAGTGACAGGGATATAACTAAATTAATTTAAGGCAAAACATTTCATTAATCAAGGATCATTCATTTTATCGATCAACGAGGGCCTTATCATAACAATTTTCCAAATATTTAACCTCAATGGTTGTTCAATAAATGTGAGCGAGCGCTCGGTCACAAGATTAAATTTATGTGTACCTTTGATGACCAAATTTGTCAATAGCTTTATTACTGCTTGATTTAAATGGCATATTTTATACTATTAAGTTTCTTCTTTCATAGGAAAAATCTTGACAGTAAAGATGGGAACATGATACCAATTATGAACGAGCGCTCGGTCAGATTGGTCCGGCGCTACCTATCCGTCAAATAACGTTTGGAGTTGTTATGGAACAAAGGCATGCAACAAAAGAAATTCCGACTCAAATAAAAAATCCTGAACTTGTGGAACAGCGTCATCACCAGATCGTCGATGCTGCGGTCCCGCTGTTCATCAATCAGGGGTTTCACAAGACCACAACACGACAGATCGCCCGTTCCGCAGGTATTTCCATTGGTTCATTGTATGAATATATCGCTTCTAAAGAGGATATTTTGTATCTGGTTTGCGATGCCATTCATGCCGAGGTCGAACGGGGGGTTTCAGAAGCAATGGCAAGAGCTTCAGACGGCCGCAGTTCACTGGCTGAAGTAATTCGTGAATATTTTTTAGTCTGCAACCGAATGAACGACCATATCCTGCTGATTTACCAGGAAACTCAATCTCTTCCACCCCAATGGCGTAAAAAAGTACTCGAGAATGAAGTTCGCATTACCGGTATTTTCATGGAAGTGCTTGAACGTTTGATTTCATCCGGTGATTTACCACATTTAAGTGATCGCTCCATGGAACTTATTGCACACAATATTTCTGTTCTGGGCCATATGTGGACGTTTCGGCGCTGGTTTCTTGCCCGACATTACAGTATTGAAGATTATATTGAACTTCAAACCGAATTTATTCTTGGAATATCTTGAACCCAAACCGGTTATCAATAAAATTGGAAGATACCTTTAATAGTCAATCTTCAATCGAAAATCTTAAATTTTGCAAGGAGGATGCATGACGATGGACGTTGAAGCTTACAATCCCAAACACCCCATCAGAGTCGTCACCGCAACATCCCTTTTTGATGGTCATGATGTATCCATAAACATCATGCGTCGCATACTCCAGGATGCCGGTGTTGAGGTCATTCACTTGGGACATAACCGCTCTGTTCATGAAATCGTCGATGCTGCAATCCAGGAAGATGTTCAAGGGGTTGCGGTGTCAAGTTATCAGGGCGGTCATATGGAATTCTTTAAATACATCGTCGACCTTTTGAAAGAGAGAAATGTTCCGCATATCAAGATTTTTGGAGGCGGCGGCGGGGTTATCATACCTGAAGAGATAAAAGAGCTGGAATCATACGGTGTCACTAAAATATATTCTCCTGAAGACGGCGCCAAAATGGGGCTCCAGGGTATGATCCATCACATGATAAAACAGATTGATTTTTCTACGGTTAACAAGACCGAATTTGACTTTTCAGCGCTGTCACCGGACAACATGTCCATGGTCGCCAATCTGATTACCGCCGTTGAGCAGGCCAAGGCACAGGAAGACGGCCATCTTGCTTTACTCAGATCTCAAATTAAAAAAAAGATCGGGAAACGAAAAATACCGGTTATCGGCATTACCGGAACCGGTGGGGCCGGAAAATCGTCTCTGACAGATGAAATTATCTTAAGAATTCTAAATGATCTTGAACATATTCATCTGGCGGTCATCAGCAGCGATCCGTCCCGTCGTAAAACCGGCGGTGCGCTTTTAGGTGACAGAATACGTATGAATGCCATCGAAAATCCAAAGGTTTATATGCGGAGCCTTGCTACCCGAGGATCACAGACAGAAATCCCCCATGCCCTGGCAGAAACCATAGACGTTGCGAAAGCCGCGGGCTTTGACCTTGTTATTGTGGAAACAGCAGGAATCGGGCAGGGAGATTCGAGTATCATCGACCTTGTTGATTTATCGATCTATGTGATGACCAGTGAATTCGGGGCTGCCACCCAGCTCGAAAAAATAGACATGCTTGATTTTGCCCACCTTATTGTCGTGAACAAATATGAGAAACAAGGCGGCGAGGATGCGGTGCGCGATGTGCGCAAACAGGTGCAGCGCAACCGGAAGGCATGGGACAAATCTCCCGGGAAAATGCCTGTTTACGGAACCATTGCTTCCAAATTTAACGACGATGGCGTTACGGCCTTGTATCATGGGATTATCGATGCATTGTCTGAAAGAACACAGATCGTATTGGACTCGAGTCTTTCCAGACCTAAAACAAAGACATCGACATCCAAAACCATTATAATTCCTCCGGAGCGAACCCGTTACCTTGCTGAAATCGCCGGCACCATCAGGAAATATCATCGAGAAACCCAAGAGCAGGCAGATGCAGTCCGAAAGGTCTGGCACCTCAAGGAGACCGCAACGGCCCTATCCGGGGATAGTCTTATAGCCGATACATCACAGGTTATAGATCGGCTCAAAATGGAAATCGAAAGAGGTGAAAACACACTGTATTCCGAGACGACCCGTCTACTCGATGACTGGGAAGATATCCAAAAGACTTACACGAAAGACGAGCTTACATACCGTGTTCGGAACCGGGAGATTCGTGTTCCACTTTACACAACGTCATTGGCGCATATGAGAATTCCGAAGATTGTACTTCCCAAGTACAAGGACCCCGGAGAAATTTACACCTGGTTGAGAGAAGAAAATATTCCCGGTCGGTATCCGTTTACCTCCGGTGTTTTTCCGTTAAAACGGGTTGACGAAGATCCCACACGTATGTTTGCAGGGGAAGGGGACCCTGCAAGGACCAATAGACGATTCAAGCTTTTATCTGCTGATGCCAAGGCCAAGCGTCTGTCCACGGCATTTGATTCTGTCACATTATACGGCTGCGATCCGGACATAAGGCCGGATATCTACGGCAAAGTCGGCACTTCCGGCGTCAGTATATGTACCCTCGACGATATAAAAGTGCTTTATGACGGTTTTAATCTGTGTGCACCCAACACATCTGTTTCCATGACCATCAACGGACCTGCCCCTATCATACTTGCCATGTTTTTAAATACTGCCGTCGATCAACAGGTGGATCTGTTTCGAGCCCGAGAAAAAAGAGAACCTTCGAAGAGAGAATACAATGACATTCGATCCAGGGCCTTGTCCGATGTTCGCGGAACGGTTCAAGCGGATATTTTAAAAGAAGATCAAGGCCAAAACACCTGTATTTTCTCCATTGAATTTGCGCTGAAAATGATGGGGGACATCCAGAAGTACTTTATAGAAAACAACGTGCGAAATTTCTACTCGGTATCTATTTCAGGATACCACATTGCCGAGGCCGGCGCCAACCCGATTACTCAACTGGCCCTTACACTGGCCAACGGATTTACCTATGTCGAATATTATCTATCCCGGGGGATGCCCATCGACAGCTTTGCACCCAATTTGTCCTTTTTCTTTTCCAATGGCATGGATCCGGAATATACGGTCATCGGGAGAGTGGCCAGACGTATTTGGTCTATTGCCATGAAGAATAGATACGGCGGGTCCGCCCGGTCTCAGATGCTGAAATATCATATACAGACATCCGGCCGTTCCTTACACAGCCAGGACATCCAGCTTAACGACATTCGGACAACGCTTCAGGCACTTTGTGCGATTTATGACAACTGCAACAGTTTGCACACAAATGCCTTTGATGAAGCCATTACGACGCCGAGCAATGAATCGGTCCGACGTGCTTTGGCTATTCAGCTCATTATCAACCGGGAATGGGGCCTTGCAAAAAATGAGAATTTGAATCAAGGCAGCTTCGTTGTCGAGGAGTTGACGCGGTTGGTGGAGAAAGCGGTCCTTGCAGAATTCGACAGGATCACCGAACGTGGAGGTGTGCTGGGAGCCATGGAGACCGGTTATCAGAGAAGCAAGATTCAAGAGGAATCGATGTATTATGAAAATTTAAAGCATACCGCCGAGTTGCCCATCATCGGTGTCAATACCTTTCGAGATCCTGATGCCGATTTGGAACAATTGAGCGAGTACATTGAGTTATCCAGGGCCACCGAAGGTGAAAAGAAATCACAACTTAAACGTCTGGCGGCATTCAAGAAACAAAACAAAAAAGAAACAGATAATGCATTACGACGTCTTCAGAGCGTTGCGTTGTCAGGGGAAAACACTTTTGAAGAACTGATGGAGGCCGTTAAAGTGTGCACCCTGGGCCAGATTACCCGGGCGTTGTATGATGTGGGGGGGAAGTATCGACGAAGCATGTAAAGTTTCCAGTGCATAAATAGCCCTTTTTCCGATGAGCAGCGTTCTCCGCAAGTTTCCATCCTCAACGTACGATAAGTACGCCTCGGATGAAAACTCTTGTGCGGTCCCCGTTAAACAAACGGGATTTCGTATCTGATTTAAAAAAATAAAGGGACTCAACTCGCTCATCGAATAAATGCCTTATTTATGAACTGGAAATGTGTTTGGTGCTGTTAATTTATGATTATTCTAAAATTTTTTCAAAATCGCCCCTAAGAAGGTTTTGAAATAGGTCATAGAAAGAAAATAAAAGGAGATAGACATGAGAGAAGCAGTAATCGTAAGTGCCGTTCGGACGCCTTTGGGCAATTTTAATGGTTCTTTAAGCAACGTTGGAGCGACCAAACTGGGCGCCATCGTCATTGAAGGAGCCATCCAGCGCGCCGGCATTGAGAAACAAACGGTAAATGAAATCATCATGGGAATGGTACTGCCCTGCGGCTACGGTCAAAATCCGGCCCGACAGGCGGCTGTTAAGGCTGATATGCCTTTTGGGGTTGAATGCATCACCGTGAATAAGGTTTGCGGTTCAGCATTAAAAGCGGTCATGCTGGCAGCCCAGGCTATCCAGCTTGGCGATGCCGATGTGGCGGTTGCAGGCGGAATGGAAAACATGAGTATGGCACCGTATTATCTTGAAAAAGGTCGTTTTGGTTATCGCATGGGGCCGGGCACCCTTGAAGATCACATGGTTCATGACGGTCTCTGGGATATTGTCAACGATTTTCACATGGGAGTTTCCAATGAGCTGTGTTCCGAAAAGTATGAAATCAGCCGCGAAGACCAGGACCGTTATGCCGCAGAGTCGTATCTTCGAACGCTTGAAGCCATCCGTAACGGTCGATTTAAAGATGAAATCGTTCCTGTTGAAATCCCCCAACGAAAAGGCGATCCTGTTATTTTTGATCAAGATGAATGCCCCCGTGAGACGACCTTTGAAGCTCTATCAAAAATGAAACCGGCGTTTAAAAAGGACGGAAGGGGAACGGCCGGCAATGCATCCATCATCAGTGACGGTGCTGCAGCCGTGGTGGTCATGTCAAAAGACAAAGCCAAGGCATTGGGATGCCGGGTCATCGCGACCATAGGCGCTCAGGCATCTTTTGGCATGGATATGAAATACCTTCTTGTGGCACCCATTTGGGCCATTCCAAAATGTTTGAGGAAGGAAGGGATTTCCCTTTCAGATGTCGATCTATTTGAGATCAACGAAGCGTTCAGCGGTTCGACGGCAGCGGTGCTGAAGGAGCTTGACCTGGATCATGCAAAGGTGAATGTAAACGGCGGGAGTGTCGCTCTGGGGCATCCCATCGGTGCCAGCGGATGTCGAGTGCTGGTGTCCCTTTTGCATGAAATGATTCGACAGGACAAAAAGATCGGGGTTGCTTCGCTGTGTCTCGGGGGTGGGGAAGGTGTTGCCATGGTGGTAAAACGATAGGAGAGAAAAATGGACATAAAAACATTCGGCGTTATTGGTGCGGGTCAGATGGGAAACGGTATTGCTCAGGTTGCTGCCGTGAGCGGCTTTGGGGTCATCATGAACGACATCAAGACTGAATTTGTCGAAAAAGGTTTTGCAGGCATTAAGAAGAATTTAAGACGAAGTGTCGACAAAGGCAGAATGACGGATGAAGAGGTGAATGCTGTTCTTAAACGGATCAGAACCAGCGTAGACATCAAAGATCTGGGGTCTGTCGATTTTGTTGTCGAGGCTGCCACAGAAAATGAGGCGATCAAGTATCAGATATTTAAAGACCTGGATAAAATCTGTGAATCTCATGTGATTCTGGCAACCAATACATCTTCCATTCCCATCGGACGGATTGCATCCCATACATCCCGCCCGGATAAAATTATCGGGATGCATTTTATGAATCCGGTTCCGGTAATGAAACTGATTGAGATTATCCGGGGGTTGCGAACAACGGATGACACGTTTAAGACCACATGGAACTTGGCTGTAAAGCTGGGTAAAACACCGGCTGAAGCGAGTGATTACCCCGGTTTTATCATCAATCGAATACTCATGCCCATGATCAATGAAGCGGTGTATTGCCTGTATCATGGTGTGGGTTCCCGTGAAGATATCGACATTGTCATGAAACTGGGCGCGAACCATCCCATGGGTCCTCTGGCACTGGCGGATCTCATCGGATTGGATACCTGTCTGGCAATTATGGATACTCTATTCGATGGATTTAAAGATCCAAAGTACCGGCCCTGTCCGCTGCTCAAACGATATGTTGAGGCCGGCTGGCTGGGCAGAAAGACGGGGCGGGGATTTTATGAATATAAATAGTGTCCCTCCATAAATGGTCTTTTTGCCCAATCTCTGCGCCTGCCCTGTGAAATGCGGAGCCTATTTCTCTGGGGTTATGCTCAAAAAATAATCCTCGGAATATTAAACATATGCCTGCCTGCCCCGCAGGTCAGGCAGATCGTACTGGGGTGGTTATTTTTTTCGCATGCCCCTCCGGGGCGTAGGCCCCACGGGCCCGAGGCTTGATCTTGAACAAAAATCCTCATTTATGGATCAACACTAAATAAGGAGGCGATATGGCCAGAAAGAAAGCCGAGGCTGTTGTCCCGGTAGGGAAGAAGATAAGAAAGGAACGATTAAAAAAGAAGATGTCCTTAGATCGTGTTGCCAATGAAACCGGCTTTTCCATTGATTATCTTAAAGCTGTGGAAAGCGGTAAAAAAATTCCGCCGGTGGGCGCCCTTTTGCAGATTGCAAGGGCGATGGAAATAGACTCGGGCTTTTTCCTGAAAGAACAGGAAACGAGCTTAAGACGTCGTATTAAAGCCTATACAAAGCGTACCGAGAATTATGCGTATACAACACTAACACCCGGTGCTGAGAATAAACATTTAAAGGCATTCAAGGTCTCCATCGACGCCATGGCGGATCATAAAGGGGTGGGATACCATCATGAAGGTGAAGAATTTGTTTACGTCCTGGCCGGAAAGATTGAAGTGGTTGTGGGAGATCATATAAACACACTCGATGTTGGAGATTCGCTGCACTTTAATTCGGGGATACGGCACATGTTGAGGAATATCGGAGAAGAAAAAGCAGAGCTGTTGGTGGTTATTTACGGTCCGTAAGTCGGGATACGATAAGGTTGGACCGGAGTTTTAAATTATAAGCCACGAAATACAGATGTTAAAGGAGTCGTCCATGTTTTTTAAGCTGACTGACGAGCAGATCATGATCCAGACCATGGCCCGGGAGTTTTCAAGAAAAGTTGTGGCCCTTGCCGCTGCGGAACGCGATCGAACCAAGGAATTTCCGTCTGAAAATCTAAAGAAGATGGGAGAATTGGGACTCATGGGAATGATGGTTCCGTTTGAATATGAAGGATCAGGAGCCGACACTGTGAGCTATGTCCTGGCCCTTTCAGAGATTGCCTACTCCTGTGCTTCAACCGCAGTGGTTATGTCGGTCCACAATTCCATAGTGTGTGAAAGCATTTACCGGTTGGGAACCGAGGATCAAAAGGAAAGATATTTAAAACCCCTTGCAGCAGGAGATATTATCGGCGCTTTTGCCATGACCGAACCCCACGCGGGATCCGATCCGGTAAGACAGTCGACAACGGCGGTTCGAAAAGGTGATGGATATATTATCAATGGCACAAAACGTTTTACTACATCGGGTCGGAATGCCGGCCTGGTTATTGTAACCGCCATCACAGATGAAGCAAAACGTCACCATGGTATCAGTGCGTTTTTGGTTGAGAAGGGCGCGCCTGGATTTACCGTGGGCAACGACGAAGATAAAATGGGGCTTCGTGCTTCCGATACAACGGATCTTATCTTTAACAATTGCATAGTTCCCGTTGAAAACATACTGGGAGAAGAAGGAGACGGATTCAAAATCGCCATGAAAGCCCTGGACGGCGGACGTATTGGTATTGCAGCTCAGTCGGTGGGTGTTGCACAGGCAGCATTCGATGCGGCTGTTAAGTATGCTAAAAATCGAGAGCAGTTCGGGCAGTCGATTTCAAAATTCCAGGGGTTGCGATGGATCATTGCGGATATGGCCACGGAAATTGAGGCGGCTCGACAGTTGATGCTTTCCGCCGCCGCTATGAAGGACAGGGGAGAAAAGTATACGGTACAGGCTTCCATGGCAAAGTTGTTTGCTTCCGAGATGGTCAACCGGGTTACGGCAAAAGCGCTTCAGATGCACGGCGGGTACGGATTTATTAAAGACTACCCGGTTGAGCGTTTTTACAGAGATGCCCGGGTGTTTACCATATATGAAGGAACTTCCGAGATACAGCGGGTGGTGATTTCCAATCATATATTAAAGGACAAACGCCGTCCCTCACATAGTTCCGGTTAAAAAGACGCTGTTTTCGAAAATTATTCTTTAAAAATTTTGGCTGCCAGGTCGATATCTTCCGGGCAGAAGACAAAAAGACATTTTTCATCGGGTGACGAAACCGTGCCGTAAACATAGTTGATATTGATACCTTCCTCCCCGAACTTATTGGCAATATCGGCAAGGGAGCCCGGTCTGTTTTCAAGCTCAAGTGTCATTACCGGCATAATATCGAAAAGATAATCGTTTTTTGACAACAGATCGATGGCTTTGTCGGTCTGGTCAACAATCATCCGGATCAGAGCGAACTGGGCCGAGTCCTTTCGCATGGAATTGTAGCTGGCAATCGAAGCGATTCGCTTGAGTGATTTTCCCCTGGCCTCAAAGAGATTCTGAACATAGCTGGAGGCATCCTGTATGGTGAGGGCATCGATGTTGATATGTTCATCTGAAAACAGCGATGCCAGTTTCCCGAGTTCGCCGGGAACGTTTTTCAAAAACAATGATATTTCGGTTCTGACCATAGGGTACTCCTGCGTTACAGCGTTAAAAAATGGAGTTAATTTAAGGAGTTTTGAATCGTTTTCCGCAATTCAGCCGATCCGGGGTTGCTGACCAATTTTTTTTCAACAATGCCAAGAGGACTGACCTTCTTCCCATAATATGCCTCGTTCCAATCGTAATTCGCATTCAATATGGCGCCTTCAATGGACATGCCGGCAAAAGCGCCTTTGGATCGTACGAATGAAACAAAGTCCGCCATGACATCGGCTTTGGCACCCCCGCCCACAGGCCCTACAGCGATGGAGGCGTCGCCGCCCAACTTAAAAGAGGATGAATACAGCCTGTTCAGTCCTTTTTGGGTGAAAACCATCATGATAATTTCCGACTTTTCACCGCCGAACTGAATGCCAATACTCAACGATCCAATGGTATAAAAGGCAGGTTGGCTCCAGTCTCCTGTCGTTTTATCCTTAACAACCAGCACGCCCCGTCCTCCGGAGCCACCGATAAACCAAGCACCTTGGAGCAATTCAGGGATGATCAAAAACCCTTTGGCCTTATGCATGTGTTCGCGGAACCAGGCCATGTTTTTATCGATCATGAAACTTTTAAAAATAATCCTCGCCTGATCTACAAGTAACTGCTGTTTAACAGGGTTTTCCGCGTTTACAGGAGTGACAAGGGCTGCGGTAATGGTGATGATGGTCAAAATAACGATGAGTCGCCTTTTCATTTTTAAAGTCTCCTTTCGTCTAAAACAGGCCTATTATGGTTCTTCTCCAATTTAGTTGGAGAAAAGGGTCCAAGGATTCAAGCTTGTACCCTTTGGGATCACACCTACTCAATTGGAGATAATCCATTTATTTTACCATAGTTAACTTCAACGAATCGGGAGATGATCCTAAATTGTTAATGTACAATAAAAAAGTTTATCAAGTTTTTCAATCTAAATTTAAATTCGGACTTGAGCCGGCATCAGCGAGTGCATCTACCTTTCAAAGATTTCGGAGTTCCAGTGTGTGCTTAAATGGTTATTTTTCATGACAAACTCAATAAAAAGCTAATAATTTTCTTCAGGGGGGGGAATGGGTTGAATAATTTTTATTGGAAGCTGGAGTGTTCTTTTAACAGTTTCCAATAATCCCGATCCCACTTTGGAAGGTGGGAGTGTCGTAACTCTCGGATTGTCCAGATGGCCTTTTATTCCAACAGGGATAGAGATTAGCGATTCCCCCAGGATGTCTTTTATCAGAGGTGTTCTTTTAATAAAAAAGTCAATGGTTTTTAAAGGAGCGACCAGGGCAGTCACATCCATTCGCTTATTGACCACATCAATATACCCCTGGCACACGATGTTCATGGAGGTGCCGTCGATGATCATTTCATTCAACACTAATTTTCCATTTTTGATATCAGCTTTAGCACGCATGGAATTATAGGCAAATCCACTGGTTTCGGGATTTGAGAGTTTTCCTTTGAATATTTCGGTGACATTAAGAATGCTGAAAATTTTTATCAATATTCTGTAACTCCTGCCGGCTTGGAAACGGCCTTTTGAGGCATAAAACTTTAAATCACCATTTATATTCTGCATCAATGTTTGGGCGGTTCCCCTTGCTTTAATGTTTCCTTCAAGGTTAAAGTCTCCGACAATTTTTGCGGATCTATCTGAAAAACATAAGACGCTGGGATTTAGCGCTTGATTTTGGGCAGACGGTTTTAAATCGATGGTTAACTCTTGAGGTGTTATTTTCAAAATTCCCAAAGTTGTTATACCGCATACATTGGCATCGGTAATGGAAACTGCTGCGGCCTTGTCGCTAAAACGAATATCGGCCTCAAAGGGTTTCCATGTTAAACTATCATAAGTTAAATTTTCAATTTTTGCTTTTACCAAGCCCCGAACCGGATACATCCATGATTTTTCAGCGGTTTGATCGTCGCTTTTTATAGTGTTTTTACCCAGATCCTGCTTTAGTTGATCCAGGTTTAGAACATTCGCAAAAAATTCCATATCCAATTTGGGTGCAGCAGCCGACAACTTCACATCCCCTTTAAGATCAAACGAGTTGTCCGCCAATGCCAATCTGGCTGATTTAACTTGAACAATGTCCTTTTTTGTTGTCAGAGAAAGGTCGTTTACAACGAACGACGGTTTGGTCTTTCTTGGAAAGACAAGATTTTTTGCTGTAAGTGTACCCTGAAGAGTTGAGTTCAAGGGTTGATCCAAAAGCACGTGGGCATAAAAATCTCCTTTTATTTGTCCTTTGAGGATCGCATTTTTTTCTAGAATATTATCCAGGGTTTCTTTTTGTAAATTTCCGGCAAATAAAACATCCATGATCCGGTTTTTTTGACCCAGTTTAATGGATGCGTTGGACACTTGATCCTGGATGATCAGTTTTTCGATGGTCAACTTTTCGGGGTTTACTGAAAATTTTGTAGTAATTTTAGGCCCTTTCTTTATAGACAAATCTCCTGAAAAAGCGGTGTGTTGTTGATTGTTCCAGGTCAGGTGTGCTGTTGAAACCGATATCGGTGACTTTAATCGGAAAAGTGGCGATACGTTAAAAGCGTCTTGAGCCCATCGGGTTACATCCGGCCCTATTTCCCCTTCGAATGTCATATCAACAAGGCTTAACCCCTTTAGATAATCTT
>Ga0316194_10000412_pt1 | contig 26907 bp, 24 predicted proteins | sample CroRivsedime1_MG_FD_204936 | JGI IMG/M metagenome (GOLD analysis project Ga0316194, IMG submission 204936) | Coastal sediment microbial communities from Maine, United States - Cross River sediment 1 | ecosystem: Environmental > Aquatic > Marine > Coastal > Sediment | place: USA: Maine...
AGAAGCAGTGGGACTCGACATCTGATCACCAGACATCGAAGCCAGAAGAAGCAAATAAGAATAATAAGATAGTAGAAGAATAAGAAGCACCGGATATATAACAAAAATTACAATCCACCACAGCCTAGCTGCTGGTAACGCAACCGAATTCGCGACAACAACAATAACCCGTAACCCCGCCTCCCTAGCGGGGTTTTTTTTGCCTGCAATAGCTGGCTCGGCGTCATAGCCGCCGTGCTTTATGCTGCAGCCATGCAAGCTGACAGCAATGTTTCCGAAGCCACCTTGTTGAGTACAACGGATCTGGCAATCACCATCGCCGGCCGGCGACTGGTGACTGCACTGAATCTGACTGTCCATGCCGGCCAGTTTATTGCCGTGCTGGGACCCAACGGCGTGGGTAAGACCCTGACCCTGCTGACGCTGGCCGGCTTGCGTGAGCCCGACCAGGGGAACATACACCTGGGCGATACCCGACTATGCCAACTGAGCCGACCGGTCATTGCGCGGCACCTGGGACTCATGCTCCAGCATCAGGCCGACCCCTTCCCGACCAGCGTGCTTGAGACCACTTTGCTGGGTCGCCACGCGCGCAATGGAATCTGGGGCTGGGAAACGCCCGCTGACCGCAGCCTGGCCCGCGACACGCTGGCGCGGGTCGATCTGGCCGGCTTCGAAGAACGCACGGCAGCCACCCTCTCCGGCGGCGAGCGGCGACGTCTGGCCCTGGCCACTTTGCTGATGCAGGACCCGACGTTGCTACTGCTGGATGAACCGCTGAACCACCTGGATCCGCAGCATCGCTTCGCAGTCCTTGCCTGTCTCAGAGAACTTTGTGCCAGCGGCAAAGCGGTGATTACCAGCCTGCATGACCCAATGCTCGCCGCGCAATACGCCAGCCATGTGCTTTTACTGCATGGTGATGGCAGCTGGTTTTTCGGCCCGTCATCACAACTGCTGGATCAGGCGCATCTCGAAGCCCTGTATGACACGCCCTTCGTTGCGGTTCACCACGGCGCCCGGCAACTGCTAATGCCCGTCGCACCTGACAACTTGACCCCCGGTCGAAGCGACCCGTAGAGTCGCCGCTAGCCAGGTGCTCCCGACCGTCAGGTCGGGATAACGGGAAGCCGGTGCTCCGGAACCTTGGGTTCCAGACAATCCGGCGCTGCCCCCGCAACGGTGATTGAGTGAAGCCGCTTCAGCGGAACCCAACACGGGTCCGCAACCACTGCGCGAATGCGCGGGAAGGTGAATCGGCCTGGCAGAGGAATGCCTGCTCGTCAGCCCGGAAACCGGCCTGGTCAGGGACAAGGGTGCGGCGGGCGCTCGGTCAGTCACTGTCTTCGGCTGTCCGGCATCTCCCCCCCTTAAGACATGGGAACCAAGCCTGCGCGGGGTCGCGTGGGGGGGATAATAATGAACAGAATCCATTGGCTACTGACGGCCTCTGTCGTGTTGGGCACGCCCGGTGTCGTTGCAGCTGAAGGTGAGGCCGACAATTTGGTCGTCCGGGCAAGCCGCACCCCGCAACCATTGAACCATCTTGGCAATGCCGTCTCGATCCTGGACAGAGAACAGATCGAACGCCGCAAAGCGCCCTTCATATCGGACTACCTGCAGGACCTGCCGGGCGTATCTGTCAGTCGGGCGGGCAGCTTTGGCAATCAGACACAGGTGCGCGTGCGCGGCGGTGAAGCCAATCACGCCCTGGTGCTCATTGATGGCGTGGAGGTCAACGACCCGGCAGCCAGCGATGAATTCAGCTTTGAACAACTGACCAGCTGGGATGTGGAACGCATTGAAGTCGTTCGCGGGCCCCAAAGTGCCTTGTGGGGCAGCGACGCCATGGCCGGCGTTATCAATATCACGACACGGCGCACCGAAGACGGCGCCAGTATCGGTGGTTTCGGCGAAGGCGGTTCATTTGGAACCACTTATTACGGTGGCCATCTGGGTAATGACTTTGGCCGCGGTTCGGTGGACTTCAGCGCCTCGCGCTATGACACCGATGGCGAGAACATCTCCCGCGATGGCGGTGAGGAGGATGGTTACGAGAATTTCAGTGCCAGCTTGCACGGTGACTTCCAGGCCACTGATGACCTGCGCCTTTCACTCTTTGGCCGATACTCCGATGGCACGAGCCAATTCGATGCTGTTGATGGCGCGACCTCGCTGCCAACCGACGCCCCGCTGGAATCAGACGTGGAAATTTTTCTCCTGCGGGCGACGGGTGACCTGGCCCTGGCCAACGACCGCTGGCTCAATCGCGCACAGTTCACCTATGCCAGTTCAGATCGAGACAACAAAGACGGGCGGGCTGCGGGGGATCCGCTGATCGACGATCCGGTGGACTTCACCGGCGACCGCTATGGCTTCGAGTATCAGACCAGTTACGATTTCAACAGTGACCCGGAAACAAGCCGCCTGATACTTGCCCTTGAACATGAACGCGACGAATACCAGCAAAGCGGGCCCATTGGCTTCGGCGACCCCAATCAGAAACAGGAAATCGATAATACGGGCGTGGTCGCGGAATACCTGGTCCAGCCCTGGAGCAGCGTGAATCTGTCCGCCAGCGTCCGATACGATGACAACTCGGACTTTGACGATGAAACAACCTGGCGACTGGCCGGCACCTGGCGTTTTGACGAAACTGGCACGCGCCTGCGCGCCAGCACCGGCAAAGGCCAGAAGTCGCCGACCTTCACCGAGCGTTTTGGCTTTTTTCCAGACAGCTTTGTGGGCAACCCTGACCTGCGGCCGGAAGAGTCATACGGCTTCGAGTTCGGCGTTTCCCAGGACATTGCAGCTGGGCGAATACTGGCCAATCTCACGTACTTTTACGATCAGGTTCAAGACGAGATCAACGGTTTCGTTTTTGATCCCGGCTCAGGCTCCTTCACCGCAGAAAATGCTGACGGCAATAGTCGACGTCGGGGCATTGAGTTTGACGTCAGCGCTGAGCTGCCGGCCGGATTTGACGCGCAGGCAAGCTATACCTACGTAGACGCCAAAGAACCCGATGCCGACAACGGTGGCAAACGCCGGGAGATCCGTCGTCCACGCCATATGGCAGCAGCAAATCTGAATTACCGATTCCTGAATGAACGTGCCCGCCTGAATATCAATGTGTCTTATACCGGCAAGCAAAAAGATGATTTCTTCGCTCCAAGCTTCGTGACGGAACGAGTCACCCTCGATGACTATGCATTGGTTGACCTAGTGGCAAGCTACGATGTGACTGAGGCAATCAGCGTCTACGCGCGGGCTGAGAATCTGTTCGATAAGGACTACGAGAACATTTTCGGGTTCCAGAGTCCGGGCGATGGCTACTACGCGGGCGTCCGCATGCAATTGCGCTGATACCCGGCAATTGTCCAGGGAATACCGGGGCCCTGAACCGAGCGGCATTGGAGGATGCAACGCCGTTGGGGAAGCATCGCGCACCCGGCGCAAGGAAGAACTGGTGGCAAGCCAGGCCGAAGTATTGTTAGTGGCCTTTTCCGACTCTTCCACAGAGCGAGCCTTGATGGATCTAGCTGAGCTGGTCACCAGGTCTGGCCGGCACCAGCTACCCTGCGTGCAGGCCAACCAGGTCATAGTCCCTGGCGGCAATCAGTGCTCTAAGCGACCGGGGCCGAAACTCACCAATCGCCTGAAAATACTGTCTATCTTGCTGCACCCGGAAACAGCCCTGCCGAATCCCGGCATCCATCGGGCCCGTCGCTTCGAAACCCACTAGCCACGCAACGCCGCCGCGCCACACCTGACATTGGTTACTATCCACTTATGGGCAACAGACTGACAAAGATCTATACGCGGACCGGGGATGCCGGCACCACAGGCCTGGGCACCGGTGAACGCGTCGCCAAAGACCATTTACGCGTTGAGGCTTACGGCACTGTGGATGAGGTCAATAGCGCTATCGGCGTAATGCTAGCCTGCCCGGATCTGCCCGGGGAAGTGCGCAGCTGCCTGGTGCAGATTCAGCATCGACTCTTCGACCTGGGCGGGGAACTTTGCATGCCCGGCCATACGGCCATCACAGCTGACGCTGTCACTCGACTGGAAGAACACCTGGATGCCTTTAATGAAGATTTGCCCGCCCTGAAAGATTTTATTCTGCCGGGCGGGAGTCAGGCGGCGGCCGCCTGTCATATGGCACGCACCATATGCCGGCGGGCTGAACGACGTTGCTGGACCCTCGCCAACGCAGAAACCGTCAGCGAGCATAGTCTGAAGTATCTGAATCGGCTGTCGGACCTGATGTTCGTACTGGCACGCGTGCTTAATCGCACAGCCGGCGTCGACGAACCCCTGTGGCAGAAAAATCAGCCCTGATCGTTAGCCCGGGCCGCATCCAAGGCGCTGCAAACAGCTTCGGCGCCTGCTAATAAGCGCGGACCGGCGCGACTCAGAAAATCCGCAGGCACGGCATACAGCTGGTCATAACTTACGGCGGGCAACGCAGACCAGCGCTCCCACTGTCCGAGTCCGGCGTCGTCATCATCAGCGCCCGCCCCGGCAAGAATCACTGCAGGCTCGCGATCGAGTACAGCCTCCAGAGAAACCACCGGCACTAGTTGCGGAGAGTCCGCGAAGATATTCCGGCCACCGCAAAGCTTCATGACCTGGCCAATAAAGTGCTCGTCATTGACTGTCATCAGCGGCTGAGCAGACACCTGGTAAAACACGCTGACCGGCTGCGCGTCGCGATAGCGTGCCCGGAGAAACTGCAAGCGGCCCCGGAAGTCATCTGCTGCCTCATTACCCTGGACGCTCGTCCCGGCCAGGTCTCCGATGCGCTGCAAATGATCCGCTACATCGTCCAGCTGCCTGGGCATGAAGGCCTCAACCCGATAGCCCAGCTCCCGCAGGCGCGTAATGACAGCGGCGGGGTTACCACTTTGCCAGGCCAGGATCAGATCCGGCTGCAGGCCAGCCAGACGCTCGTAGTCAATGCGGAAAGAATCGCCGATTCGGGGCAGTTGCCTGGCCGCGGGCGGATAGTCACTGTATTCCACCACGGCCACCAGGTGAGAACCGGCGCCGGCGGCATAGACCATCTCCGTCAGATGAGGGGCCAGGGACACAATTCTCTGCGCAGCAAGCGCCTCGCCGGGTGTGGCAGCTGCAGGCTTTTCGCAAGCTGCGCACAGCTCGATAAGCAACAGCAATAACCCGCACCGGGCGACCCGGCCCAGGCCGGTCACGACACGATATTCAACAGGGTGAGTACAGCGATCACCGGGCACCAGATGACCCACAGGGTCCTGAGCACCAGGTCCATGGCAGCCCGGGCACCGGCCGATGGGGTGACAGCCACGGATGACTCGGCGCGTCCGGCCGCGCCAATGCCCGCCCGGGACAGGATGTCGTTATTCACGTCGAATATCCCGGGGGCACAGTTCGCGTAATAGCCACGCCAGTCGGCAACGGACTCCTCAAAACTGCCGGCAAGAGCATAACCCACCGCGAGCAGCCGCGCCGGAATCCAGGCAAAGATGCCATGCACGGTGCGCACGCAGCCAATTAGCGTGGCGTCATCGGCGTAGCGAAAGGCGGTGCGACGGCGCATCAGGTCCAGCACGCGAAAAAACCAGGCACCCGTCGGACCAAATATAAGGAACCAGAAGACTACGCCAAAAATTCGATTGTTGGCCTGAACAAAGATCGCACTTTCGACGAGGCGGGCCTTGGCGCCATGATCTTCAGGGACATCAGCCTCCAGTAACTCCTTGGCCACCCGGCGGGCTTCTTCCTCGTTACCCGCATCGGCAGCGACGGCATATTCGTCCACCTCTTCTTTCAAATCTCGCGGGCCCAGCGAGAACAGCAGAACAAACACAGCCAGAATAAACGCTGGCAGAAAAAACAAGGCATCCGCCAGCAGCCAGGACAGCAGGGCGACGGGAGCGGTCAGCAAAACGGCCAGCCCGATCAGGCTCGCCAGAACCACGCCGCGGGGCTTGCCCCGCAACCGGCCAAGCACCCGGTCAAAAGCGGGATCCAGCCAGCGAAATTCACGCAGGTGAAACAAGTGAGTCAATAGTCGTTCGATGCCAAGACCCAGCAAAAGGGCAAATAAATTCATGCGCGATACTTCACCTGGCAATTTCCAGCAGGGCCCGGAAGCGAGGCCAGTCAAAAGCGGGACCGGGGTCCGTCTTACGTTCCGGCGCGATATCCGAGTGGCCGACGACCGGCGCATGCTTCAGGCTGGGTATGGCCCTGCGCAGCGCAACAATAAGCTCGGCCAGGCGGACATACTGACAGTCTTCGTAAGGCACGTCGTCCTCACCCTCCAACTCAATGCCGATAGAAAAATCGTTACATTTATCTCGGCCTGCATGACAGGACTCCCCCGCGTGCCAGGCGCGCAGATTCAACGGCACATACTGCACAACTTCAGCATCCCGACGAATCAGCAGATGACTGGACACACGGGCCCCGGCAATCTCGCCAAAGTAGGGGTGGGCATCAGGATCCAGCTGGTTCATAAACAGGTCATCGATCCACGGGCCGCCGAACTCACCCGGCGGCAAGGAAATCCCATGCACCACGATGAGCTCTGGGTGGCAGTTGTGGGGCCGGGCGTCGTGATTTGGTGAAGGCACCAGCCTGGCACCACTGACAAGACCGGATGTGGCGCTGATTCCAATCATTATTCTGTGGATCAGCCTACCACCCTGCTGATTTCATCGGAAGCAAACAAAGCCGCAAATCCATGGCTTCTCAGACATAATCGCCCGGTGCGAAGACCCAGAATTTATCATCCGGAGCCGCTGCAAGAGGGCGTCAAGATCGTGCTTGGCGGTAATGCGGCCAGCCACATCAGTCGGGTCCTGCGGCTCACGCCAGGCGACGAAATCTTCCTGTTCAACGGGGACGGCAATGAGTATGCCGCCCGCCTGGAAACTGCCTCTGGCCGCAAAACCGAAGTCATGGTTGGCACAGCCCGCAGCGTCGATTGTGAGTCCCCGGTAGAACTGTTGCTCCTGCAGGGAATTTGCCGGGGACAAAAAATGGACCTGGTCATTCAGAAAGCCACGGAACTGGGGGTCACCTCCATCCAGCCTGTGGGCTGCGAGCGCAGTGTGGTGCGACTGGATGCGGAGCGTGCGCAAAGACGGCGGGAACACTGGCAGGGCGTTGCCGTTGGCGCCGCAGAACAATGTGGCCGAGGTATCGTTCCCGAAGTCCGCACGCCCGAAGCCTTTGAACAAGCTGTGCAAGGCCTGCCAGATGACGCTGTGGGTATTTTGCTGGACCCGGCGGGCGAACAAGGCTTCAGTGATTTGCCACCCGGCCCAGGCTCACTGGCGCTGCTGGCAGGGCCTGAAGGCGGCTTAAGTCCGGCAGAGCGTGAGGCGGCCGTGCGGGCCGGCTTCCGGCGGGTTCGACTGGGGCCGAGAATCCTGCGTACCGAGACTGCAGCGCTGGTCGCGCTGAGCATTCTTCAATACCTGCGCGGCGATCTGTCAGCAAGCTGAATCAGGCTGGTTCCACACCCGCAGCGCTGAGCTGCTCAACAATCAGGGACTCCACGCGCTCCAGATCGGGGATCAGTGGGTACTCGTTGATCATGCGAATCTGGCAGATGATGGGGCCCTCTTCCGGCCAGGCATGGCGGGTATCCGACTCCATAACCTGTCGATTCACCCGTACCAGCTGAGGAAAGCCTTCGCTGAGCAGGGCGAAAGCCCCGTCGGCCAGCAGGCCGGCAATACCGTGGAAGACGACAGCCCGGGTCCGGCCCCCGGGTGGGGCGACAGGCAGGCCGGCCAGCTCTTCGAAGGAGATTAAGGGCAATTCCAGATCATTCCAGGCAATGCGCCCCCGCAACCAGGCAGGCTCGCCGGCAACCGGCTCACTGGGCACGTAACGCACCACTTCCGCGACACAAGCGCGCGGCACAATCAACCGATGCTGATGTAAAGGCACCAGCATGCTGTAAAGCTCTTCGTTCTGTTGCTCCATTGAAATCCTATTCCGTTGGCAACTGCAGTAGCTGGCCAACGGCATCCATCAGGGTCTGTTCCTGATAAGGCTTGCCCAGATAATCGTTCACGCCAAGTTCGATAGCCCGGGCCCGATGTTTCTCACTCACACGCGAGGTGATCATGATGATTGGCACATCATGGGTGTCAGGGTTATTGCGGACATGGGTAGCAAATTCGTAGCCATCCATCCGCGGCATCTCCACATCGAGCAAAATGATGTCGGGTCGCTGCTCCTGCAGAACGCCGATAGCTTCCACGCCGTCCTTGGCCGTGAACACATGAAAGTCGTTGCGCTCCAGAAGACGCTGAGTCACCCGGCGCATGGTGATGGAGTCATCCACAACCAGGGCGATTGGCTCCTGCGGCCGTTCCTCGACCTGCGGCTCAGCGGGCTCCAGGGGCGGCCGCGCAGATCGGACCAGCGCGCCGACATCCAGAATAACGATCACCCGACCGTCACCCAGGATAGTCGCGCCTGAAATACCCCGGATGGTCGCCAGCTGGGCGCCTACGGGCTTAACCACAATCTCCCGGCTGTCCAGCATCTCATCAGTAATCAGCGCAGTTGAGTTTTCGCCGGCGCGCACCAGGATGATGGAAACCCGTTCGTCTTCCTCAGCCAGGCGCGAGGGACCGGTACCCAAAAACTGTCCCAGATGCCGGAAGCTATAACGCTGGCCCGCGTAGTCGATGGCCGGATCATCGGCCGCCATATAAGTTGCAAATTCTTCGCGACTGATGCGGATGATCCCCTCCACAGTGGGCAGGGGGAGGGCATAAAGCTCAGTACCGGTGCGCACGATCAGCGCCTGGGTAACCGCCAGGGTAAAGGGCAGCCGAATCGTAAACAGCGTGCCCGCACCCGCTTCAGAACTCATCCGCAGAGTCCCGCCAAGCTTGGCGATTTCACTGGCCACAACATCCATGCCGATGCCGCGACCGGCAGACTGGGTCAACCGACCTGCCGTCGAGAAGCCAGAGCGCAGAATGAACTGCATGACCTCTTCATCCGTCAGCTGATCTTCGGCGTTGATCAAGCCAAGATCCGTTGCCTTCTGGCGGATCCCATCAACATTCAAGCCACGCCCGTCATCCCGAACCTGGATGATCACCTCGGAGCCTTCGCGGCGTAACTGAATAGCGACCCGTCCTGAAGAAGCCTTACCCGCGGCCTGGCGCTCCGCCGGAGACTCAATGCCGTGAATCACCGAGTTACGCAACATATGCTCGAAGGGCGGCAGCATTTTCTCCAGCACCTGCCGATCCAGCTCACCACCACCTTCCAGCTGCAGCTCGGCCTGCTTGCCCTGCTCAGTGGCGGTTTGCCGAACCAGCCGTGCCAGCCGGGTGCCATGTTCCTGGAAGGGCACCATGCGCGTGCGCATGAGGCCGTCCTGTAATTCATTGGCCGTGCGTGACTGCTGCACCAACAGACCTTCAGTGTCAGCCGTGAGCTGCGCCAGGAGATCTTTCAGGCTGTTCACGTCGCTGGCCGTTTCAGCCAGACCCCGGGAGAGTTGCTGAATCTTGGAATAGCGATCCAGTTCCAGCGGATCAAAGCCCTCATCCTTGGCCATATCGGCCTGGTGCAGATACAGAATCTGGGCCTCCGTAGCCAGTTCCAGATTCCGTAACTGGTCACGCAGACGCACATTGGTCTGGCCCAGCTCCTCCACGTTGAACTGGATCTGGCTCATCTGCTGCATCAGCCGCGAATGGAAGATGCTGATCTCACCCGCGTTATTAAGCAGTTCCTGCAATACCTCGGGATCCACTCGCGCCAGTTGCCGGCGCTCGGCCGCAGCGGGCTCACGTGCGGGCGGCAGCAGATCGTGGAGCGTATCCGCCGACGCCGGTTGGGCCGGACCCTTGAGATCCTGGGCAAGCTTCCCGATCTGATCCAGCACGGGCATGACCGGCTCGACAGGTTCCGGCGGCTTCTGCTCTGATTTTGCATCGGCCGCGGCTTCTGCTTCGACTTCAACTTCGCTGATATCCGGGGTGATTGGTGCCTCAGTATCCGGCGGCGTCTGCTCAGCAGCTTCGGCAGGTAATTCAGCCGTTTCGGCATCACCCGACAGCAGGGCCGCAAGACGACCGACCAGGGCCGCCGGGGCCTCGGGCGCCGTACCCTGAACGACCTGGTCAAGCATACGATGCAGCTCATCCACCACCGCCTGCAGCATGGCGGGTAATTCACCATCTGCTGCCAGGCGACCGCTGCTCGCCCCGATCACCAGGGCTTCCAGATCGTGGCTCAAATCGCCCATGGCCACGAGACCCGCCATGCGCGCCCCGCCTTTGAGAGTGTGCAGATAACGCTGCATTTCTTCCAGGACGCTGTCGGGAGAATCGGCTGTGGGCAAACGCGCCAGGGCAGCATCTGCACTTTCCAGGATCTCTGCCGCTTCCTCCGCGAAAATACCGGCGATGTCGGCATCGAAGGCTGGCACTTCAGCCGTAGCCACCGGCTCCTCGTCTTCTACCTCGAGCACCGGTGTCTGAACCGTGTCGCCGGCGGCAGTCTCTGCCGCTGCGGCCGCGGCCTGCTCAATTTCTTCATCCAGCGCCAGCAGCTGAGCTTGAAGCGGTGCCGTGTCGGGCATGGGCAGACTGGAATCCGCCAGAGCACCCATCACGGACGACAGCATGGCAGCTGAATCGGCACAGGCCGCCAACACGGGTTCGTCGATACCCAGGTCATGATCATAGGCGTGCCGGATCATCCGGTTCAGGGGACCACTCACGGTGGCCGCCTCATCTGCCTCGGCCATGGTCACGCTGCCATGCAAGGTATGGCAGGCCCGGTACAGGGCCTCGGATACCTTGAACGGTGGTGAACCAGGCTGGCATTCGTCGATGAAGTCGCGAATCACCTGCAGGTGGCCACCAACCTCCTTGGCCAGAATATCGAGCAACACGGGATCGATGCCGGGCGCAACGGCATCAGCGACGGCTTCCTCCACCTCGTCTGCCGATGCAGAAATCTCTTCCGTAATCTCGTCGGGCGGCGGGAACGCAGGCACCTCAACCGTCGCTTCCTCCAGGCCCGCGGCTGCCGGCGCCTCTGCCTCGGGGAGGCTAATATTTTCTTCCCCGAGCACTTCAATCGGCTCTTCCGCCACTGCCGACTGGCCCTCGGCCAGCGCAGCAGCCCGGGCCATTAAGCCGGCGATATCTGCTTTAACGGGCTCCCCGGATTCCAGTTGCTCGAGCAACTCCGGCAAAGCCTTGCGGGCGTCAGCCAGGCAGTCGACGATCTCCGGCACCAGTTCCAAGGTCTTGTTGATCAGGCGGTTGAGCAGATTCTCCATGCTCCAGGCGAATTCACCCATCAGGCCGGCGCCTACCATGCGACCGCTACCCTTGAGCGTATGAAAGGAGCGACGCATCGTATTGAGCGCGTCGGCATCGCCGGGATCTTCGGACCACCGGAAGAAGCAGGCCTGGATGGACTCGATCTCCTCGCCCGCTTCTTCGATAAAGAGTTCGATTATCTCCGGGTCCGGGCGCTCCTCGCGGGCGCCAATGCCCGGCAATGACGCCAGGGCACGAGGGTCCAGAGCTTCCACCGTGGCCGATGGCTCGGAGAGCTGCAGGGTGGTTGCCATGCCGGTGGAAACGCCGTCCACCTGGGGCATCGCCGGCGGCGCTTCGTGCAGGGCCAGCAGGCAACGGCGCGCGTTATCCAGCATGTAGCCAGGCTCGCGACGCCCGGCCTCCAGGGTTTCCATGTAGTAGTGGAGACTGACAATGGCATCGGCCAGCAAGTCCAGCGCTGCCTTATCGGGCGCTTCTTCGCCCTGGTGAATCAAACGCTGAATACCGGACTGAATATCCTCGATCAGCTCAACCGCTTCAGCCTTGTCCAGGATGAGCAGTCCGGCCGTGATCCCCTGCAACAAGGGCGGCACTGTATCCAGCACGTTGCCGTCAGTTGGCCGTTCAAGCACCTGGGTGATGGCATCCTGAACACGTGACAGGTTAACCACGCACTCGCGCATGACCGCCCGCGATACCTCGTCGTAGTCGGCGTCGAGATCGCCGGCGGCTTGCTGACCCGCTTCGTCGGGCGGTGCAATCAGCCGCAGCAGTTGTTCATCCAGACGATGCTCGACGCTGAGCAGAGCGGCAGCCATGCTGACCAGGCTCCCCTCCTCGGCCTCGGTAGTGCCCGTCGCGACTTCGTTGAGCTCTGACCGTTGGGTACCGATAATTTCACGCAACTCGCCCAGACCAAGCACGCCAAGGGTATCGCCGATCTTTTTCAGCATCTCGACCTGAGGCACAAGCTCTTCAGGATGGCTCATGCCGGTGCGCAGATAAATATCAAGAACGTCTTTTACCCGCGCCAGATCTTCGCGAATGGCCTCGGCCACGGTCTGCATCAACTTGGCGCTGGGCGCAGCGAGACTCTCGCGAACCGCCTCTACCTGCTCGTTCCCCGGCACCAGCTCACCGAGATTGAAGACAGTACGAATTTCCTTTACCCGTGGACTCGCGTCAGTTACGCGGGCTATGTAGTAAAGAAAATTATTAATCAGATCGCGCGGTGGCTGAGCGCCGAAACGCTCTTCACCAATGCTGAGCAGGCGTTTGATCTCACGATCCGTCTGGCCCATGAGGCGCTTGAGAGAAACACTCGTCTCCAGCGTGCCATCGCGCAGGGACTCCAGCACAGCAGCCACCACCCACCAGAGGCGATGAACCTCCGGCAGCACCGCCGCTTGTTCCAGCCGAGCAGCGATATCGCCCATCTGGGCCAGGTTCCGGTCAGCATCCGAGCCCTTGATCCAGCCCAGCAGAGCCAGCTGGAACCTGGGCCGCAGGCTGCGACATTGCTCGACGATGTCTTCGCCGTTGGGCTCACGCTCCGGCAACGCCGGGCCCGGCCCTTCGCCGACGAAAACGTTGAGCAGCAGCAGCGTGCTCTCCGACAACAGCGGCTTGCTGCGCGCGGCGCGCAGATCGTTAAGCAGGGGCAACAACACCAGGGGGATATCCCGGCCGCCATTGAGAATGCGCTCAACATAGGCCGGTAGTTGCACGGCGGCGCGACTGAGGGCTTCTAGAGCTTCTTCGGCGTTCTCACGGCGGACCCGACCCAGATGCTGGCAGGTCGCCTCCATCTCTTCGGCCAGCAGACTGGCGCCATAGGTCTCGGTCATGCGCAGGACGCCGCGAATGGTGTGCAGCATCCGGATGCATTGATCCAGAACATTAGGCCCACCCTCACCCTCGGCAAACTGCTCCAGGGCAAGCCGCGCGTCATGCAGCGTTACCGCCAGCTCATCGCCGACGATTTGCAGGGATTCAGAAACGACAGCGTTCATGCGTCGAGGGTGCCCGCCAAGGGGTTAGGCCGTTTTCTGATCAACGAAGGCCACGGGATCGGATTCATCAACAACTTCTACCGGCAGCTCGTCCACCACCGGATCGTCATCTGCGTCCGTGACGTAGACCTTATCGGCCTCAGGCTCGCCTGGCACCGGCAAACGGAAATCAGAGACCGACTCACGCAATTGCGCAGCCAGCTCCGCAAGCTTGCGAATCGCGTCCGTGGTCTCGGCCGTGCTGGTCGCTGTCTCGGAATTAATTTTCTGCAGGCTTTCAGTATTCCGGGTGACGGCATCCGCCGCCTTGGCCTGCTCTCGGGAAGAGTCCGAAATATTGTGGACCAGCGATGCGATCTGGTTGGAGACCTGCTCGATCTCTTCGAGGGCGGCGCCGGCATTCTCAGCCAGCAGAGCTCCACCCACCACATCGGTGGTACTTCGTTCCATGGAAACGACCGCTTCATTGGTATCGGCCTGAATCGTTCTCACCAGCACTTCAATTTGCTTGGTTGCGTTAGTGGAACGCTCGGCCAGCCGCTGCACCTCATCGGCTACAACGGCGAAACCGCGGCCGGCTTCTCCGGCCATGCTGGCCTGAATGGAAGCGTTTAACGCCAGAATATTGGTCTGGTCAGCAATATCGTTAATAAGCTCAACAATATTGCCGATCTCCTGGGAGCTCTCCCCCAACCGCTTGATGCGCTTGGACGTCTCCTGAATCGTTTCGCGAATGGTATTCATGCCGGCGATGGTCCGGCGGACCGCGTCGCCGCCTTTGTGCGCGACGTCCACGGAATGTCTGGCGACATCCGAAGATCGCTCGGCGTTGCCGGCCACTTCTTCAATCGAGGCAGCCATTTGCTGGATTGCTTCCGAGGCGGCTTCAATCTGCTTGGACTGCGTCGCATAGGCCTCGGCCAGCTGCTGCGCCGTGGTGTCGGTCTGTTTCGCCGCGCCGTCAACCTGAATGGCGCTGTCGTTTACCGTTGTGACCAGCTCACGCAAAGCCTCGATGGCAAAGTTGATGGAATCGGCAATGGCGCCGGTAATATCTTCCGTGACCGTCGCCTTCACGGTCAGATCACCGTCGGCAAGATTGCCCAGCTCATCGAGCAAACGCATGATGGCGCGCTGATTTCGCTCGGTGGTCTCGGCCTGCAGTTGCGCATTTCGGCGCATCCCGGCTGACCGCCAGTAGAGAAAAGCCATCAGCAGGAACAGCACCAGTGCTGCTCCCAGCAAGCCCGGTAACAACTGTGAAACCAGACCGTCTCCGGTGCTGCCGCCCGCAGAAACACTCTGACCGGCGACGGGGATCAGCTCTGCGCCGAGCAGACTGATTTGAGTGCGCGCCCGCGCCCCGGCGGCCAGTGATTCGGACTGCGCCAGCACATCGCGAATTTTGTCAGCAATGGCATTAGAGGTTGCGGTCAACGCCTGCAGGGCATCGCGCGCACCTGGATCAGCCACGGCGCGCAAACCCAGCTCGCTGTCGCCTTCGCGCAGGCCGCGAATAATCTGCTCCAGACCCAGCTCGGCATCCAGCAACGGCTGGCTGAGTGCGCCGGGATCAGCGCCGCCGGCCAGGCTGCGCACATCGCGGCGCGCCCCGTCACCCAGCAAACGCACCCGCTCCAGCTGCGCCGTCACAACCGGCTCGCGTTGCAACACCATCGCGCTCTCGAGACTGTAGACGCGCTCGGTCAGTTCGGTGGCCAGCAGATCCAGATCATCCGCCGCACGCCGCACCCCCAGCAGAGCGGACTGCGCGCTGGACACGCTTTCAAGGCTCTTTACCAGTTGCCCGGCAGCGCGAGCCTGTTCATCGGGCAGCCCGCGACGTTGCTGCTCCAGCTGCGCCGCGGTATCGCCCAGGCCAGCCAAGGCATCAGTGTCGCCATCCAGTGCCAGTCGAGCCCGGGCCAGGGTTGCCTGAGTCGCGGCAACCGCATTCGCGCTGCTGGCTTTCTGCGGTGCCTTGCTGCCACCGGAATCTGTCAGCAGTAAAGCCAGTGCCCCGCCCAGGGACAGAATTAACAGCCCCGCCAGCAAGGGCATCAGTTTTCCGCCACTTGTCGTTGTCGTCATACCCCGAACCCCATTTTTTTACACCCGCCTGAAGCAGCCGGCACTGCCAGATACCGGCCCTGCAAAACGGCGACCTGCATCAACTCTCTGCCGCCCGGGCAAATTCTTCCGTCGCCAGCAGCCGTGTGGCGCTGAATAACGGCCATACTTCGTCACCCCGCTGAAACGAACCGGCCAGAAAACGATCACACCGGATTAGTGTCTCCGGTACCTCGCTCTGGTGCTCACGATCCAGGAAGCGTCGGAACCCATAAACCTCATCAACAACCAGTCCGGCTGCAAACTCGTTGTCGTTCAATACCAGCACCCGTGCACTGCGCCCTGTGCCGCCCGGACCTGAGCCAAGAAAAGCCCGCAGATCAACGACCGGTAACAAGTGTCCACGCACATTCGCCAAGCCGCGTATCCAGGCGCGAGCGCCAGGTACGCGCGTTACCGATGACGGCACCATCAAAACTTCCCGGACTTCCTCCCGCGCCATGACGAAGTGCTCTGCGCCCAGCCGGAAGCCGATACCCACCCATTCAGTAACATCGATATCTGCACCGGCACCGCCTGCCAGAGCCACCTTGCTTCGACGCTCAAGTTCCTGGAGCAGGTCAAACGGGTGTTCGCGCAGGGATCGAAGCGAGGTGCCAGCTGCTGCAGGCATCAGCCAATACGCGCCCGGACCGCGGCCAGCAAATCATTTTGCGCCACAGGTTTCATCAAATAGTCGACGGCGCCCTGCCTCAGTCCCCAGACCCGATCACTTTCCTGGTCTTTGGAAGTCACCATGACAACCGGGATAGCCGAGGTTTCAGGATTGCGGGACAACTGCCGGGTTGCCTGAAATCCGTTCATGCCGGGCATTACCACGTCCATAAGGATCAGGTCGGGATGGTTGGATACGGCAATATTGATGGCCTCTTCGCCATCGCTGGCCACCAGGGTCTCGAAACCATTTTTCTCCAGCACCTGGGACAGCACATGCTGCTCCGTCGGGGAGTCGTCAACAATCAGGACTAGCGCCACCGTGCAACCCTCCGGATCAGGCGGACGAGACCTGGGCCGCAATCGCGCCCAGCAACTCGTCCTTGGTAAAAGGTTTGGTTAAATACTCTTCAGAACCGACGATGCGCCCGCGGGCGCGATCAAAAAGCCCGTCCTTACTGGACAGCATGATCACCGGTGTATCGCGAAAGGTCTTGTTGTGCTTGATCAGGGAGCAGGTCTGGTACCCGTCCAGCCGCGGCATCATGATGTCAACGAAAATGACATCGGGATGGTGATCGGCGATCTTGGCCAGGGCGTCGAAGCCATCCACGGCGGTATAAACGGTGCAGCCTTCCTTGCTCAGGAGGGTTTCCGCGGTCCGCCGGATCGTCTTGCTGTCATCGATCACGAGGACTTTCAGGCCCTCAAGCTTTCGGTCAGCCGCTGCTTCCACGGGCATCTCCATCATTGGCCCCATCCTGTTATTTTTAACATAAGGGTGTGTGCACATCCATGATATGACCAGAAGGCCCTGAGGCCCGGATCAAGGGGTGAAAGACGCCGCAGTCCGCTTGCCACCACTCAACAACCCACCGCCTGAAGCGGCTAGAAAGCACAGGTCCGACCGCCATCGGTAACCCGCTCGCAACGCGGCGATCATACTGCGCGGCAGGTGATATTTCAGCAGGGCTGCGACAGAATTGGGACACAGTTCATCCCGTGCAGGGCAATCCTGCCGTCCCGCGGGGTTATGGAGAAGACTTAATGTCACGCACGCGCCTCGGGGTTGTGATGGATCCCATTGCCGGTATCACGCCCGCCAAGGACAGCACCCTGGCCATGCTGCTGGCCGCCCAGGCCCGCGGCTGGGAGCTGCATTACTTCGAGCAACCCGACCTGCGCATGGTCAATGGCCAGGCCATCGGTGACAGCCGGCAGCTGGTCGTGCGCGACGATCCGGCTGACTGGTTTGACCTGGCGGCCCCCGAAACCCTGCCCCTGGGGAGCCTGGATGTGATCCTGATGCGCAAGGATCCGCCCTTTGATATGGAGTTCATCTACACCACCTACATCCTTGAAAGAGCCAAGGAACAGGGCGCCCTGGTGGTCAATGAGCCCGCCGCACTGCGCGATATCAACGAAAAAGCCTTCACCGCGTGGTTCCCCCAGTGCTGCCCGGACACATTAATAACGCGTTCCATGAGCCAGATGCGCAGTTTTCTCAAGGACCATGGAGAGATGGTGGTCAAACCCCTGGATGGCATGGGGGGCCGCTCAATCTTCGTGGTCCGTCGCGGCGACAATAATGCCAACGTGATCTTCGAAACCCTGACGCAGGATGGCCAGGCCTTCGCCATCGCCCAGCGGTATATCCCGGAGATCACCGACGGAGATAAGCGGATCCTGCTGGTTGATGGCGAGCCGGCCGGCGTCTGCCTGGCCCGGATTCCCCCGCCCGACGACAATCGCGGCAACCTGGTGATGGGTGCGCAGCCACAGGTCCGGCCACTGACAGACCGAGATCGCTCGATTTGCGCCGAAGTAGGGCCTATATTACGCGAACGTGGGGTTATCTTCGCCGGACTGGATGTGATTGGGGATTATCTGACTGAGATCAACGTGACCAGCCCGACGGGCATCCGCGAGATCGCCAGGCTGGGCGATGAGGATCTGGCGGCCAGATTGATGGACGCCCTGGACGCCCGGATGGCGGCTCGCTAACGCCGCTGGAACTGTGAACCAGTGCCGCTGAGCGGCAGGCAAGGGCGTATAATGAAGACAGCCTTGTGCCGGCTTCCAAGGCAGACAGGATCCGACCCATGGGAACAGCAACGCAGACCGATGGCCCCCGGAGCGAGACGCCCCGGGCCTGGTCAATGACGGCTGCCCGCGACCGAATTTCCTCAACTTTGTTTCTGGCCGCCCTGTTGCACGGCATCGTCATCCTGGGCGTGACCTTTGGCACAGGCAGCATCGACTTCCAGCCGGCTACCTCCCTGGACGTCGTCCTGGTTCTGGACACCCAGACGGCCGAGCAGGCCCCAGAGAACGCACGGGTCCTGGCCCAGAGCAATCTCGACGGGTCCGGCAATACCACCGAGCTTGTGCCGCTGCAGACCGCGTCCGCCCGCAGCGCTGACGCCCCCGGTCCGCAGCGACCTGGTGAACAGGAGACCCGGCGGGTTGGCGCGATGCAGCAAGCCCCCCTGGTGATGACCACAGCCCCCGGCAATCCTAATAGCCGCATGGAGGAACTCGGTGAACCCGTGCCCCAGGCCATGGCCCAGAGCACTGCTTTGCCGGGCGACTCAGCCCAGGTCGAACTAATCGATGAAGCTGCAACCCAAACCATCATCACCGATGAGAATCCACGGGAGCTGGTTATCAGCGCCAGCACCCGCGAGTCGCGCATCGCCGCGTACCTGAGTAACTGGAAGCGCAAGGTAGAGCGCGTCGGCACCCTGAATTTTCCTCGCCAGGCCGATGCCCAGGCCGGCAGCCGCTACCCGACCCTGGAAGTGGCTATCGGTGCCGATGGACGCTTGCAGGAAGTGGTGGTGCTCAACTCCTCGGGAGAACAGGTGCTGGATCAGGCGGCTATGGATATTCTGCGCATCGCCGCCCCATTTGATGCATTTCCCGAATTCCTGCGCGCCGACTACGACGTGCTCCGCTTTGCCTATGAATGGCGTTTTGGGCCCGATGCCGGCGTGCAGCGACTGTCGGCTCGTTCAGCCCGGTAAACAGATCAAGGGTCCTTGTGCGCATGCCGGCACCGACAGATACTGGGACGGATGGACGACACCGCTAATCTGACCGGCCAGTTGCTGATCGCGATGCCAGCCATGCTGGACCCGAACTTCCATCGCACCGTCACATATATTTGCGAGCACAGTGACCAGGGAGCCCTGGGGATTGTGATCAATCGGCCCATGGACATGGAAATGGGCGAAGTCTTTGAGCAGCTGTCCCTGACCAACCCCGACCCGTCTGTCGCCAGTACCCCTATCCTGCAAGGTGGCCCCGTGGAACTGCAGCGCGGTTTTGTGATCCACCAGTCACCCAAAGACTGGGACTCAACGGTGGCCGTAGCCGACAATATTTTCGTCACTACCTCGCAAGACATACTCAGTGCGATAGCCGACGGCACCGGTCCCGAGCATGCTTTGCTGGCCCTGGGCTATGCCGGCTGGGGCGCCGGCCAACTGGAAGATGAACTGGTGGCGAACGCCTGGTTGAGTGCGCCGGCAACCCCCGAACTTATTTTTGAGGCGCCCTTCGAAGAGCGCTGGCAAAAAGCCGCCACCTTGCTGGGCGTGGACATTGTCACCCTCAGCAGCGAAGCCGGGCACGCCTGAATTCCGGTGGCGGCTGTGCTGTCCCTGGTGCGCCGATGACCGTGCAAACCGCCCTGGTCTTTGACTACGGGCGACGCCGTATCGGGGTCGCCATCGCCAATCGTCTGAGTAATACCGCCACCGGCCTGACCGTGGTGGCAGCACGCGACGGACAGCCGGACTGGCGCAGCCTGGATCAGCTCATGGCTGAATGGGGGCCCGACATGCTGGTCAGTGGCTTGCCCTATAATGCCGACGGCAGTAAATCGGACATGACGGCTGAAGTAATAGCTTTCACCGAGGAACTGGCCGGCCGCTACGCTCTCGACGTTCAAACCATTGACGAACGGCTCACTTCGGCAGAAGCCGAAACCATGCTGCGGGAGCAGCGTCAGAGCGGCGCACGTCGACGGCGCATCCGTAAAGAAGATGTAGACCGAACCGCGGCGCTGCTGATTGCGCAAAGTTGGCTAAGAAATGCAGGCAGTCACGAAAAGAGCAACGATGGATAGCCAAGCGCCCCACTGCGAACAATTGACCCCTTCCGGACAGCTGCGCCACTTGTTGACGCTGCAGGACCTGGACCGGGAACTGCTGGAAGAATTACTGACGCGCGCCGAATCGAATCTGCGCGGCCCCGGGGAACCGCCGGCCCGGGATCACTCCCTGGCCGGGCGCACGGTAGCCAATTTGTTCTTTGAACCCAGCACACGCACCCGCGCCTCCTTCGAACTGGCAGCCAAACGCCTGGGTGCCGACGTTCTGAACCTCGACGTGAATATGTCGTCACGCAAAAAAGGCGAGAGCATTCTGGATACGATCTATACCTTGCAAGCCATGCAGGTGGATGTCTTCGTGGTCCGCGACGCCTCGGCCGGAGTACCGGCTCAGATCGTCGCCGCCGTGCAGCCGCATGTCAGCATCCTGAATGCCGGTGAGGCCGACGTCTCCCATCCCACCCAGGGCTTGCTGGACCTGATGACTATTCGCCAGCACAAAGGCAGCTTCGATAGTCTGAGCGTGTGCATCGTGGGCGACATCGCCCATAGCCGGGTGGCTCGCTCCGCGGCCCAGGGCCTGCGCACCATGGGGACGCGCGACGTCCGGCTGGTAGCGCCCACCGGAATGGCCCCGGACCCGGCCCACTATCCTGGCGCCATCCTGACGGATGATCTGGCCCGCGGTCTGGATGGCGCCGATGTCGTCATGGCACTGCGTATCCAGCACGAACGACTGCCAAATGAGGGTCGTCAGGTCAGCGCGGCGGACTATCATGCGAAATACGGCATCAATGCCAGGCGCCTGGAGCGCGCTGACCCCGACGCTATTGTCATGCACCCCGGCCCGATGAACCGGGACGTGGAAATTGCCGGGGATGTTGCCGACGGGCCCCGCTCAGTTATTGTTGACCAGGTAACCAACGGGGTGGCTATCCGCATGGCCGTGCTGACCATGGTCATGGAATCGAGGCGCCACCGTTGAGCCGCAAGCATCGCGGCACCATCTTCGTCGAGGAGGCGCAGGTCCTGAGCCACGACCTGCAGGCCGGCGAGCAATACACGCTTCGCCTGGCTGCACCCGAGTGTGCGGCGCGCGCCATGCCCGGGCAATTTGTGCACCTGCGCTGCGATAGCGATATTCCCATGCGGCGACCCCTGTCGATCATGCGCACGGAGGCCTCGGCCGGCTGGCTGGAAGTGCTCTACAAACCGATCGGGCATGGCCTGAATGCCCTGACCAGACTGCGTGCCGGGGAGCAGGTCAATCTGCTGGGCCCCATTGGCCAGGGCTTCAGACTCGATCCAGACCGGCCTGTTTGCGTCCTGATCGGCGGTGGCGTGGGCATCCCACCCCTGCTGTTTCTGGCCGAGCAACTGGCAAAGGCATCAGGTGAATATTCAGGGATCGCCTTTTTTGGTTCTGAACTGCCCTTTCCTTTTGTCACACAAACCAGCGAGCTGGCCCTCGATGCGCCGGCAACGGCAACCCATAGCCTGCAACTGCTGGATGACTGGGGCCTGCCTGGCAGACTGGCCAGCGGCGCCGGGCTGACGGGCTGCTACAACGGTTATGTGACGGAGCTGGCACGACACTGGCTGACCAGTCTTAACGACGCCGAACGGCAACGCTGCACATTGTTCAGCTGCGGTCCCAATCCCATGTTGCGAGCAGCCCAGGCGCTGGCAGACGACTTCGGGCTGCCGTCACAGTTGTGCCTGGAGGAATATATGGCATGCGCCGTCGGCGGTTGCGCGGGCTGTGCCGTGGAAGTGTGGACGGAGCAAGGGCCAGCCATGCGCCGGGTCTGCGTCGATGGCCCGGTATTTGATGGCGCGGCCGTTTACCCGGCGGCACCAGCAGGCTGAATCAGGCGAAGTGGATCTGGGCTTCCAGGTTGGCGCGCGAATCCGCGTTGGCCAGAGCCTCTTCCATGGATACCTTGCCATCGCGGTACAGAGTCAGCAAGGCTTCGTCGAAGGTCTGCATGCCCTGCTCGTTCGTTTCGTAGAAGGCCTCTTTCACCGCACCGATATCACCAGACTGTATCAACTCGGCGATACGCGGTGTGTTGAGCATGATCTCTGCGGCGCCCATCCGGTTGCCATCAATAGACCGCACCAGGCGCTGAGAAATAATGGCCCGCAAGTAATGGGATAAATCCATGTACACCTGCAGGTGCTGATCCTCAGGGAACATGTTGATGATGCGGTCCAGCGTCTCCGGCGCATTGTTCGAATGCAGCGTAGCGATAGCCAGATGACCGGTACCAGCCAGATCGATGGCCGCCTGCATGGTTTCCCGGTCGCGAATCTCACCGATAAGAATGACGTCCGGCGCTTCGCGCACGGCGCTGCGCAAAGCTCGCGCATACGACCGGGTATCCGAGCCGATTTCCCGTTGATTGATAATTGAGCGCTTGTTGGTATGCAGAAATTCGATCGGATCCTCGATGGTAAGAATGTGCGAGGAAGTCTTCTCGTTGCGGTGATCAATCATGGCCGCCAGGGTCGTAGACTTACCGTTGCCGCTAGCCCCAACCATCAACACCAGGCCTCGACGGAACATGACCAGCTCCTTAAGGATAGGCGGCATGGCCAGCTGCTCAAGGCTGGGGATTTCGTGGCTGATGTAGCGCATCACCATGGCGACATTGCCGCGCTGATGGAACACATTGACCCGGAAGCGACCCAGGCCCGGCTTGGACACCGCAAAGTCGACTTCCAGTTCCCGGCTGAACTCTTCCAGCTGCTCCTCGGTCATTAATTCGATAGCTGCCTGGCGAACCATTTTGGGTGTCAGGTCAAGCTTGTTGACGGGCATGATCTTGCCGTCGATCTTGATCTTGACAGGTGCGTAACAAGTCAGAAAAAGGTCAGAGGCCTTCTTCTCCACCATCAAATTGAATAAAGGTTGGACGTTCATAGGTTCCTTATAGCTCTGTCGCAGGGTCCGATTAGAGTCGAACCGCGCCTTCGTCTTCCTCAATCAATTCAAGGCCGCCTGCTTCAGCTTCCTTGGCGCCTCGCTTGCTCTCCAGCTTCACTCGCAGGCGCAGCTCATTCTTGGAATCTGCATTACGCATGGCTTCTTCATAATCGACTTTGCCGGCCTCATACAAATCAAACAGGTCCTGGTCGAAAGTCTTCATACCGAGCCGGGTTGACTTGGCCATGACCTCCTTAATCTGGGGCACCTCTCCCTTGAGGATCAGATCGGCAATCAGCGGCGAGCGCAACATGATCTCCATGGCTGCGACCCGGCCCGTGCCCCCGCTGCGGGGCAATAGTCGCTGGGATATGAGCGCCTGAATATTCAGGGACAAATCCATCAGCAGCTGATCGCGCTTGTCCTCCGGGAAGAAGTTAATAATACGGTCCAGCGCCTGGTTGGCACTGTTCGCGTGCAAAGTGGCCAGACAAAGGTGACCGGTCTCGGCAAACTGAATGCCATATTCCATGGTTTCCCGATCACGAATCTCACCAATCAGGATCACATCGGGCGCCTGCCGCAATGTGTTCTTCAGGGCATTGTGCCAGGAGTCGGTATCCACCCCGACCTCACGTTGCGTCACCACGCAGCGCTTATGCGGATGCACGTACTCAACAGGATCCTCGATGGTCACGATATGGCCGCGCGAAACTGCGTTTCGATGCCCAACCATAGCCGCCAGAGTCGTCGATTTACCGGAACCCGTGGCACCCACCAAAATGGCAAGGCCACGCTTGCTCATGACCACATCTTCCAGGATGCTGGGCAATTCTAGCTGCTCCAGGGTCGGGATCTCCGTAATGATCGTCCGCAGCACCGCACCAACGGCGCCTTGCTGGATAAACGCGCTGACGCGGAAGCGGCCAATGCCCTGGGGGCTGATGGCGAAGTTACATTCCTTCGTCGCATCGAACTCACGTGCCTGCTTGTCGTTCATGATGGAACGCACTATCACGGCACTTTGTTCAGGGGACAGGGGCTGCTCACCGGCGCGATGAACCTCACCATCAACCTTGATAGCCGGCGGAAAACCTGCAGTAATGAAGAGATCGGAGCCGTTCTGGGCCACCATTTTCTTCAGCAGTCCCTGCATTAAGCGGGTTGCTTGATCACGCTCCATCGTTCAACTCCTCACCCGGCCAAAGCCATGGGTGCCTAGAAAGTGTCCTTGTTGCTAGCCTTGTAGCGCGCTTCTTCCTTAGTAATCACGCCCTTGGCCATCAATTCCTGGAGATTCTGATCCAGGGTCTGCATGCCGGAATCGGCGCCCGTCTGAATCGCGGAATACATCTGGGCGATCTTGCCCTCGCGAATCAGGTTTCGGATGGCGGGCGTGCCAATCATGATTTCGTGGGCCGCGATACGGCCACCGCCGATTCTCTTCATCAAAGTCTGGGAAATAACTGCGCGCAGTGACTCGGAAAGCATGGATCGAACCATTTCTTTCTCTGCGGCAGGAAATACATCAACCACGCGGTCAATGGTTTTGGCGGCAGAACTCGTGTGCAAGGTACCGAAAACCAGATGACCCGTCTCAGCTGCGGTGAGAGCCAGACGAATGGTCTCCAGGTCACGCATTTCACCGACCAGGATGACATCGGGATCCTCGCGCAAGGCTGATCGCAGGGCCTCGGCAAAACCCATGGTGTCCCGATGCACTTCACGCTGGTTAATCAACGAGCGTTTGCTCTCATGCACGAACTCAATGGGATCCTCAATCGTCAGAATGTGATCCGGCTTATTGTCGTTCACATAGTCAATCATGGCGGCCAGGGTGGTGGACTTGCCGGACCCGGTCGGACCGGTGACCAGGCAAATGCCGCGCGGATACATCGAGATATCTTTGAAGATTGCCGGCGCGCCGAGATCCTCAAGACTCAGAATCTCCGATGGAATGGTCCGGAAAACAGCACCGGCGCCACGCGCCTGATTGAAAGCATTGACGCGGAAACGCGCAAGCTTGGGAATCTCGAACGAAAAGTCCGTCTCGAAGAACTCTTCAAAGTCCTTCCGCTGCTTGTCGTTCATGATGTCGTATATCATGCTGTGCACATCTTTATGCGACAGTGCAGGCATGTTGATCCGCTTGACGTCACCGTCGACACGAATCATCGGCGGCACACCAGCAGACAGGTGTAGGTCGGAGGCGTTGTTCTTCACTGAGAAGGCCAACAGCTGAGCGATATCAACAGACATTTTCGATCCCCGGATCAAGAAGTTATCCGCACTGGCTCCCTTTGGCCTTACCATAACCGGGCGGAGCACAAAACATAGTATAGCCACCGGTCTGAAGGCGGTCGTGACGCGAATCACGGAACAATTAGCCCGTCTGCGGGCCCGAATCGAGGCTGCAGCCCTTGCTGCAGGCCGTAATCCGGCTGATATCCGCCTTTTGGGGGTCAGTAAACGCCAGCCTGTGGACCGCGTAAAGGCCGCTATTGCCGCCGGGATCACGGAACTGGGGGAAAATTATCTCCAGGACGCCCTGCCCCGGATGGCCGCCTGCGGGCCGGGCCCAAGCTGGCACTTCATCGGCCGAATCCAGTCCAACAAAAGCCGCAGCGTCGCTGAGAACTTCAGCTGGGTGCAGACCCTGGAAAGCATCCGCCTGGCCGACCGCCTGGCCACCCAACGCCCGCCCCAGGCTGAGCCACTGCAATGCCTGATCCAGATTGCCCCCCGGGGCGACGAAGATCGCGGCGGCGTGCCTCCGGCCCAGGTGCCCGCCCTGGCAGCTCACCTGGCCGAACTGCCGCGCCTGACCCTGCGCGGACTGATGGTGATGCCGCTGCCCGGGCAAGATGCGGCTTCGCTGAGCGCAGAATTTGCCGCCGGCCGGCACTTGTTCAAGGAACTTTGCTCTGCGGGCTATGAACTGGATACTTTATCCATGGGCATGTCCCACGACCTGGAAACGGCGGTAGCCGAAGGCTCGACCCTGTTAAGAATCGGCACGGACCTGTTTGGTCCACGGGAGAACTGATGCCCAACAGTGCACTACGAATAGGCTTTGTCGGCGGCGGGAACATGGCCGGCGCCATGCTCGCCGGCCTGCTGCGAGCCGGACATCCGGCAAGCAAGCTGCAGGTCGCCGACCCGAGTGCCGAGCGCCGGGCGCAGCTTGCCAGGCTCGATAAAGACCTGGGCATCAGCGCTGACAATGCTGCGGCGATAACCGGCGCCGATGTCATTGTGCTGGCCGTCAAACCCCAGCTTATGCCTGCTGTGGTCCAGGCCCTGAGCCCGGAGCCCCAGCAGCTCATCGTCTCCGTGGCAGCAGGTATAACTCTTGCGGCGATGGGTGAATGGTTTGGGCCGGCACAGCCCTGCGTGCGCAGCATGCCCAATCAGCCGGCACTGGTCGGGGCCGGTATGTCGGTGCTGTGCTCTGCACCGGGCGTCAGCGACACCCAGCGCGCGCAAGCCGAGTATCTTGCCGGTGCGGCCGGCTCGACTGCCTGGGTCGATGATGAGGACCTGATGGATGCCGTCACCGCAGTATCAGGCAGCGGGCCCGCCTATTTCTACCTGGTAATGGAAATCCTGGAAGACTGCGCCCGCGAGATGGGTATTCCCGCCAACGTGGCCCGCCAGCTTGCGGTGCAGACTGCATATGGCGCGGGTCTTGCGGCCCGGGAAGCCGAGGCCGCGCCTGGAGAGCTTCGCCGCATGGTG
>Ga0316194_10000414_pt1 | contig 26836 bp, 22 predicted proteins | sample CroRivsedime1_MG_FD_204936 | JGI IMG/M metagenome (GOLD analysis project Ga0316194, IMG submission 204936) | Coastal sediment microbial communities from Maine, United States - Cross River sediment 1 | ecosystem: Environmental > Aquatic > Marine > Coastal > Sediment | place: USA: Maine...
GGCAAGTGGTTCAAAACGGACCGGTTGGGCTCGAGAACCACCGGTGCATTCTGCCCGCACTGTCCGCCGGCGGGCGGTGGGTGCCCATCGGCGGACGTTCACGGTGTTCGCACGACCATGCATAATGTCCCCATGTCCCGCATCCGACTCGTCTGTGTCGACGTGGACGGCACGATCAGCGATCGATTCCGCGAGCCGACCGTGCCGGGAGCGGCGGCGGCGCTGGCCAAGGTCCGAGAGCGTCGGGACCTGAGGCTGGTCACCAACGCCACCAGCCTGTCCCATGGGGCCCTCGCCGAGATGCTCCGGCAGCAGGGACTGCTGGCCGAGCCTGGAGAGCTGGTAACCCCGGCAACGGCCGCGAGGCGGGTGCTCACCGAGCGCGGACACGATTCGGGCCTCCTGCTGGTCGACGAGGCGGCGCGGGAGGATTTCGGCTGGTTCAGGGAGGACTCGTCGGGAAGTGCGGTGCTACTGGCGACCGAGGGTCACGGTCTGGCGATCGCCGACCTCCAGCCGGCATTCCGCCTCCTGCACGACGGAGCCTCGCTGTACACGCTTCAGCAGAACCGTTACTTCCGAAAGGGCAACGACCTGGTGACCGACCTGGGGCCGGTGGCCGCCTTTCTTGCCTACGCCTCGGATCGCGAAGTCGCCAACCTGGGCAAGCCCTCTCGGCTCTTGTTCGAGAACCTGGCGCGAGACGTGTGCTGTAGCCTGGACGAGGCCGTGATGGTGGGTGACGACGCGGAGTTCGACGCCTCCGGCAGCGTCTCCATCGGCATGAGCGGCGTTCTCGTCAAAACCGGGAAGTACCGCGAGGGAGACGAGCGGCGCTTCACGCCGGCCCCGACGGCCACGCTCGACTCCGTAGCCGACCTGCCCGGCTGGCTCGGTCTCGCCTAGTCGCCTTTCTCCCCCGACACCTCCTCGACTCGGGGGCAGGGGATGACGTGCTCACTCTGCCGGACGATGAGCCGGTCCGGATTTCCGCCCACCGCCGGCAGGTAGCGCAGCATGGCGTTGGCGTCGCGGACGAAGAAGGTCGTCTCGCTCTGAGGGATCGCTTCCGACCTTTCCAGATCGGGGTCGGTGACCCATAGCCGCCCTTCCTCGAGAGAAACCTCCAGGATCGAGTCCCCGAGCCGGTACTTGCCCACAAGACCCTTCAGGATCGTTTCGGAGACCTCGATGCCTTTCGGGATCAACACCGGCTCCCAGGGTTCGGCCAGCGCGATGGCCGCCAGGGCCTTGTTGACATCGCGGGCGAAGGTCGAGACGTAGTTGAACAGCGTGATCACGACGACGTCGTCGTCGACGAAGCGCTGGATCATCGTCAGGAAGCCGTTGATGCCCCCGCGATGCTCGATCAGGAGACGGTCGTACTCCTCACGGACGAACCAGCCGTAGGCATAGTTCTGCAGGAAGGGCTTGAACATCTTCTTCCGGGTCGCCTTCGAGACCAGGTCGTCGGTGTACAGCGCCCGGTCCCACTTGTAGAGATCGAGAACCGTCGAGTACACGGACCCGGCGCCGCTGGTAAACCCGATGTCCAGATAGGGAGCCTGGACGACCCCGTCACCGAAGTTGTAATGACCGGTGGCCCTTCCGGGAATGATCGTCGTGTGGGAGTCGATCCCGGTGTCGTTCATCCCGAGAGGCGAGAAGATGTTCTCTTCCAGAAACTCCTCGTACGGCACGCCCCCGACCTTCTCGATGACGGCGGTCAGCAGCACGTACCCTGAGTTGCTGTAATCGAACTGCTCGCCCGGCTCGAAGCGCAGCGGCTCGTCCTGGAACCGGGCGATCACCTCGTCGAGAGTGTGAGGCATGGTCCAGGCCTTGTAGTGGTCCGGAAGCTTGCTGTAGTTGATCACCCCCGAAGTGTGCGTCAAGAGGTGGTGCAGCTGGATCTTGTCGCCGTGCGGGAAGTCGGGGAGGTACTGGTCGAGGGTGTCCTCCACGCTCAATAGCCCACGCTGTTCCAGAATCATGATCGCCATGGCGGTGAACGACTTGGTCATCGAGGCCAGGCGGTATTTCGTCTCGGGGGTGCAAGGGGCGTCGTGCTCGCGGTTTGCCGGGCCATACCCCTTGGCGACCTCGATCCGGTCCCCGCGCGCGATCAGGACACTGCCGCTGATCAGGTCCTCGTCGACGAGCGGCTTCAGCAGCGCATCGACTCTCGCTTCCAGCTTCGATGTTTCGGGCGCCCCGAGGACCGCCGGGCCGAACAACACGCAAAGACAGACCGCAGCCAGGGCTCGTCTCATGGCACCTCCGGCCATTCACGCCTGTTCTTGTCTACGTGAAACGAGCCGAGGGGTTCAGATCATGCGGCTCTGTCCGAGACCGATCACCTTCGAGCAGTGGGGGCAGAAGTAGACGACGTCCCGCCCTTCGATGAATCCGCTACCGGCGCTGCGATAGTAGATCTCGGGCAGCTCCTCGCCGCAGTGCGGGCACTTGGGCGTGAGATCGTTGCGCTTGATGGTGTTGAACGGCTTGTCGGCCATGGCTATCTCCTTTTCGGTCGGGGTTCAGGCCCTGCCGCGTCGCCACCCCACGCCCACCAGGATCGCGACCGTCAGCCAGCCGGCCCAGATATAGACGTTGCCCCACCGCTCGTAGAGGGTCGGTCCCGACGGGGAGGGTGCCAGATCGACCTGCAGGGTCGTGACGTCGAACAGCTCGGTGGCCTCTCCCATCCTGCCGAAGCGGTCGGTGATCGACGAGACGCCGCTATTGGCGGCGCGCACCACCGGGACGCCCGCCTCTCGGGCGCGGGCCGAGATCATCCGTGCGTGCCACGGGGCGAAGACCGTGTATCCCCACCAGGCGTCGTTCGTCATCACGCACAGCGCGTTGGCCCCGTCCAGGCTGTAGCGGCGCACGAGCTGCGGGTAGAAGCCCTCGTAGCAGATCAGGACGCCGATCCTCGCCGGCCCGATCTCGAAGACGGTCGACCTCGGGCCCGGCCTGAAGTTGCCCGCCAGTGTCAGGAGGGAGCGCTTGCCCTTGTGCTCTCGTCGGGCTTTTGCCGGATCCCAGCCGAACAGATCGGCGTACGGCACTCCCTCGACGAACGGAAGCAACTGTTGCTTGCCGTACCAGTCGCCGGGGCGCCCGTCGGCTCGCGCCAGGGCGGCGCCGTTGTAGAGCGCGGCGACCTCGCCATCCAGGATCCGGGCGATCTCGCACCCGTAGAGGATCGGCACCCCGAGCTCACGGGCGAGCGTCTCCATCCGAGGATCGGAGAAGGCCTCGTCGTCCTTCCACAGGACCGGGCCGGGACGCGCGCTCTCGGGCCAGATCACCAGATCGGCACCTCGGGCAGCCTCGCGGGTCAATTCTTCCAGACGGCGCCAGGTCTCCGGCCACTGCTGCCGGTCCAGCTTGTCGCGCACGCTTATCGACGGCTGGACGACCCCGACGCGCAGGCGGGTCTCCTCGCTCGGCGCACCACCGGCAACGAACAGGTCCGTGGCCGGCGGGGCCAGCCAGAGCACCATCGCGGCCGCTGCGGCTGCCGCGGCCCGAGCCGGCCGACCCTTCCAGTCGAGGGCCATCCCCAGGAGGGCGGCCACGACCAGGACCAGCAGCGAGACGAAATAGGGTCCGGTCCACGATGTCCAGACCAGCCACGCCGGATGGGTGCCGAACGCGTGGGCATACATGTCGGCCGGGTCGGTGAGATCCCCCAGAGTCCGGACCCACTCTCCCAGGCTGTGGAGCAGTGCGAAGCCGAGGGTCCGGGGAAGGCCGACCCGGCGCTCGATCCAGAACGCTCCCCAGGCCTCGACCGTGACGAAGGGCAGAAAGTAGAGTGTCTGGATCGTATAGAGGACGAGGGCCAGCCACGAGTAGGTGACGAGCGCGGCGACGTAGTGGCCGGCGACCGTGTAGAACCCGACCCCGAAAGCCAGGCCGAAATAGACCGCGTCGCGGGGTGACTCGGCGAGCCGGAACCCCCGCATGGCGGGAACGAAGGCGAGCGGCATCAGCGGCGCCAGGTGGAAGGGGAGCCAGCAAAGGGCGCCCAGCACCCCCCCGGCCGCCGCCAGAAGGACGAGGCGCCTCCGAGCCGTCATGCCTCCATCCACGTCGACGTCACGTCACACCTCCGAGGGCCGAAAACCGGCGGGGGGCCAGAATCTACGGTTCTCGCCGGCCCCGAAACCCAAAAAACAGGACGGATTTACTCTTTTATAGTCCCATAGCCCCCCGGACAGGCACATCCGCAATCCTCCAGACCGGTTGCATGCCGCGCCGTCTCCCCGTATCTTCATGAATCCTTGGGGACTTTTCACGAGGCATCCCATGCCGGTTCCGTCAGGGGACGGTCGGTGGTGCGGGATGCGAACGCACGCACGGGGACCCAGCATGGTCGATACCGGGAGCCTGTACAAGCTTCCCTGGACACGGGACAACAATCCGAACGGTTGGCTGGAGCCGACGACGTACTGCCAGCTCAAGTGCCCGTTCTGCTACCGGGGCGTCGACGAGAATGGATTCAACCCCACCCACATGGACCTCGCCGACGTCAAGAAAGAGGTCGACGACCTCATCCGTCTGCGGCAGGTCGCGACGATCACGATCGCCGGCGGCGATCCGTTCATGTACCCGCAACTCGACGAGACCATCGACTACATCCGCGCCCAGGGCGTCGACGTCATGCTGCTCACCAACGGGAAGCCCCTCAACGAGAAGGTGCTCGCGAGGGTCAGGGACCGGGGCGTGGCCCGCGTCGTCGTCCACATCGACAAGTACCAGGGCCGCGAGGGCGTGAAGACCGAAGACGACGCCAACCGGCTGCGCCAGGAGATGTGTGACCTGTTCCGGAAGGTCGGCGGCATCTCGCTCGGGTTTGCGCTGCCCATCGGCCCCGACGATCTCGACGACCTCGAGGTGCTCATCGCCTTCTTCAAGAAGAACGCGGACGTCGTCGATCTGGTGAACTTCAACCGGATGGAGCCTGCGCTCTCGAGGCAGTCGACCGAGTCGCGCGTGCTGGACGCCACGACACTGTTCGATCGTGTAGCACAGGGCTACGGGATCGACTACTGCGCACACCTCGGGAAGACACGCTCCGACGAGATCTCGTGGCTGTTCGGCCAGGCGATCTTCTCGGGCGACGAGCTCATCGGCTCTCTCGACGGGAACGCGTTCCGGTTCATCCAGAAGAACTTCTACGAAAAGACCAAGCGCTCGGGAACCAAGGCGAACGTCGGGGGGCACACGACTCCCAAGTTCTTCGCGTATCTTCCTTTCAACAAGTCCCTCCGAAAGATGTTGTTCCGCTACGTCGGTTTGAACGGCAAGCGAGGCAAGATCAATCTCCAGCTCGTTCTGGTCATCAACTCGCCCACGAAGAAGAACGGCGAGTGGGATGTCTGCAAGGGATGTCCCGACGCCATGATGTACCACGGCAAGCTCATCCCGTCGTGCCTTCTCGAGCGGGTCAAGACCGGCGAGTTCATCGAAGCGGGCTGATTCCGAAAGCGCCAGGGTTGCCGAAACGCAACGCTGATGCGGGGTTTCGTGGCGTCGGGATGTTGACTCCGCGATGCCGTCGGCCTACGATATCCGTGAGATGAGCGACTCATCGGCCATCGATCCGTCGGGAATCCGCAAGAAAAGCGGCACGTGCTGGGCTCGCACGCTCAGCTCCATCGTGGATCGCGCGCGCTTCGATGAAGGCGAAGTGGTAAGGAAGAGTCAGCTCAACTGTGGCGACCGTGTGATCGTCAAAACCCGCAACTCGGTCTATTCCCTCTGCGTCCTCGGTGACGATTCGTTCGCGGTCTCAGGCGGTTGGTTCGAGCGCGACGGAGGGTCTCCGACCCTCGTCACGGTCAACGGCTGCACCTACGGGGGAAGCGTCATTCGACACGACGTCGTGGCCGGACGGGGTCTGTTTCTCGAGTTCGGCAACAACGTCCTGACGACTCGAATCCAGGACGTTCGGATCGTGCGCCACGATGAGGTCCCGAACTGCGGTCCGGGTCCCACGCTTCCCTGCTGAGGCTCCGTTCACGAGCTACTTGAAGTCGATTCGAACCAGAATCGAAACGTCGACCGGCTCGCCGTCGCGTAGCGCCGGGCGGTAGCGCCAGCGCGTCACGGCCGCGATGGCGGCTTCCTCGAATCCGGAGCCTGGTCGCGTCGAGTTCACCACGGTGATCTCGCCCACCGTGCCATCGCTTTGCACAATGACGTCCAGGTGCACGGTCCCGTTGACCTTTGCTCGTCTGGCCGCCATCGGGTAGACCGGCTTGACGTAATGCTCCTCGAGTCGTTCCGGGTGGGTCACGCCGCCGATACCCGCGACGGCAACGGTGCCCTCGGGAAGCGACGCGCCGGAATCGGTCGGGGTCGCTTCCATCGGTGTGTCCCGGGTCTCTGGCTCGGGAGTCTCTGCATCCGGTGCCGTGCCCGACGCCGCAGCGACCTGCTGGGCCGCCGGCTCGCCGGAGCCCTCTGCCGTCGTATCGCGTGATGCTACCGGGGGGGTGTCGGGTGCGGTCGAGGCAGCCGCGAGAGCCACGGGGGCTTCCTCGTCGCTTTCCCCGATCACGGCAGCTTCCCCGGCCACCTTCAGAATCGCCCGAGCCTCGATGAAGACCCCGCCCTTCGACGGATCCCACCAGTCCGCCTCTTGTCGCCGGGCCTCGATCTCGACGCCGCACTCGGCGCTGGTCCAAACCGCCGACCCTGCGCGCAGGCCGTCGTCGAGGTGTTCTCGTCCCGTGGTCGGCTCGCCGAGCTGCTCCACGAGTGAGCCCAGAACCGTGGCGGAGTCGACATGGCTCCCGGTGTGGGAGCGGATCACGAGCAACCGCGCCGACTTCTTGCCGATCGGCTCGTCGAACTCGACCCACAGGGTCGAATCCTCCCGGCGGTACCGGGCACTTTTCTTGTCTGACTGGACGTCGCCTCGTTCGTCCATCCGGTCACGGACGTCGCGTGCGCTCATCCCGGGGGACAGTCCGTGAAGGCGATAGCGTGCACACTCCGATGCTGTCTGCGCCTGGACGATTACCGGCGCGACGAGGAGCCAACAGGTGATGGCGAGAAGCCTCTCGGATCTCACCGCGCTCCCTTCCCAGGGACTCTGGAAAATTCGGGCCTGCCCGCACCCATTCGGCCCGATGCACCCGCGTTATACGACCGATCCCCCGATGACGCAAATCCCCACGGCGACGTCGCGAGCAGGGCGGAGGACCGCGGACTAGTGGACCGTAACGGACAGATCGGCACCAGCCGAGCGAGTCATCGGAGCCGAGGTCAAGGCGTGCTGACGACGCATATCGGGAATATTCGGAGGAAGCACAACGAAGAGATCGGCTTCGAGGGCCGCTCGGGTGGTGCTGATCTGTCCGTTACGGTCCACTAGATGCCCGGCGTGAGGCTACCCAGGCTGTCGATCAACTTCCGCAGGGCAGCGTAGCCGAAGAACAGCAGTGTCGCGGCGAGGGCGAGGTTGGACAGCCGGCCGTTCGTGAAGGCCGTGCCGACCCAGCTCCGGCGCGTGTTCATCATCAGGAGCGTGAGCGCCAGAAGAGGCATGAACAGCGAGCCCAGGACCGCGTAGCTCAGCTGGGCCCGCTCCAGGGAAAGCCACAGGAGCGGCAGCGGGACGATCGCGATCAAGACCAGGTAGACCCGGTAGGCCGTGGTCCGGGTGAAGTCGACTCCCTCGGCGCGTTCAGCGCTCTGGCCGCGATTGAGCCGATAGAAGTCGGCGAACAGGTAGGGAACGCTCTGCCACACTCCCAGCAGGCTCGAGAACACCGCGCCCCAGAAACCTGCGAGGAAGACCCACTTCCCCGCCGGTCCTAGAGCGCCCTCGAGCTGTCCGGCAAGCTCGAGGGCGACGGTCGGTCCACGATCGAGCGCGAGCCGGGACCCGATGACGATCATCGCCATCCCGAACAACGCCGTCATCAGGTAGCCGATGGCGAGGTCGATCCGGCAAGCGCGCAACCCCGCGGCACCCCTGCGCCCGATCTCTCGCGCCCAGTAGCCGTAAGACAGCAGGGTTACCGTTCCGCCGACGCCGCCCAGCACGCCGAGCAGGTAGCCGAGCCCGCCCTCGGGAATGCGAGGCGTCACCAGGCTGCGTCCGACCTCCCCCCAGTCGGGTCGGGTCAAGACGGCGGTTGCCACGACCGTCACGAACATCAGCCCGATGCACGCCGACATCATTCGCTCGAACAGTCGGAAGCCTCCCATCCGCACCAGCACCAGGCCCACGAGGGAGTGCACCGCTCCCCACACGATCTTCGACGTTCGCAGGTCGTCTCCCAGCGGTAGCAATCCCGTACCGGCAACGCCGCAGGCGTTCATCAACGCCCCTGCGGTGAAAACGGTCCAGACCAGGAGGTAGGCCAGGAAGACCCAACGAACCCATCGGCCGAGACGATCGACCCAGCCCTCGAGCACGGTGGTGCCGGTCGCCATCTGCCAGCGCGCGATGCCCTCGTTGAGGAACCACTTGAGGACCGCGCCTACCCATGCGGCCCACAGCAACGTCAGGCCGTGCCTCGAGCCCGCCAGGCTGGCGGTCAGGAGGTCCCCTGCGCCCACTCCGGTGGCGGCGACCAGGATGCCCGGGCCGATGACGACCAGGAAGGAGAAACGTCGGCCGCTGCTAAATCGATCGCCCATGAGAAGAGGCGAAACTACACCAATCCGTGTCGTCCGGGAAAGGACCGTGGCGATGGCCCGCGACTAAACCCGGCCCCGCCGGTGTAGGAGTCAGAAAAAAGCGAGAAACCTCGGTGCGAGGGGGTGTGCCATGAATGCTACGTGCGGTTCCTTCACTTACTGCGAAAAGGACGGCCTCCGCCTCCTGGGGATCTCGAGAATCTCACGTTGCGGGTCGTGCGAACGCCTGGCCTCGCTGATGGCCGCCTATCGCTCCCGCGAGGCCGTGACGATGCCCCTGCCCCCGGTGCCCCCCGATTGCAGCTTCGAGTTCTGCGCTCCCGTGGTCGCCCGCTTCACACGATCCACGACGCTCACTGCAGACGAAACTTCACGGTGATCGACATCTCCGCGTCGATGACCTCTCCCGCGAGATTGCGCGCGGGGTCGTACTTCCACTGCTCGACCGCCTCGCGCGCCGCCTCCGAGAGGAGCGGGTCCGGGCTTTCCACCACTTCGATGACGCGACAGTTTCCGTTCTTGTCCACCCTGGTCTTGAGCGTCACCTCGCCCTGGATCCGGTTCTTGCGGGTTTGCTCGGGGTACCGGGGGTTGATTCGCTCGACGACTCTCGGCGCCTGGCCTTCCGGACCCTTCTCGGCCGCCTCCTCGAGTCCGGCCGTTCCGATGACGACGAAGATGTAGGGTGCCGCCTCTCCGTTCCGGCTGCCCACGACCGCGCGCCCACCCCTGCGAATGCTGACCGGCGTGTCGGCGAGTACTTCACCGGCGTCGGTCATCTCGACCCGGTAGGTGGCCACCGCCTCGTTGCTTCCGATCAGGGTCATGTGCACTTCGATTCCCGGAGCCGGCGACGGCATCGACACTTTCCGGCCCGGCTCCATCCGCCTCATGTACTGGGCCTCAGTGTTGACGCCCTTCAGGCGGTAGGCCTCGCGGAGTTTCTCGCTCAGCTCACCCGGACCCTCCATGGCGGGGATGAGCGTCCCCGGGACGATGAGCACGGTGCCCGAGGGTTCCGTCTCGACGTCGGGGTGGCCGACGAGCAGCGTGTAGGTGGTGGCGAGCCCGGCGTCGGAGGCAGGACCGGCCGCGGTCAGCAACACGAGCATAGCAAGGGGGATCCAGGCACTCATCATCACTCTCCTCCACCGGAACGAGGGGGTTCGATCACGAAGTAGACCGGCGTGTCGGCGTCGAGCCACCACAACACGACGTTCTCACCGAGCGGTGCGGCCATCGGGGCAGGCACCGGCGCCGCAGGGTCGAGCGGCGCGGGTGCCCGCGAGCCGTCGAGGGACACCAGCCACATCCCGCCGACGATTCCCAGGACGGTTGCGGCGGCCGCGACCCGTCGCCACGGACGCATTCGGTTCGGGCGCGGACCGAGGCGGGCCTCGAGACGGGTCGCCGCGGAGCCCGCGGGAGTTCGAGGGGGCCGCCCGCCCCACTCGCGCAGCGCACGATCGAACGCCGTCGTGTTCCGCCACACCACCCTGTAGAGCCCCCGTGGGCCTCAAAACGTGTACACCTCGATTCCGGTCCAGGTTAGCCCCGGCGAGCCGGGAAGGGGGAGTCGCGATCCGGGATTGAAGACCGAAACCCTCCGGGATCGACCTTCGGGCGCTGGAAGGTGCCGGGGTTAAGATGAGATTGGGCTCTCAATCCCGGACCGTGGAAGATGGAGGCTCCACCATGGCCGTTGCCGCAGGCGACAGGGTGTCCCGCTACCGCCTGATCGACAAGCTCGGCGAGGGGGGCATGGGCGTGGTGTGGCGCGCCCACGACGAATCCCTCGATCGTGAGATTGCCGTCAAGTTCCTGCCGGAGGAATTCGCCGACGACCCGGAGAGGCGCGCGCGATTCGAGCGCGAGGCCAAGGCCGTCGCCGCGCTCAACCACCCGAATATCGTCACCATCTACTCGGTCGAGGAGGCGGAGGGCCATTTCTTCTTCACCATGGAGATGGTGGACGGAGAGCCGCTCTCCAAGATCATTCCCGAGGACGGCCTGCCCCTCGAACGTGTGCTCGATCTCGCGATCCCCTTGGCCGGCGCCATCAACGCCGCCCACGAGCGCGGCATCATCCATCGGGACCTGAAGCCGGACAACATCATGCTGGCCGGGGACGGTCTCGTGAAGATCCTCGACTTCGGCCTGGCGCAGTTCCGCCAGGGGCTGATGTCGAACGCCGCCGCCGACAGCTCGGCGACCACGATGAGAAGAGAGGAGGGAATCTCCGGCACCCTCCGCTACATGTCGCCCGAGCAGATACGGGGGGAGGCGCTGGATCATCGGACGGACCTGTTTTCCTTCGGGGTGATCCTGTTCCAGATGTCAACCGGTCGGCTGCCGTTCCTGGACGCCACCGCCGCCGATGCGCTGGCGTCGATCCTCAAGGACGCTCCACTGAACGTCGATGACGTCAAGCCCGAGCTTCCCCGCCAGCTGAGCCGGATCGTCGCGCGCTGTCTCGAGAAGCAGGTGCGACGGCGGACGCAGTCGGCCCTCGACCTTCGAAACCAGCTCGAGCAGCTTAAGCACGAGCGGGTCTCGATGAAGGAGAAGTACGGACCCTCCATCGCCGTGCTGCCCTTCGTCGACATGAGCCCGGAGCGGGACCAGGAGTACTTCTGCGAGGGCATGGCCGAGGAGATCCTCAACGCCCTCAGCCGCATCCGGGGCCTGCGGGTGGCTTCCCGGACGTCCTCGTTCCGATTCCGAAACGCCACCGCCGACAGTCGCGACATCGGCAAGCAGCTCCGGGTGGGAACCCTGCTGGAGGGAAGCGTTCGGAGGTCCGGAGGTCGCCTGCGGATCTCCGCACAGCTCGTCGACGTCGACGAGGGTTACCACCTGTGGTCCGAGCGCTACGACCGCGAGCTGACCGACGTCTTCGACATTCAGGACGAGATCGCTCGCAGCATCGCCCGGGCGCTGCAGGTCACCTTGACGGCGGCGGAAAAGGGGGAGATCCAGAAGACCCCCACGCGCGACGTCCAGGCTTACGACTACTACCTGCGGGGGCGGAAGTTCTACTACCAGTTCGGACGCCGTGAGATCGAGTTCGCGCTGCAGCTGTTCTCGAGGGCGATCGAGCTAGATCCCGACTTCGCGCTCGCATGGGCGGGGCTGGCCGACTGCTGGTCCTTTCTCTTCATGTACTCCGAGCGAAGCGAGACGAGCCGCCAGCAGGCCGAGACGGCCAGCGGCCGGGCGATCCAGCTCGACCCCGAATCCGCGCAGGCGCAGGCATCCCGAGGCGTCGCGCTGTCGCTCAGTCGCCGCGACGACGAGGCCGAGAAGGCATTCGAGACCGCGATCGGGCTCGATCCGACCCTGTTCGAGGCCTACTACTTCTACGCCCGGCATTGCTTCGTCGGCGGCGACCTCGAGAAGGCCGCAAGGATGTACCAGCAGGCGACCAAGGTCTTTCCCGAGGACTACCAGGCGCGTCTTCTGGTGGCGCAGATCTTCGAAGAGCTCGGTCGCCCCGCCGACGCGGAGGCGGCGCGGCGAGCGGGCATCGAGGTCGCCGAGAAGCACCTCGAGCTCAACCCCGACGACGCGCGCGCTGTCTACCTGGGCGCCAACGGACTCGTTGCGCTGGGCGAGGTCGAGCGCGGTCTGGAGTGGGCGGCTCGCGCCCTGGAGATGGCACCCGATGAACCGATGCTGCTCTACAACGTCGGGTGCATCTACTCACTCGCGGGCCGCATCGACGACGCCGTCGAGGTCCTCGAGCGGGCGGTGGCCAACGGCCTGACCCAGAAGCGGTGGTTCGAGCACGACAACAACCTCGACCCGCTGCGCGAGCATCCCCGCTTTCGTGCCCTCATGGAGCGTCTGGAGCGCTCGAAGTCCTAGCTCGAATGGATCGGTTTGCGGGCCAGGCTCTGGCCTGGGCACGGGGTCGGGAAACTTCAGCCGCTTCTCGGCGTAGAGCAGGGGGAAAGGCCTCACGGAGTCAGCACGCATGAAGCGCAATAAGAGACGATGGTGGTGGTTCGCGGGTGCCGTGGTCGTGATTGCCGCGGCGGGACTGGGGTGGATCGCGATGAACCGGGGGCCGAAGGTGACCCCGGTGCAGACGGCCGCGGTCGGCCGGGAGGACCTGCAGGCGAAGGTCACTGCCAACGGGAAGGTCCAGGCGCAGAAGAAGGTGGACATCTCGGCGACCATCGCCGGGCAGATCACTCAACTGGCGGTGCGGGAGGGGGACGAGGTCAAGAAGGGCCAGTTCCTACTCCAGATCGACGCCGTCAACCCCCGGGCGGCCGCTCGGAGCACCGAGCTCTCCATGCAGGCCCTCCTCCAGGACCGGGACGCCGTGCGTTCCACGTGGGATCTGGCGAAGGCGGACGCCGAGCGCGCGGAGCAGAACTTCGAGGTCGGGATCCTCCCCTCGGCCGACTTGGAGCGCGCCCGCACGGCGGCGGCCACCGCCGAGTCTACCCTGCTCGCCGCCGAGCGCCGCGTCGAGCAGGCCCGGGCCCAGCTGGAAGGCGTGCGGGACACCCTCGCCAAGACGACGGTGCGCTCCCCCATCGACGGGATCGTCACGGCGAAGCGGGTAGAGGAAGGCGAGGTCGCGGTGATCGGGGTACAGAACAGCCCGGGCACGGTCCTCCTCACCATCTCCGACATGTCGGTGGTGGAAACGGAGATGGAGGTGGACGAGACCTCGATCCCGTCGGTCGCCGTCGGACAGGAGGCGCGCATCCGGATCGACGCCTACCCGAACCGGACGTTGGAGGGGGTCGTCACCGAGGTCGGGAGCAGCCCGATCCTGACGACGAACCCGGCAACCGACGCGATCAAGTTCAAGGTGAAGATCCAGATGAAGGAGCCGCCGGAAGGGATCAAGCCGGGTCTCTCGGTCCAGGCGGACATCCTCACCGGGTTCCGTCCCCAGGCGCTCACCATCCCGATCCAGGCGCTTGTGCTGCGGGAGATCGAGCGGGCGCCAGGCGAGCATCCCGCCCCGGGCGCACCCCGGGACGAGGAGGGAGTGTACGTGGTGGACGACGGCATCATCCGGTTCCAGGCGGTCAAGACGGGCCTTCTCGGCGAGCTTTCCCTGGAGGTCCTGGAGGGCCTGCAGGGAGGCGAGACGATCGTGACCGGTCCCTTCCGGGCGCTACGGATCCTCAACCCGGGCGACCGGGTCCGCGAGGAGACCGAAGCGGAGCGCGGCGCCGGGGCCGCGTCCTGAGATGCCCCTCGGGGAGCTTCTCCGCTCGGCGTGGGAGTCGATCCGGGCCCACACCCTGAGAAGTTTTCTCACCCTTCTCGGGATCATCATCGGGGTCACCACGGTGGTGGGCGTGGCGTCGGTGATCTCGGGTCTGGATCGCTACGTCCGTGAGAAGGTGATCCTACTGGCCCCGGACGTGTACGCCGTGACCAAGTTCGGGATCATCATGAACTTCGATGAGTTGCTCCAGGCGTTGAAGCGTCCCGACCTCGATTTCCGCGATCATGAGGTGCTCCAGGAGAGGCTGACCCGGGCGGCGGCGGTCGGGGCGGACGTCACCACCGGTGGCCCGGTCAAGTACCGCGATCGACGGCTGGCGGACGTGGTGATTCACGGTACCACGGCGAATTACGGAGAGCTGCTGAACCTGGAGATCGAGGGCGGACGGTACTTCTCCGAGGCCGAGGCCCGGGCGGGGCGCGCCGTCGCCGTCCTCGGGTGGGCCGTGCGCGACGAGTTGTTCGGGAACCTCGACCCGATCGGCCGCGACGTGATCATCGGAACCGGAAGTTACCGGGTGGTGGGATTCGTTGCCGAACAGGGGCGGGTGCTCGGCCAGAGTCCGGACAACCAGACCTGGATCCCCATGAACGCCTTCCGCAAGGCCTACGGGCGGCGCAACTCCCTCGACATGCTGGTGAAAGCCCGGGGCGGGGTGCCGGCGGTCCCGGCGTCGGTGGACGAGGTGCGGCTCGTTCTCCGCGCCCTTCGTCACACGGCGTTCCGCGATCCCGACCCCTTCGCAATCGTGACCGTCGAGGACGCCCAGCGGGTCTGGCGACAGATCTCCGGGGCCTCGTTCATCCTGACCCTTCTCGTCTCGGGCGTGTCGCTCGGGGTCGGCGGGGTCGTCATCGCCAACATCATGCTGGTCGGGGTCGTGGAGCGGACGCGGGAGATCGGGGTGCGCATGGCCGTGGGCGCGCGAAAGCGGGATATCCGGCGGCAGTTCCTCCTCGAGGCGGCGATGCTCGCGACGGCCGGCGGGGTCATCGGCGTCGTTCTGGGCGGAGCGGCGGCGCTCGTGGTCGAGGGGCTAGTGGGCTTCCCCTCCCGCGTGACGCCGGGAATCCTCGTGGGTGGGCTGCTTCTCTCCATGGGGGTGGGCATCGTCGCCGGCTACTGGCCGGCGCGAAGCGCGTCGAAGCTCGTCGTGGTGGACGCGCTGCGCGAGGAGACGTGATGCGGCTGGGATCCGGATGGCTCGACAACGCCCTCGTGGCCCTCGTCGCCATGCGCGAGCAGAAGCTGCGGTCGTTCCTCACGCTGGTGGGGGTGATGGCCGGCGTGGCGACGGTCATCATGATGGTGTCGTTCGTGACGGGATTCAACCGGCAGGTGGTCGCCGCCTTCACCTCGTTCGGGTCCCACCTGGTGCAGTTCCAGAAGTACGAGCCGCGCTTCGGGGGCCCGGGCGGGCCGCCGGAGGAAGAGCGGAACCGTCGCGACCTTACCATCGAGGATGCCGAAGCGCTGAAACGACTCTCCCGCTACGCCAGGGCGGTCTCCCAGGAACGTTACCTCTTCCGCCGCAGTCCCGTCATCCGGGCCGGAAGGAACGAGGCGACCGGGACTCTCGTCCTCGGGACGAATCCCGACTACGCCGAGGCGAACGTCCACTTCGCCTCCGATGGGCGATTCCTGACCGACGCGGATATCCGGCACGGGGCTCGGGTCTGCGTGATCGGGCCCGACGTGGCCGACGCCCTCTATCCCATGCGGGATCCCATCGGGGAGACGCTCACCGTGGACGGCAGGCCCTACCAGATCGTCGGGATCTTCGAGCACAAGGGCGGCTTCATGGGAGGCAGCAGCGACAACTACATCGCCCTTCCCATCAGCGCCTTCGACGAACAGTACCCCGAGGTGAAGAATGGCGGGGGCGACACCATCCACATCGCCACCGTCCCCAGACGTCCCGAGGAGGTGGACCTCCTCATCGAGGAGGAGACGGCGATCTTGCGGGCCCGGAGAGGCCTCCGTCCCGATCAGGAGAACGACTTCGCCATGTTCACGAGCGCCGGGCGCCTCCGCCAATTCCAGCAGATCACGGGGGGCGTCGCGGCGGCGATGATCGTCATCGCGGGAATCGCCTTGGTGGTCGGAGGCGTCGGCGTCATGAACATCATGCTGGTCAACGTGACCCAGCGGACGCGGGAGATCGGCCTCCGCAAGGCGGTGGGGGCCACACGGCGGGACATCGCCACGCAGTTCCTGGTGGAGGCCTTGACCTTGACGGCAGTCGGAGGACTGCTCGGGATCGGGTTCGGGCTGGGCGCGGCGTTCCTCGTCCGGGCGCTGCTCGACTTTCAGGCCGCGGCGCCCCTTTGGTCGGTGGGGCTCGGCTTCGGGGTGTCGTCGGCGGTGGGGCTGATCTTCGGAATGTGGCCGGCCATCAAGGCCTCGAGGCAGGACCCGATCGAGGCGCTTCGGTACGAGTAGGAAAACGGAACGCGTAGTGTGCTCCTACTGGATCGTCCCGAAATCACGCCGCGTCTCGGTAGTAGCGGATAGGCTGTCCTGGACCAGCAAAACTCGATGCCGAACGAGGCGAAGAAATCGGAGTCAAGTCGGATGACGCGTAGAGCGCATCGGACACGGAAATGAGAAAGGCGTGCTCGCCAGCGTTCACTCGCAAGTCGAAGCACGCGGATGTCGCTCACGCAGGCAGACTGGTCCCCGGCAAGCAACGATCCGATTCAACGATCAAACTAGATTCAAGCAGCGCGACGCAGCGTGACGACGGGCAGGTGCTTGCGCCCGGAGCGGTAGCTGACCGCGAGTTCGAGACGCTCACCACTTCGCCCGTCAATCTCCGCATGCGGTCGTGCGCATGGCGATCCGCGAGGCCATCGACGTCGTGGTTCGAATCGCGGCGCGAGGCATGCGGGTGGTCTGTCAAAGTAGATCTCGTCCGGGGTTCGCACCTCGAGTCGGGTGTGCGGTCGGTCTCCGTTGTACCAGGCGATGAAGAGCAGCAACTCGCGCCGGATCGCGTCACGCTGGTAGGGGACCAACACGCGTCGGGTGCACTCGTCCTTCATGGTGCGGATGAACCTCTCGATCACGGCGACGCTCCCATACTTGCCGACGGCGCCGAATCGTTGCTGGATGCCGCGACGGAGACACCAGCGATCGAACGCTACGTCGGTGAACTGGGATCCTTGGTCCGTGATCAGGTGCTTCGGCCCCGTCCGCGCGCGCTTGATGGCTCGGCCGAGGAACGCGCGGACCTGCACCGATGTCGGCAACTGCGGGAACACGGCGACGCCCATGGCGCGGCGGGAGTAGTGGTCGACGGCGACAGCGACCCACCAGCAGAACGGCGAGCGTTGGGGGAGAGCGAACGGCAGCCAGGAAGTCCAGAATCCCATCGAGGTCGGAACGATGGTCAAGTCGCAGAGCCAGATGTGATCGGGGCGTTTCGCCCGGATGATTCGCTGCGTCGCCTTCGCGATTTCCCGAGATGGCGGGCGATCGGGCTCGCGCAGGTAGCGACCGACCGACGACGGGGAGAGATGCAAGCCGATTCGGCAGAGCACCTGAGCGATCTTCACCTTGCCCATGGACGGGCAGAGTAGCTTGAGCCGTCGGACGATGTAGGCGACGAAGTCGGGGAACTTGTTGACGGGATGGTGCATCTGGACGATCGAGGCGGGGCCTTCGTCGTCGAGGCGTGCCGTCCACGAGGCGACGGTCGTCGGAGTGACCAGGAGCCGGCGAGCCGTCTGAGCGACATTCCAGCCGCGGGCGGCGCGAAGTTCGAGTATGGCCAGGCGCTCGGTCGGGGGATAATGGGGTCGCCGCTGAGCCGGAATCCGGAGCATGCGGGCGTCCTTGATCCGCAGCTCCTCGGTCAGCAGGGCGACCTCCTGGCGAAGCCGGTCGTTCCGCTGCTTGAGGCGAATCCGGGCGTTTCGGTTGTTGGCGGCCCAGCTGCGGGTATAGACGATGGAGAAATGAGCGAGGGAGATGACGTTCAGCACGGCGGAGCGAACCCGCTCGGGCCAGCCCTTGGGCAGAGGGAGACGGGACGCCTGCCAAGTGTCGAGCATGAAAACCTCTCAAGAAAGAAACCGGTGATCTCGGTCGAGATGTCAACGTAAGTGTATGAAATGGCGGAGGCTAGCCGGAGATGGGAGACTCTCCAGATTCGCTGGACCACGACACCGCCCGCTAGGACGGCCACCCTCCGAATCCCCACCAGAGCATGACCAGGACGAAGTGACACGCGCTCAGGGTCACCGCGGCGTAGTGCCATCGCTGCCAGGAGCACCACCAACGCCCCTTGAAGGCTCGCGCCAGGAAGAGGGCTTGAGCCACCGCCAGGACGGCCAGGATCCAGGTGACGAAGGCCACCGCCTTGATGAACCCGGCCCCCAGGAAGACCTCCAGGATCCCCAGGGGATGGGACAGGCCGCTGTTGAGGAACAGGCCGAGAGTCCTGGCATCCGACAGGAAGAGAGCCAGGAAGCACAGGATGATCAGCGCAGCCAACCACGCGACGGCACGAGCAAGGCCTGGCAAGCAACCGGGTCGATGGTCCTTCGGGCTCCGTCCCCTCCATGCGCGGATCCTGCCGACGACGAACCCCACCGGCCAGAGGATCAAGGCCGAGATGAAGAGGAGGCCAGAGAGCGCGAAGAGCCCCTCGGGCACGTCTTGGAGGTCGGGTGCGCCGGTGTGGGGATCGAGGTCCTGCACCACCGCCGGCAGGATGTAGTGGGTCATCATCATAGCGGTCTGGGCAGGGCCGTAGATCTCGCCGAAGGAGCTGCCGGAGAGGACGACGACGAGCTCCAGATCGGGGAGGACGAAGATGTTGTTCTCGCCATTCCCCTGGGCGGCCAGTGCAGGGAAAGGACGCCCATCGACCTCGAAGGCCCTCCTCCACCACAGGTACCCGTAGCCAAAATCGCCCGTCACCGGGACGCGGCTCTGCCAAGTCGCGTCGATCCACTCCTCCGAGAGGACTTGCCGCCCCTGCCAGCGGCCTCGGTCCAAGTAGAGCTGCCCGAATTTGGCCATGTCCAGAGGGCGCATGCGGAAGCCGCCCCCTGTGTGGGCGATCCCGCCGCTGGTCTTCCAGTGGAAACGGGCCATGCCGAGGGGCTCGAGCAAGCCGGTTCTGGCAAACTCCTGGACGGTGGTGCCGGTGGCGCTCTCGATCACACTCCCGGCAAGGTGGGCGATCCCCGTGCCGTAGGCCCAGTGCTCCCCCGGTTCGTGGGCCATCGGGAGATCCAGCATGAACCTCGTGATGTCTGCCGTCTCCAGGACGTGCGTCTCGTTTCCGGCCGAGGCTGAGTCCATGTCATCGCAGTCGAGGCCGGTGGTCATGTTCAGCAGGTGCTCCAGGGTGATCCTGCTCTTCCGCTCGTCCGGGTTGCGAAAGGGCTCGCGCTCCTGAAATTGGCGGTAAAGCCCATCCTCGACACCCGGGATGTGCCCCTGATCGATGGCGATCCCCACCAGCGCCGAGCCGATGCTCTTCGTGGCCGAGCGGATCTCGTGGGGGTCGTCCCGGCCGTATCCATTGAAGTACTCCTCGATGAGTATCTTGCCGCCCTTGGCCACCACGATCCCATCGACCTTCCGGAAGCCGTCCTCCCGGATGAGCCCCATCAGCATCTCGAACCGCGCCGGATCCAGCCTTTCCGCCTCGAAGGAGGTGACCTCCCAACCCTCGATCGAGGTCTCTCGGACGGCATCTCCCGCGGATGCCGGGTCGTAGGCCCCCAGAGCAGACGGCCCCAGTATCCCCGGCTGCACCGCCCCCCAGACCAGGAGCGCGATCACGAGCAGGCGGGGGTGGCCTCGTCGCTTCACGGCAGTCTCCCCGGGGAAGAGAGGGCGATGATCCCCCCGAAACGAATCTCCCCGGACTCCGGACCGTACACGCCGGTCACGAGGTTGAACACCGTGGTCTTCCCGGCCCCGTTCGGCCCGATGAGCCCCAGGATCTGCCCCGGCTCCAGGCTCAGGCTCAGCGAATCCACCGCCTTGAGCCCCCCGCAGCTCCAGCGCCCGCACCATGGCATCCCGCGCCGCCCTGGCACCGGCAGCCGAATCCCTGACGGCCTGTCCGATGTTGGTGTACCTCTGGAGCCCGGTGAACGTGTTCGTTCCCTCCAATCCGAAGTCGCAGGCAGCGCCGTCTTCGATCATGTCGTAAGGGTCGACGACATACCCGTGGAGCGACTGGTAGGAAACCGCGCCACCGCCGACGACCTTCTCCAGGCATGCTCGTCGATCTCCTCGATCAGCCCGACGTGCCGTACCAGCCGGTGCATCGCGCCGATGCCGCCCACGGCCAATCCGCGATCCCGGTCGCTCAGTTCGTAGTGAACGTTGCTGGCCTTGAACAACGGAGCGGCCTGCGGGACCCGATTCCGCGGCTTCAGGCGTCGCTCGATTCTCTGCTTGCGTTGGCGGAAAAGCTGTCGTCTGATCTTGTTCACTCGAAATGCCCTCCATCGCGTCTCGTCATGTTTTGGTCGACACGACACTGACACGATAGAGCAGGGCATTTCGAGCATTTTCTTCGTCAGACGCGCGAAATCCGCGCTGCTTTAAGGCCTAGTATGAAATACCGGGGGTTCGTCGAAGATAGACGTCGTCGGTCAGCTGCTGCAGCATGAAGTCGGCGACGTCCGCGCGCGAGACCTGTGCGCGGATCTTCCGGTACGTGGGCGAGAACCCGTGTTGGTACTCGCCGGTACGCGGACCGTCCTTCAGGTGTGGCGGGCGCACGATGGTCCAGGCCAACGAACTCTGCCGGACGATGCGCTCCTGCCGCTCATGGTCGGCGAACGCGTGGCGGAGAAAGATGCCGACGATCACGTACTTGGTGAAAAACGGCAGGTTGGCGCGGCTGTCACCCACACCCAGCGACGAGAGGCACACCAAACGCGAGACGTCGTTTTCCTCCATGGCGCTGATGATGTTCCGGGTTCCGTCTTCGCGCAGAGTCGTGCGCTCGGCGCCGACGCCGATCGCGCAGAGGACCGCCTCCTGCCCGACGACGGCTCGTTCGACACCCTGCGGGTCGAGTACGTCACCATGGACGACCTCGAGCTCGGGATGATCGAATTCTGCGAGCTTCTCGGGGTTGCGGGCCTGGGCCGTCACGTGGTGGCCCTGGTGGAGAGCCTGCTCGACGAGCTCTCGACCGGTTCCGCCGGTCGCTCCGAAGACCACGATCTTCATCCGTCCTCCCTATTCGTCGTTCGCCGTCGCCGCAGGGCGCAGGCTCGACGTTCCGGGGACGGGTTCCATCAGCTGATTCGAGCCCGCCCCTGAATGCCCCGAATTGAATGCAACGCGATAGTACTCGACTCCTTGGCCGTGGTTCTCGTCATGCTGATCGGGATCGCTGCAGGACCTGTGCCTTCTGTTTATTGTATCCGGGGCGATTCTTGGGACGACGACGGCCATTAACTCGAGCGGTCGGCGGCGATCGAGGAACGGCACGAAGCGCGGGCTGGTTGTCTTGCGCGCCGTCCTCGAGCAAGTTCCAGGCATGGGCATAGAGCGGATAGGCAGGATAACCCGCATTCTACGTCTGATACCTACTTCTTATGTCAACCCGATCATCCCCTTGGAACGATAGAATAACCTGAAACACCTGGGTTACGAACGCGGATCCCGGGCGGCGGGGCCTTCAAACCGGGCCGCCCCCGAGCACGATACATACGGGCTGACCAACTGAACAACCCGACCGATTCCCTCCCATTTGAATCACCCGCTTCCCCGTAGACTCCAGGCATCCACTCATAGCAAGAACAAATTGGGGGCTCGCGGGTTATCCATCACGTTGGGCGTTGACACAGAATCTAAAGGAAATGTGAAATGAGAATGAGACTGTTTGGAAAAGAAGGTTCGAAGAAGGTCTTAGGCTTGGAGGAAGAAGTCAACGTTTGGCTGGAACAACGTCCGGATATCAAAATCATTGATATAGCGCAGTCCGCAAGCGGTGGAAGCCTGGCTGATACCAAACTCTACATTTCAGTCTGGTATGAAGAAACCGCCTAACCCGGGATTCTGACGCACCAGGGCCGGGCGCGGTGGGGGCGGCAGGCGATCAACGGCGTGCTCAGCGGTCGAGATCCGGCGGGGTTGCCGGGGTGTGCTGAATAGCCAAGACGATACTGGCGCGGCAGCGGTTTCTCGAAATGGGCGAGTCTGGTTCGCATCACTGAAAACCCGACATGCGCTAGGCAACAGCCCAGGCAAGGTGCATTTCAGGGGCAGGGTCGTGTTAGATCGGGCTCTCAGATTAGACAACCTTCAGTTATCGAGGTAGGCGATCGAAGTCTTCGCCGATTGCGTGTTCCCAGGTGCGCGGTCGGGCTCCATGCGGTATCGGTCACTCAGGACTCGAACTCCAGACGCGCTGGTTAACTGCCCGTGGAGCGGCTCTTCGCGTTTCTTGGCTAGTCCGGTCCGAGGTGGATGACCCGCACGACCGCGGGTCGGTTCGAATCTCCGTGGCGCATCATCAGGATCTCGGACCTGCCGTCCCCGTTCAGATCTACCAGTCGCGGTCGGGCCGACAATCGGCCGACGACCCGGCTGTCCAGGCCCTCGTTCGACAGGACGACCTCGGTGTATCCGGGCTCACCGACGAGGTCGCCGATCGGGATGGTGCGGGGCTTGCTCGACAGGATCCGCTTGCCGTTCGACGACCGCTGGCCGGGGAACAGAAGCAGGCCCTTCTTGCCTCGCACGAGCAGGTCGGGCAGGCCATCGCCGTCGATATCGGTTCCATAGAGCAGGAAGTCGCGATCGCCGTTCTTGATGTCGAACCCGGTGGTTCGCCGCGACGTCCTGAAAGGGCCGTCGACCTCCCCGAGGTAGACGTCGAGCACGACCTTTTCGTCGAAAATGCCCTTCCAGTAGCCGACCACGAGATCCTCGAGGCCGTCGCCGTTGACGTCCAGCATCTTCGGGACGGCCTCTTGCCACAGGTTCATGCGCGATTCGGTCTCGAAGATGGGCGAGCTACCCAGCCGGCTGCGATCGCGCTGCCCCAGGGTGTAAAGCCGGAGGAACTTCTCGCCGAACAGGTTCAGCTTGCCCTCGGGCTTGGTCGTGACGAACAGCACCGTCTGTCCGTCGAGGCGTAGCGCCTCGCTTTCGAGCAAGTCCTCGGGTGCAGGCAGACGCGACCAGCACTCGGTGACGCGAGGTTCCCCGGGCGGGGCGGTCTCGATCAGGAGCGTCCGGAGACGACGGGGACCGACATTCTCTGTGTCGGTGACGAAGACCAGCGATCCCGCGTCATCACGACCGAGGAATCGGGGCATCGCGCTTCGGATCCGAAGGACGTCGTGGCCGACCTCGCCCTCCACCGGAAGCTCGATCGTGGCCACACTCTCCCACTCGGGTTCCTCCGGCGAGGGTCCGTACAGGGTCAGGGCACCGAGGCGCACGCTCCCCACGAGGTTCGATCGCTCGCCGGCGGATGCCGGCCGTCCGACCGGCCTCAAGAAACGCCACACGGAGTCAGGTTCCTCGATCACCCGCCGCGGCGCCGCTTGTCCCGGTTGCATCGACATCAGCAAGAGCTCGTCCCGACAGCCGAGCAACAGCTCGTCCCGGCCGTCCCCATCGACATCCGCGGCGTGGACCGCGGCGCATTCCCGGGGAAGATCGCCGTGGAGCAGGACCAGCTCGTTCTTGCCCTCGGGATCGAAGCGGTAGAGCCGCAGGCCCGCTTCACCTGACCGTTGTTCTTCCTCGGGGCACGGTGGGAGCTTCTCGACGTCGCTCTCGCCCTCTGCGTCCCCGTCTTTCTCGTCGACCACGTCTGCGGGCGGCGGCTGGAGAGGCTCGATCAGCAGGACGGCATCCCGTCGGCCGCCACCTGAATCCGGAAGCGCCAGATCGACCAATCGTCCCGGAAGCACCGCATCGACCCGGGTGATTCCAGTGGCACGCTCGACCCGGACCCCGGGCCGCGTCGGGTAGTCGCCCTCTTCCGACGCCGCGAGGCCGCCGAGCACGGCCATCAGCGCCAGGATCCACCACGTGCGTCGGGAGATCACGGCGCGCTCCCGCTCAGGTAGAGGTCGAGGCGCACCGGCGCGGTCTCGTCGGGGTCGTCCGCGCTCAGCGGACGTGTGACGCGGATGTCGGAGCGACCGTCGCCGTCCAGGTCCTCGATCCGGACGAGGTCGAGACTGGCCGGCTCTTCCTCGAGGACGACGGACAGGTCGGGCTTCTTCGGGTAGCGGCAACCCGGCTGACCGGTGTGGATCGTCACGGACTTGCCGCGGCCGAGGTGGACGAAGTCGTTCCGGCCGTCGCCGTCGAAGTCACCGGCGAACTGGGCGAAGCGCCCCAGCTTGAGGTTGTTGAGGTCGAACTTGAGCTTCTCCGAGAGATCGAGACCGGACACCTCCCGAAAACGCCCCTCGTCGTTCTGGCAGTAGACGTGGAAGTCGACACCCACCGAGATCCGCTTGGTCACCAGGATTCGCAAGACCTGGAAGATCGAGAAGTCGAGGGTCAGGGTCACCAGATCCTCGCGCCCGTCGCCGTCGAGATCCTGGAACTGCTGGATCCAGAAAGGGAAATCGGCTTCCTCGACGTCGCCGGCGTCGAGGGTGTGCCCGACGATCTCCATTTCGAAGTAAGGGTCGGCGGCGATATCCAGATCCTCGTTCATCCGGTGAAACGCGTAGTCCTGGATCGGCCTCTTGGCGTCCTTCAACTCCTTCCGCATCGAGTCGCCCCGCGATTTCTCGACGCCGAAGACGGCCTCCGCGCGACCGTCCCCGTCGAGGTCGCGAACGGTCACCAGGTCTCGCGGCCACGGGTACGCATCCGGCTCGTCGACGGCGATGCGCACGTCCGTCCGTCGATCGTGACAGTCGCCTGCCTCCTCCCGGAGTGGACGAAAGACGCCTTCTCGAGATCCGAGCATGATCTCGACGTGGTCGCTGCCGCCCGGCCCGAGCCCCGCGGCGAACAGGAGGTCCCCGACGCCGTCGCCGTTCACGTCACGCACCTCGGGCCTGGGGTAGCGGATCTGCAACGCTCTGCCGACGGAAGGGCTCCGCGACGAGAGCTCGATTCGATCCGACGGCTCGGCCGAGAGACCCGTGGGGGTTCCCGGGTAGACGGTCAGTCCGTCGCGGGACGGGAGCAGGAGATCCTCGATACCGTCGCCGTTGAGATCGTGGACCAGGCTCAACGAGGTGTAGAAGCTCCGCGTGCGCGCGAGGATCGGAGGATCCTCGATCACCGGCTCGAACGTCAGGACCGGGCCGTCGGCGTTCGGATCGAATCGCAGACGCGACAGGCCGTCGTCGGTCAGCGCGACGATCCCGAGCCCCTCGGGTCCCGGCTCGAGGTGCAGGACCGAGGTCGGCATCTCGGCGGGAGCGCCCGCGGGCTCGAAGCCGCCGTCGTCGGTACCCAGGTAGGCCCAGATCTCGCGCCGGTCGAAGGCCGCCGGAATCACCGTGGTGATCTGGACGAGGTCCTCGACCCTCTCCTCGCTGATCTGCTCGATCTCGGTGTAGGCCACGACCACCACCAGGTCGAGCCGGCCGTCGCCGTTCAGATCCCGGGGGATGACCTTCGAGGGCGGACCGGGAAGGTCGAGCGCGACGCGCCTCAAAGCCAGACGCTCGCCGCGGGCCGCGAGAACGGTGCCCGTGGCCAGAGCGCAGAGCACGCCGGTCGCGATCCACCGCCCCATTCGATCGGTTCTCGAGGTCATCGCTCTCCCGCGTCCGAGAGTCTACATGACCTCGTCGAGGCCTCGTGGGGAATACCCGGAGAGACGGCTAACCGCGGGGCACGGTCAGGCGTTGCCCGACGTGGATCACGTAATTCGGGGCAGAGAGCCCGTTCGACGTCGCCAGCGCGCGTAGGGAGACGCGGTGCCGCGAAGCGATCGCCGCCAGGGTGTCGCCCCGGCGAACCGTGTACTCGTTCGCGGCGGGCCGCTCGGGATGAGCGGCCGCATACAGGTCGCGAGCGAGGCGTAGCTGCGGAGCGTCGCCGACGCACCGCTCGGCATGAACCTCGACCAGAACCGTCGGGAGCACGACGTTCCCGAGCGCGGGAACGCGCTCGCCGCCGCGGAGTCTCGGGTTGAGGTTTCTGAGGGTCCGATGCCAGCCCCTCGGGTTCCCCGCATGACCAAGGCACACGGTGAGCTCGTCGAGGGAGACGGCCTCTTCGACGCGGATCGTCGTGGTGGTCGCTTCAAACGTCGGGAGGTCAAGACCGTAGTCCTCCGGATGCAGATACAGCCATATCGCGGCGAGCACTTCCGGAACGTAGTCGCGGGTCTCGCGGGGCAACGAGTGATGAAACGCCGGATCCCAGAACTCCGCGCCGCCGTGCTTGCGATCCAGTCGCCGGACGCGAGTCTCGCCTCCGTTGTAGGCCGCCAGCACCTTCTCGAGATCGTCGTTCAGGGCTCGGAACTGGTCTCGGAGGTAGGCGGCATTCGCGCGGGTCGAGGCGACTGGATCGAGTCTGGAATCGAATCCGTCGACGGTCCTCAGGCCGTACCGCATGGCGGTGCGCGGCATGAACTGCAGCGGGCCGGCGGCGCCAGCGCGTGAGTAGGCGTGCACCTTGCCGCCGGTCTCCTTGGCAAGAATGGCGAACAACAGCGCTTCCGGAAGCTCCGAGGCATCGTAGATGGGAGCGATCTGCGGGCGCAGGTACTGATAGTTCTCCCAGGCCTCGAGAAGCTGCTCCCGATCTCGCGTCAGCCACAGGTGGAGGGCAGCCTTGACGGGAGCGTTCATCGGGATCAGCTCACGCAGGTCCGTGCCGTGGAGCAGCGCGACGGTGCGCTCGATCTCGGGGATCGCCCGGACCAGAGAGCTCGCCTCCGTGGCATCGACGGGCTCGCTCAGGGCGTTCAGCCGTCGCTCTTCG
>Ga0316194_10000415_pt1 | contig 26819 bp, 25 predicted proteins | sample CroRivsedime1_MG_FD_204936 | JGI IMG/M metagenome (GOLD analysis project Ga0316194, IMG submission 204936) | Coastal sediment microbial communities from Maine, United States - Cross River sediment 1 | ecosystem: Environmental > Aquatic > Marine > Coastal > Sediment | place: USA: Maine...
GACGAGGTTCGGTCTCGCGTCTCTGCTCGAGAGCCATCTGGACGTGCGCCTCGACAAGAGGTTCCAGCGCGCCGATTGGTCGCGGCGACCCCTTCCGCGCGAGATGATCGTGTATGCCGCGTCCGACACGCGCCATCTCCTCGAGCTGCGGGGCATCCTCGAGCGTCGCCTCCTCGCCCTGGGGCGGCTCGAGTGGGCGGAAGAGGAGTTCCGGCGGCTCGAGGCGGTGCAGTGGTCCGCGGCCGCTCGCGATCCGGAGGCCTTCCGGCGCACGAAGGGCTCCTCCCGCCTCGACGGTCGGGCCCTCGCCGTGCTGCGGGAGGTCTGGGGGTGGAGAGACGAGACCGCACGCCGGAGGGACCGTCCTCCGTTCCGCGTCATGGGCGATGCCACGCTGATCGCGCTCGCCGTCGAGCGACCGGAAAGCCGGGAAGCCCTCGCGCGTGTTGCGGGATTCCCGCGGCCCCTCGTGGCCGGAAAGGCCTGGAGGGAGATCCTGTCCCGGATCGGCCGGGCCACGGCGGAGCCCGCGGAAGCGTGGCCCGAGGTGCGTGCGGCGCGACCTGTGACCGACGATCCCGTGCAGCGGAAGCGGTACCGGGAGCTGCGACGCGGTTGCGATGCGGTCGCGACGGAGCTGGGTCTGGAGCCGTCGCTGGTGGCGAGCCGAGCGGTGCTGGAAGGCATCGCGACGAAGGAGGCGGCAGGGGAGGACTGGAAGGCAGTCCCGGAGCTCCGTGCGTGGCAGATTCGATTGCTTGAAGCGGTGGTCGGATGACCGCGGAGTGCCCGTCTCGTCTTTGAGCGTCCGAGCGCGTAGCATTGGGGTGAGGACGAAAAATTCGTGAATCTCAGACGCCTTGTCATTTTCACCGTAATCGTCGTGGGCGCCGTCGCCGGCGCCGCCACGGACGAGGTCGAGGAACGCACATGGCTGGGCGTCTACCTCGGTGAGACGACCGACCGCGGCGTGGAGATCGTCGCCGTCGTTGCCGGGGGACCGGCCCATCTCGCGGGACTTCACCGTGGCGACATCCTGACGTCGTTGGGGGACGTGACGATTGAAGGCGCGGGGGATGTCGCACGAGTCTTGAACGACGCGCGCCCCGGCACGGAGGTCATCGCGACGATCCTTCGGGACGGGAAGCCGGAGCGGCGAACCCTCGAGCTGCGCCGCCGACCGGACGTGGGATTTTCGGTCGAGCCCGGGAACGCGCTGACGACACGGGCGGAGGCCTTGCGGCAGGCTGCAACTCGGACCACGGGGCTCGCCGCGCTGTCGGGAATCACCCTGGCGGAGATCCCCGACGAGTTGCGCGTGCACTATGGCGCGCCACGAGGGACGGGCGCCCTGGTGACGCGCGTCACGGAAGGGAGCGTTGGTGCCGGCGCCGGGGTCACCGTGGGGGACATCCTCACCCGTGTCGGACCGACCGCCATACGGGCCCCCGATGACCTTGTCGCAGCCCTGACCGAGATGGCCGGGCGTCCCGAGTTGGAGATCACGGTCGTTCGCGGCGGAAAGCCGTTGGCTCTAGGGCTGAAGATGGTGCCTCCGCCGATGCCCGATGCGTGGCGAAGACTCGAACAAAGGGATGGTGTAGAGAGATCCGTTCGCATTAAACTGCTCGAGAGCGAGCTGACGCGACTGGAGCAGCGGATACGCGAGATCCGCGAAGAGTTGGAGCGACTCGAGGACAAGCGTTGAGCATCCGCGAGAACATGCCGAGAGCAGACCGCCGGTTTTTGAAGGCGCTGACGGTAGCGTTGCTCGTGCTGCTCCACGGCGCGGTCGGCGCAACGATTCCACCGGATAGCACCTACTTTGCCGACCTTCCGCCCGACGAGGCTGCGGCATTGGCCGCCAGTGCTTCGGAAGCACCGTTGCCCGACAATCCCAGGGAACTCCTGGAACGGATCTTCCTCCTGGCGCCTGCCTTTCGTTTCGACGCCGGTCTCGTCGTCGTCGACACGGACCGCCGATGGTTTCGAACGGCCTCCGGGGGAACCGCCGGCGCTCCCTGGATCGAGGTCCGGAGGTGGCCCGGCGACACGGTGATCGCCGTCTACGTGCTGCCGGGGGCACGCACATCGGCCCAGACGGGCGCGGATCCCCCGGTTCCGGGAGCGACCTTCGGTGGGCCGGACGAGTCCGACTCGCGTTGGATCTGGCGCGGACGCCTCGAGACCGAGTCCGGCGAGCGCCCGATCGGGTGGGAAGAGCGAACCGTGAAGGGCTCCGACGCTCACCTGGGGATCCTCATGGTGCCAGGGGATGCCGGGCTCGGAACGGCGGCGGTCGCAGAGTTGTACGTCGAGCTCGAGGCCGTGTCGGAACGGGTTTTCGTCCGATCGGAGGCCTGGGAATCCGCTGCCGCCGACGCTTCCGCCTTGCCGGTGGCCCTTCCGAAGCTGAGCATGGCCCCGGAGGCCGAGGACGAGCGCACCGACTCGTGGCAGATCGCCCGCGGCGCGAACTTCACCCTGGGGCTGCCCCCCGGTCTGCGGTCCCGGCGGCTGTATCCCTCCTTCGCGGGACCGCGAAAGATCGCCGAGGGCGTTCTATGGATGCGGGGGGCGTTCACCAGCGCCGAGGGCGAGCGCGTCGTCGTGGGCGATAAGGACCGGGGAGGCTACGTCGCGGAGATCCGCCCGATCGACACCGACTGGTCCTCCGGCAAGACGCCCCCGAGGGGGGCACCGGAGGCCGAGCTCGTTGCCGGGGCGCCCTTCGATGTTGCGACCGAGCGGACGAGTGCGGTGGCGGCGCGCGCCGAGCGTTGGAAGGCGCCGGGGTTTGAAGGGGACTGGATCGTTTTCCGCCTTGTCATGGACGACGTGGGCGTCGAGATCGGGCTACCGGTCGTCGAGGGCCGCCGGTCGGAGACCCTGTTTTGGATCCCGCTGACATGGCGAGGCCCCAGAGAATACGCCGCGCCACCGCCGGTAGACCCGGCCCGACGATTCGGTATCACGTTCGATCGCCTGACCCGGGCGGCTCGTAAGAACAACCCCTGGAGCGAGGGCTACCTCGAGGTCCCGGGAATGAGGCTGGAACTCCCCGTGGGGTGGTGGCCGGTCGCCAACCTGAGATCCGACAACGGATTCCCGGTGCAACTGCTCGACGCCACGACCCGGACCGTGGGCAGGTTGCTGGCGGCCGACCCGGCTGACCTCGACCTTTCCGAGGGTGGCCCCTGGACTCCGATCAAGAGGCCGGGCCGGTACCATGCGTCGGCGGTCTACGAGGCGAGCGACGGCGGGAGGCTCTACGTCGCCCAGGAGGGCCATGCCTTCCTGCTCGCACCCGATGGGGATACGCCGCCTCCCGGGGAAGAGTGGGAGCGGCTGCTGGAGAGCGCGCTGGTGACTCGGCCCGGGCGGTGATCCTCGAGGAGAGGATCACCGCCGGACCGTTCGATCTCAGCCGAGTTGCCGGATGACCTTCTTCAGGCCCCTGCGCGCATCCTGGTGAGGGCTTCTCGCGCTGCCCGATCCGCGCGGCGCGGAAAGGATCGCACCCGCACCGTTCATCGCAGTCGGTACAGCCCCGGTCCCGCCGGAGCTCAAGCCCTGGGAGGCCGCAATCGAGGTGTTGACGTTGTTGACCCGCTGCTGCTCGGGGTACAACGGCTCCTGAATGACCCACGGATTGTCGTCGGGCTCGTCGGGACCCGATTGGAAGGGATACTTGGCCCTGATCCGCATGCCCCTCGGGTCATCCACCTCGAGCACGTATTCCTTCAAGTCCGGGCCGAGCGGAGGATCTTCGACCGGCTGCGCCACGGCGGCGGTCGACAGAAAACCCACCAGCGCGACGAAGATAAGCAGACCCCAAAGTTTTCTCACGACTTTCGCCCTCCGTGGTTACTCCTGCGCTTTCACCTGATGACCTTATACGCCATGCTGAGGTCCCATGACAAGTGGGCCCCCGGAAATGCCTGCGGGGCGAATGCCGCAGCCCTATCGTCCCGGATCCGCCCCCTGGATCCGCCCCAGCAGGCCGAGCAGACCGTCCAGGGACGGCAGGAGCTTCTGACCGGTGGCGTTCAGCTCTTCGTCGGACGAGGAGCCGCCGGAGACCAGGACGACCGGGACACCGGCCTGGGCCGCGGTCTCGACGTCGAGCACCATGTCGCCGATGTAGAGGGCCTCGTCCGGGGCAGCACCCAGAAGCTCGAGGCAGCGCCGGAGCATGGCGGGGTGCGGCTTGGCGTGGGAGACGAGGTCCGGGCCGAGAACATCGTGGAGGTGGGTCGCGAGCCCGAGCGCCTCGATAATCGCGCGTCCGAAACGGGCGGGCTTGTTGCTGGCCACCGCCATGCGGTAGCCACGGCGATCGAGGCGCTCCAGGGTCGAGCGCACGTTCGGGAGCGCGAAGGTCCCGGTGGCGTAGCTCGCGGCGTAATGGTCGCGAAACAGCCGAACGCCATCATCCACGCGGTCCGGACCGACCCACTCCGCGATCAGTGACTCGAGACCGTGCCCGACGGCGCGGCGAACCTCGTCGACGTCGAGCTCCGGCAACGAGTAGGCTTGGCGTGCGTGGTTGAGGCTCGCGGCAATGGGGCCGTACGAATCCACCAGGGTGCCATCGAGGTCAAAGACGATCGCCCGGATTCGCTCGACCTGCAACACCGGCGGAGACGGCATCGCGAGCTCAGCGGAAGAGCGAGAGGCGTAACCTGGGATTCCGAAGATCGACCGAGTGTCGCTTGAGGTTGAAGCGACCTTGCTCGCAGTCGCGGCAGCCGTCCGAGGTACGGAACTTCGTGCGGACGGCACAGTCGAACGAGGGGTACCACACCTGATAGCGGATGCAGAAGAAGTCGTCTTCCGGATCCCGGTGGCAGCAACGCATCCGGTTTGGAAGCCGTGTCGGCAAGGACTGAACGGGCTCGCCCAACAATCGCTCCTTCGCGGATGGTCAAAAAAGAACTAGCAGTATAGCATGCGCGCAGGCGTCGAAAGAGCGCGGGGACGGGCACCCAACCCCGGACCGTGGCGTGATTCTCGGCGGTTCGTGGTTCATGCCGCAACGGAGGGCGGACGCGTGATCGTCATGAAGTTCGGCGGGACGTCCGTGGCTGACGCCGAGCGGCTCGTGGCCGTTGCGGAGATCCTGCGCTCACGGCTCGATCGGCGGCCGGTCGTCGTGCTGTCGGCCATGGCCGGCGTGACGGACCTGCTGGTCGAGGCGGTGGCGGCCGCGCGTCGTGGCGAGCGTGACGGTCTCGATGCGATCCTGGGCGAGCTCGCCAAGAGGCACCGCTGGGCCGTTGCGGGGACGATCCAGGACGGCACCCGGCGTCACGATCTCAATCTGGAGATCGACGCGATCTTCGAGGAGCTCCGACAGCTCCTGAGGTCGGTTCGGATCCTCGGCGAGGGTAGCCCGCGCGCCGCGGATACGTTGCTGTCCTACGGAGAGCTGTTGTCCACCCGGATCGCCTGCGCCGCCTTCGGGGAGCGTGGGATTCCCGTGCGGTGGGTGGACGCACGCGAGATCATGATCACCGACGGCCGCCACGGTGCGGCCGAGCCCGACGCCGCGGCGGTAGCGGGACGGTGTGCCAAGAGCCTCGTGCCGTTGCTGGATGACGGCGAGATTCCGGTGATCGGGGGCTTCGTCGGTGCGACCGCCGCTGGAGATACGACGACCCTCGGGCGCGGAGGCAGCGATACCTCGGCGGCGGTGCTCGGTGCCGCGCTTGACGCCGAGGAGATCCAGATCTGGACGGACGTCGACGGCCTCATGACCGCGGACCCGCGAATGGTGGACGGCGCCCGCAGGCTGCCGTCGGTCTCGTTCGCGGAGGCAGCGGAGCTGGCGTACTACGGCGCTCGGGTTCTTCACCCCGCTGCCATCGCGCCGGCCGTGAGACGGAACATTCCGGTTCGCGTGCTCAACTCGATGAATCCCGATGGTCCTGGCACGGTGATCCTGGATCGCGCCGAGGAAGGCGCACCGCCGGTGGCATCGATCGCGAGCCGCGGGGACGCCGTGGCCATGCGGGTGGTCGGTCGACGCATGCGGGTCGATCCGGGGCTCCTGCCCAAGGTCCTCCGGCTCCTCGACGAGTGCGGACTCGTGCCCGAGATAGCGGTGTCCTCGGACGTCGCCGTAACGATCGTGACCTCCGGCGAGGTCGACACCGAACCGCTCCGACGGGCGCTCGCGCACGAGGCCGAGGTCGAACGGATCGACGATCTGGCGATCGTGTGCGTCGTCGGTGCCGGCCTCGCGTCCGATCCGGCGGTTCGAGGGCGCGTGGCCGCGGCACTGGCGGCCCTGGAACCCGCGGTCGTCGCTCTCGGGGCGCGTGCGACCAGCGCTGCAGTTGCGATTCCGGCGGCGCGGCTGGAGGAAGCGGTCCGGGATCTGCACCGGGAATTCTTCGATTGATCGGGAGGGTGTCTTGAAGTTCGCGCTGATCGGATACGGACGGATGGGACGGGCGATCGAGGCCGCCGCGAGGGATCGAGGCCACGACCTGGTGGCGATCGTCGATCCCGCGGCGGAAGGACGCCGCGTTCGACGAAGATTCGATCCTCGTGCGCTCGGCGGAGCAGCGGTGGCCTTCGAATTCACGAAGCCTTCCACCGCGGAGTCAAACGTCATCCGGTTACTCGAGGCTGACGTCGCCGTGGTCTGCGGAACGACCGGATGGACTCCCGGAAGCGCCGAGCTGAAGAGAGCCGTCCGGGCGTCGAAGGCAGGGGCGATCGTGGCGCCGAATTTTTCGGTGGGCATGAACCTGTTCTATCTCGCCGTGGGAGAAGCCGCTCGGGTTGCGGGGCGGTCGGGGCTCTATGACGCCTTCGTTCTCGAGGCCCATCATCGCGGTAAGGTCGATGCGCCAAGCGGTACCGCGGCCCGACTGGCTTCCATCGTCCAGGACGCGGCGCCGACCTACTCCAAGATCGAGTTCGGCTGTCCGGACGAGGGCGCCGTGAGTCCGGGAGCCGTCCACGTCGCGAGCGTGCGCGCCGGCCACGAGCCCGGCACCCACACGGTCGGATTCGACGGCCCCTTCGACCAGATCACGCTGACCCACCGCGGGCGCGGGCGCGGGGGCCTGGCTCTCGGGGCGGTTCTGGCGGGGGAGTGGATCGGGAAGCGCCGCGGGCTGCACGGTTTCGATCGAGTGCTCAAGGATTACCTGGGCAAAGGAGGTCGCCGGTGACGATGAGCGTTCCCAAGTTGCGCGGTGCGATGACCGCGCTGGTTACTCCGTTCGATGACGAAGGCGGGCTCGACGACAAGGCGCTGCGCGCCCTCGTCGAGTGGCAGGTGGAGTCGGGGATTCACGGCCTCGTGCCGTGCGGGACCACCGGAGAGGGGGCGACGCTCACTGCGGACGAGCACCGACGGGTGATCGAGACCGTGGTGGAGGCGTCCGGCGGGCGCGTGCCGGTTGTGGCCGGATGCGGCACGAACGATACGCGGCGTACCGTCGAGGGATCGAAGCGAGCGGCCGAGGCCGGCGCGGACGCGTTGCTGGTGGTGACGCCCTACTACAACAAGCCGAACCGGTCCGGCATGATCGCTCACTACCGCGCGGTGACCGAGGCGGTGGCCCTGCCCGTGATGGTCTACAACGTACCGAGCCGGACGGGGCAGAATCTGGGCGCCGAGCTGGTCCTTGCCCTCGCCGAGCTACCGGGCGTCGTGGCGGTCAAGGAGGCTTCAGGTGACCTCGACCAGATCGCCTCGATCCTCGCCGGGCGGCCGGAAGGGTTCGCGTTGCTATCGGGGGACGACCCGCTGGCCCTGGCGACGGTTGCCATCGGGGGAGACGGCGTGATCTCGGTGGTCTCGAACGAGGCTCCGGCGGAGATGTCGGCCATGATCACCTCCGCGCTCGAGGGTGACTTCGTTCGCGCCAGGGAGTTGCACTACCGCCTGCTGCCGTTGATGCGGGCGAACTTCGTCGAGACGAACCCGGTCCCCGTGAAGACCGCCATGGCGCTGCTGGGCCGTTGCGGCGGCGACCTTCGCGCGCCGCTCGGCCCGCCCGACGATGCGAGCCGTGAAACCCTCCGCGGTGCGCTCCGGGCCGCGCGCCTCATGTGAGGCTGTTCGATCCAGCGTGAAGGAGAGTCCGTGAATCCTGACGAGCTTCGTCGAGAGATCGAGAGGTTGAGCGCGATCGAGCGTCCACCCGTCGAGGCGACGCGGGCGGCTGTCGCTCGGCTGCTCGATGAACTCGAGCAGGGGAGGGTCCGGGCCGCGGAGTCGGTCGGCGATCGATGGGAGGTGAACGATTGGGTGAAGCTCGGGATCCTGCTCGGGTTTCGTCACGGGACGGACGTCGAGAGCCGTCTCTCTCCCGTTTTCCATTTCCGCGACCGTGACACCTTCCCGCCCCTCGATGCTCCCCTGGCGGACCGGAGGGTCAGGATCGTTCCCGGTGGCACGACCGTGCGCCGAGGCGCGTACCTCGCGGAGGGCGTCGTCATCATGCCGCCGTCGTATGTCAACGTGGGGGCGTGGGTCGGTTCGCAATCGATGATCGACAGCCACGCTCTGGTGGGGTCGTGCGCGCAGGTTGGGGAGCGGGTGCATCTCTCCGCAGCCGCGCAGATCGGAGGTGTGCTCGAACCGATCGGCGCCCTCCCGGTCGTCATCGAGGACGATGTCTTCGTCGGCGGCGGGTGCGGAGTGTACGAGGGCACGCAGATCAGGAGCCGGGCGGTGCTTGCTCCCGGTGTCATTCTGAGTCGTTCCGTGCCTCTCTACGATCTCGTGCGCGGCGAGGTCCGGCGGTCGACCCCGGACGATCCGCTGGAGGTCCCCGAGGGGGCAGTTGTCGTCCCGGGGAGTCGCAGGGCCGCCGGAGACTGGGCTCGCTCCGAGGGCGTCCAGTTGTACGCGCCGGTCATCGTCAAGTACCGCGACGGCAAGACCGATGCGGCCTCCGCCCTGGAGGATGCCCTGCGATGAGCGTGAGGCCCGCGCATCGCGCCGCGCGACTCGAGCGCACGCTGATCCGGCGGATCTTCGATTCCGCCCCGAGGGATGCGATCAACCTCGGGCTCGGACAGCCCGACCTTGCCACTCCGGAGGTGGTCTGCAATGCGGGAATCGAGGCCATCCGCGCGGGGCGGACGGGCTATACGTCCACCGCAGGAGATCCCGCGCTCCGGGAGGCGATCGCGCGGCGGTACGCACCCTTCGCGACCGGTCCTGAAAGCGTCGTGGTCACCGTCGGATCGCAGGAGGCCATGTTCGCGGCGTTGCTGTGCCTGGTCGATCCCGGCGACGAAGTGCTGTATCCCGACCCGGGGTATCCCGCCTATCCCGTGGTCGCCGAGCTTGTAGGTGCAGTCCCGGTCGCCTATCCGCTTCGGGCGGAGCGAGCCTTCCGGATCGATCCCCACGATATCGACTCACGCCTCACGGAACGCACCCGTGCGGTGATCCTGTGCTCCCCGTCGAATCCCACCGGGGCGATCCATGACGGAAACGACATCGAGGCCCTCGTGCGCCTGCTCGAGCGGCGGGGGGTGCCCTGGGTGTCGGACGAGATCTACGCGGGATTCGCCTATGAGGGAGAGGCGCCATCGCCCCGGCGGTGGTCCCTGGGCGGCGGTCTTGTCGTTTCCGGGCTCTCGAAAGACCTCAGCATGACCGGGTGGCGCGTCGGGTGGATCGTCGGTCCGGGGGCTCTTGCCCAGCGGCTGACCGCGATCCACCAGTTCCTGGTGACCTGCGCCTCCAGCGTATCCCAGGCCGCAGCGCTCGGCGCGTTCTCGGACGCCGGTATCGCGGCAGCGAGCGAGTACCTCGAGATCTTCAGAGGGCGGCGGACGTTGATGGCCAAGGAGCTCGCTCGAATCGCGGGAATCCGTTTCGAGCTTCCCGACGGCGCGTTCTACTTTTTCGTGGACGTTTCGCGATTCGGCTCGTCGCTGGAGATCGGCCGCAGGATCCTCGAGCGGCGCAACGTTGTCACGATTCCCGGCGAGGCATTCGGCGACGGCGGACGGGGCTACCTGCGGATTTCCTTCGCGGCGGCGGAGGACGACATCGTACGTGGGGTGGGCGCGATTGGCGAGGAGTTGTCCCGCGAGTAGCCGTTACTCGGTGTCGGACTGGGCCGACGCCGACTCGGCCTCGGCCTGGCGAGCGAGTGCCTCCTCGAGCATCAGGGCCGAGGCCCGGACCGCCTCGAGGATGCCGGGATCGTCGTCGGGGTGCGTGTAAGCGTACTCGTGGAGCGTCGAGATGTCGTCGACCGTCGCCACCGGCAGCAGCGCCTGAACGGCCACCAGCCGGACCTCGGGATCGTCCGATCGAATCGCGAGCTTCAACGGGTACAGGGCCGTACCGCCGATCCGCGCCAGGGCGGCCGCAGCCTGTCCTCGAACCTCCGGCGCACCTTCCAACATCACCTTCTCGAGGAAGAAGCGAGCGCGGGTGTCCCCCATCATGCCCAGCGACTCGATCACGGTGGGGATGAGCTCGGGGTCATCGTAGGCCGCATCGATGATGGTCAACATGCTCGGTCGATATCGATGGCGGCCGAGCTCGGGGATCGCGCGAAGTCTGGCCTCACGCGTGCCGAACCACGTCGCCTCCTCCAGGCCGATCAGATACTCCGAGGGTAGACCGGTATCGATCTGAAGGAACGCCCGTGTGAGCGCCCAGACGACTTCTTCCTGTTGGTCGGGGCGCACCGACGTCACGGCCTTACGAAGGCTCGGGATTGCGTATTCCCCGTAGGCCATGAGTGCCTTCCGTGCGAGGAGCATCACGTTGGGGTCGCCGTCTTCGGCAGGCCACGCCAGGCGGGCCAACGCGTCGGCCTGCTTGGGGATCGCCCCCGCGTTCGTGATGGTCTCGTCGACGATCTTCTGCGCGCTCTCGAGGGTCTCTTCGGCTACGGCAGGGGAGGTCGCCAGTGCGAGCAGGGCGATTACGATGACGCCGAAGAATCGTGAGGTCACGGTCGATCTCCTCGAAAGCCCGAATTCAGAATGCACAGGAGTATACCGTCAGGCGATCAGGGCGGCTAGGAGGCTGCCCCGGTGCCTCCGACCGCGCGCAGACGCTCGATCTCGGCCAGGATCTCTCCCGTCGCTCGTCGGGCGTCGCTTCGAGAGATCGACGCGGTCGGGGGTACGCACAGTACCAGCGCGCCCCGAGCCTCTTCGCGCGAGTACCCGGCGGCCCGTAGCGCCTCCGATGCGAGCCCGGCCTGTTCGGCGCACGGCGATCCGGTGGCCGCGAGCACGCCCCGGAGTTCGAGACCCCGGACGAGGGACTCGCCTTCGACGCCGCCGATGCTCAAGGAAAGGTGTCCGGGCAGGCGTCGCTCCGGCGGCGGGCCCGTGAGGATAACCGCTTCCGCGCCTTTGAGTCCGTCGTACAGGATGTCGCCGAGGATGGCGAGGTTCGCCGAGCGCGAAGCAAGGTTCTTCCGCGCGACCGCGGCGGCGACACCGGCGCCGACGCATCCCGCGAGCTTCGGGGAACCCGGTCGTCGGCCGTCCTCCTGGACCCCGCCCTCGATCATCGGCGAAAGGTCCTGCCCTTTCCCGATGACGACGGCGCCGACTCCCATCGGTCCTCCGAAGTGGTGGAACGACAGCGTGAGAAGATCGGGCTCCCCCAGATTCGCCATGACCACACCGATGCGTCCTGCCGCCAGCGTAGCGTCGACGACAACGCGGGCGCCTCCGCCGCGCGCCGCATCGGTGATCTGACGAACCGGTTGGAGCGCGCCGAGCTCGGCGTGCGCAAAACTCAGCCCGAGGACGCCGAGCTCTTCGATGGGGAGGCCGTCCGGTTCCACGAATCCTTCGCGACCGACCGCGATGGCCTGAAGGTCGAAGCCGCACCGAGCGAGGGAACGGGCGGGGTGAAGCAGCGAGGGGTGTTCGTGGGCGGCGACGCCGAGGAACACCCGGCCATCCCGCCGGGCGAGCCGGGCCGCACCCCGAACCGCGTGGTTGTTTGCTTCGGTGGCGCCGGAGGTGAACACGACCTGGCCCGGAGTGGCCCCGACCATGACCGCGACCTGCCTTCGAGCCTCCTCGAGCGCTTTCGCGGCGGCGGCACCCCGGGTGTGGATCGAAGAGGGATTGGAGTGGCGTTCGCCGAGCCAGGGCAGCATCGCCTCGGCCACCTCCGGCAAAGGCGGGCAGGTCGCTACCCCGTCCAGGTCAACCCGGGTCAAGGGCGCCTCGTCGAACGTCGCTCAGGAGTCCGCCGGCCGCGGCGCGCGCTCGAGGGACTCGGCCACGCGCGCGGCGATCTCGCGAAACGCGGTCGCTCGGGGAGAGTCCGGGTCGGCGGCCGTGACAGGCGTTCCCGTGTCGCCGCTGGCGCGAATGGCGGGGTCGAGCGCAACCTCTCCGAGGAAGGGTACGCCCATCTTCTCCGCCTCGGCCCGACCTCCGCCGTGCCCGAAGACATCGGTGCGCTCGCCGCAATGAGGGCACGCGAAGTAGCTCATGTTCTCCACGATGCCGAGGACGGGGACGTCGACCTTGCGGAACATCGCCACGCCCTTGATGGCGTCGGCGAGAGCGACATCTTGCGGCGTCGTCACGATGACGGCACCGGACAGCAGGACCTTCTGTGAGAGGGTGAGCTGCGTGTCTCCGGTTCCCGGCGGCATGTCGACGACCAGAACGTCCAGATCGCCCCACGCCACCTCGTCGAGCAAGTGCCCGAGCGCCTTCATGACCATGGGCCCTCGCCAGATCACCGCCTCGCGACGGTCGACGAGGAAGCCCAGCGACATGAATCGCACGCCGTGACGCTCGAAGGGAACGATCCAGGGTCCAGCGGGATCGACGGCGGGCTGCTCGTCCACACCCATCATGAGAGGGATCGACGGGCCGTAGATGTCCGCGTCCAGCAATCCGATACGCGCTCCTCGCGCGGCGAGAGCGACGGCGAGGTTGACCGCCACGGTGGACTTGCCCACACCGCCCTTGCCCGAGGCGACGGCGATCGTGTGCTCGATACCGGGCAGCGGCGCCGGGCCCTGGGGCACCGGTGGGGTGACCTGGGGGGTCGGCGATCCGGCCATCCGGAGGCCCGAGGACGGCGCGGCGACGGGCTGAACGTCCACCTGGACCGCCCGCGTCCCCGCCACCCGCTCCACGACCTTGCGGCATTCCTCACGAAGCTGTTCGGTGATCGCGGGGTTGGCCGCGCCGAGCTCGACACGGATACGGACGTCGCCCGCGTCGACGACGAGATCCTTGACGGCGCCGGCCGTCACGATGTCGCGGGTGGATCCCGGATGGTGCACCGCGCGCAGGGCTTCGAGCACCGCCTCCTTGGTCACGCTCATGGGGTACCTTCCACTCGAGGGGGTTGATGGGTCTCCGGAGCCACGACTATATCACCTGAGCGGAAACGCCTCCTCCGTGCGCACTCGTCCGCCCGGCCGATCGATCGGGGCGACGAGCTCGTCACCCTCGGAGGCTCGGAGAGGCTCCTAACGGAGGCCGAACTTCTGCATGCGGTAGAGAAGGGTCTGGCGAGAAACGCCCAGGAAGCGGGCGGCCGCACGGCCACGAGTATAACGGGAAGGCGTTCGCCGGGCTTCAGTAGCGGAAGGCGAGACCGAAGTAGAAGCCCTCGTAATTCGCGGAATGGTCGGTCGATTGCAGGGTCTGCGGCCGGAGGCGAACGAAGCGCGTCAGGTCCAGCTTGGTCCCGTCAATCGACCCGTCGAGATTCGTGCTGACCTGGTCGGTCCGGAGGTCCTTTCCGACGTTGGTGTACTCGATGTTCCGGAAGCCGATGAGGAACTCCCCATACTTGAAGAATCTCCAACGGAGCTCGAGCCAGGTCTCGAGGGCCGAGGCGCCGTGACCCTCGGAGGAGTTCTGGACGCCGGTGTCGGCGGCGAGTTGCTCGGTCGTCACGAGCGCGACCGGATCATTGAATTCGTCGTAGGGCGGCTCGAGGATCCTCACGATCTGGTCGCCGTCGGTCTCCGCATAGAAGTAAGTCGTGGAGTTGTAACTGGTGGTGATCTTGCCCCGCATCACCGCGACGGCAAGACCGGTCTCGAACCAGAGCTTGTCGCTGTAGACCGGGATCTTGACGTCCAGGCCGGCCTGGAGACCTCGCCCGGTCCAATCCGACCTTATTGAGGCGACGTCAGGCTTCGGGTTGAGGGAGGGGATGAGGTTCTGGGTAACCGGCGGAATGATGGGTGGGAGGTTGGGGGCCAGCGCGTAGTAGGCAGTGTCGACTCCTCGCTCGTGGGTGACTCGCCGATAGCCCACGAACCACTTGCCCCAAACTCGCTTATTCCGGAAGGCGGTGTGGTAATAATCCAGGCGGATGTCCTGGAGCTGCGTGGAGGTCGTGGCAATCACGCCGTCCGCCAGGCCGTCGTTGAAGACGCCCGGCAGATACCCACTGGTATTGATCTCCCCGTAGAGGAACGTCCCCGGCGTCAGGACGGAATAGTCGGTCGCGTCGTCATGACCGTAATAGGTGATGAGGAAGGCGCCCCCCTTGCCGGGAAGCTCGTACCCGACACGGAAGTACGGCTCCATGTTGGTGCTCGAGTCGAGATTCACGTAGTCCGTGGCGAACGGATTCGACGGATCCATGATGGTGGCCGTGCTGTATTCGAGGCCCGTGGCCTGCGCGACCCAGGACGTCAACTCCACATAGAAGTGGCCGTTACCCGAGTCTTCCTCTGTGCCGTCGGTCGCGCCGGTGTCGGAATCCTGGGCGTGAGCCAACGTGGCCGCCGCCATCGCGGCGGCCAACCCCAACATCAGAACCCTCGACCGCGGATACCAGCTCATAGCCATTCACCTTGCTGCGGGTTGAACTCCCACGTGATTCGAGCCTCAGCGAATTCGGGTAGATATGGAGATCCCGCCACCGTACGCGTCGCCGGTGGCCGAGTCACCCAAGGGCACGACCGGGACACCGTCAATGAATACCTCCGCGAACTGGTCGACGGGACCATCGGCGATGCCGTTGTAAGGTTGGGACTCGCTCTTGTCCGGACGGGCCTTGCGTGCGCGGAAGAGGACGGTGTCTCCCTGCTGGACGGATACGGTGTAGCTGTCGGGCGAACCCAGGACGTTGGCAGGCGGAAGGTCGATCGCGTTCAGGCAACCCGACAGGATGTCGAAGTTGGCCGCGGTCAGCTGTCTTCCGTTGGTCCAGAGTATGTCGCCGGGGATGCCGGAACACCGGTTCGCGAGATCCCGGATCACCGTGTCGTCGTAGAAGCTCACGCTCGAGAACTCGTTGGCGGTGCCCAGGCTGGTCGCGATCAACTGCTCGGGGATGGTGTCGGCGCGAATCACGGTGATTACCGCCGAGTAGCGCCAGGGGACCGTGGTGTCGAGTAGAGTGCCCAGTGCCTCGCACAGCTTATTCGATACCTCGAAATCGCCATCACTGATCTGGCAGTCGCCATCGACGTCGCGCCAGCCATCCCAGATGTTATAGACCTCGGCCTTCCCGGTTCCCGTGACCGTGATACTGATTTCCTGCGTCCCCGCATCGGTCGGCTGCTGGGTGTCGCATGCCGCGCCCGACAGGATCAGGGCGAGTGCGAGCAGGAGCCACGTGGTGCGCATTTCGAGTGACCTCCTTGCACGGAGAATAGCGAGAAAAGCTACAGGAGGGTACCCCTGGAGTCAAGCACGGGAATGGGACCCGTGCGGCATATCTCCCGCGGTTCCCATCCGGGCCCATGTTACAATTCGCATCCCCTGGCCAGGAGGCATCCCATGACACGATCCCTGAGTGCCGAGCAGGTCGCCGAGGCGTCCCGGCGGGTCGAGCGCGTCTACGGTGTCCTGGCTCGGGTCTATGACGGCTTCTTCGACTGGGCTCTCGGACCGGGCCGGCGATACGCCGTTCGCAGCCTCCCGATCGAATCCGGGGATCGGGTCCTCGAGGTCGGGGTCGGCACCGGGCTCTCCCTCCCGCTTTATCCGCGATCCTCCCGTGTGACGGGCATCGATATCTCCGACGCGATGATGGAACGGGCGCGAGCCCGGGTCGAGGGGCTGGGTTGGCAGAATCTGGAGCTTCGCAAGATGGACGCTCGGAGTCTTCTTTTCCCCGACGAGAGTTTCGACCACGTCCTGGCGCCGTATGTCATCTCGGTCGTCCCGGAGCCGCGCCGGGTGATGGCCGAGATGCGGCGAGTCTGCCGGATTGGCGGCACGATCCTCGTGGTGAACCATTTCGGGAGCTCCAACCGACTGATTCACGGCGTCGAGGGTCTCATCACACCCATGACCGAATGGCTGGGCTTCCGAATGGACCTGCCGGTGGAGACGGTGACCGACACCGACGGTCTGGAAGTCACCGGTATCGAGCGGGTCAACCTCCTGGGGTTGTGGCGGCTGGTGAAGATGCGCCGCATCGTGTAACCGACGACCGGATCAGTGGTCGGGGGTGTCGGTCTCGTGAGAGGTCGGCTTCCAGGGCCCGCGCAGGGTCTCGCCCGAGGGCCGATGCCGTTCCAGGTCGTCGACCCGCTGGATTTGTTCGACCACCTCCGAGAACTGGCGCTCGATGGTCTCCGTGGTGACCGAATTGCGGGTCAGCATCTCGAGCCCGCGGATCTTCTCCTTGAGGGCTGCGATCTGGAGATGTCGTCCCTCGAGCTCGAGCTCGATTTGCGCCAGCTTCTTTCTCAGGACGCCCAGCTCACGGTGAGGCCTTTCCTTCAGCCGTGCGATCTCCGCCAGTGAGTCTTCGAGCTGTCGGCGCCGGGTGTCGAGCTCGCCCTGGAGGTCGAGGACGCGCAGCCCGGCGGCCCGAACCATGCCGTATTGCACGAGAAGCTGCTCGTGCTTCATTTGCAGATCTTGGTAGAGCGTCAGTGGGACGCTCTCCCGGAAAACGCGCTCCAGCGCCTCCGGAGGGGCAGGCTGCACGGGCACGGGAAGGCCGCCGCCGGGATGCTCGGTCTCGAGTCCGGCGTCGGCAAGATCCTTGTCGGACACGAAGTACTCCGGTCCGTACCGCCCGTTCTTCTTCTCGGCACGCAGCCGACCGCTCCGGATGTAGCGGCGAAGGGTGGTCACGGATCGGGAGCTTCGTTGGGCGGCTTCGCGGAGGGACATTCGCTCCATGCTGATCTACACTCGAGCGCCATTGCGGACCGTCGGCGCGACCCGGTTCTACCATAGGCCCGCATCGACGCTCAAGGACAAAGAGGCCGCCAACGCAACGATCCGTTGAAGAGCCGACCCCGCGCGATGTACCTTGCTACGTTGCGCCGTCCGCTTTGAGTCGGCGGACGCTCGTCAGGAGGAGTGTTGAGCACGAAGCACTGGGCTGATCTGGCTAGCGACGCGGTGGTGGCTACCGGCCGTCCCGCGATCATTTCCACGGGAATCTCGCCGTCGGGGGAGATCCACATCGGCAACCTCCGTGAGGTGGTCACCGCCGACGCGATCTATCGGGCGCTCGAGGAGCGAGGTGCCGGGGCGAGCTTTCACTTCGTGTCCGACAACTTCGATCCACTCCGACGTGTTTACCCGTTTCTGAGCGCGGAGATCTACGAGCCGCTGGTAGGACGGCCGATCTCCGAGATCCGCTGTCCTTGCGGCGAGCACCGATCCTACTCCGAGCATTTCCTGCTCCCGTTCCTCGACGGCCTCCGGGCCCTCCGGATCGACGTCGAGGTCGTGCGCGCGGACGAGCTCTACAAGTCCGGGCAGATGACGCCGCACATCATCACCGCCCTCGAAAACCGCGACCGGATCGCGGCGATCCTGAGGGAGCTGACGGGCAAGGAGATGGGACCCGAGTGGTGGCCGTTTAATCCGCTGTGTCCCGGGTGTGGCCGGATCACCTCGGCCAAGGTGACGGGGTTCTCGCCCGCCGAGCAAAGCGTGGGCTACACGTGCGATTGCGGGTCCGAGGGGATCGTCCCGATGGCCGGCGGAGGGAAGCTCGTCTGGAGGATCGACTGGCCGGCACGCTGGAAGATCCTCGGGGTGACGGTCGAGCCCTTCGGCAAGGACCACGCGACTCGCGGGGGCTCGTACGACACGGGCGCCCGGATCGCGCGGGAGATCTTCGGGATTGATCCGCCGTTTCCCGTGCCGTACGAGTGGATCGGGATGAAGGGAATGGGGGACATGGCGTCGAGCAAGGGAAACGTCCTGTCGATCGCGGACGCGCTCGAGGTCGTGCCACCCGAGGTTTTGCGCTATCTCATCCTGAAGGAGCGGCCGCAGAAGAAGATCACCTTCGACCCGGGACAGCCCTTGCTGCAGCTCGTGGACCAGATCGACGACACCGCGGCTACCGGACGGGATGAACGGGCCCTCGAGCTGTCGACCGCAGGAGGCTTCCTCCGGGTCGGCGTGCCGTTCAAGCACCTCATCGTCGTGGCCCAGACCGCGCGCTTCGACGTCGACGAGGTCGTCCGGATCCTCGGACGGACGGGTTATCCAGGTGTGGAGCGACCGGCGGTCGCCGAGCGGATGGCCTACGCCCGGCGATGGCTCGAGTCGTTCGCGCCGGAGCAACTTCGTTTCGAGATCCTGGAGACGCTGCCGCAAGAGACGAGCGAGTTCAGCGATGCTCAGCGTCGATTCCTCGGCAGGCTCGCCGAGCGTCTCGAGCCGGGGATGGACGGCGAGCAGATTCACAAGGTGATCTACGAAGTGACCGGCGAGCTGTCCGACGTGGCCAAGCCCGGTGAGCTGTTCAAGGCGATTTACGTCGCCATCCTGGGCAAGGCGCGCGGGCCCCGTGCGGGGTGGTTCCTGGCGTTTCTCGGTGCCGACTTCGTCACGAAGCGGTTCCACGACGCGGCGGCAAGCTAGGGATCAATCGGTCCCGGTGGGCTCATCGGTTGCGGGCGGGTCGGACAGGCGCGTGGCGGTTTCCCCGAGGACCCTGCGGACCACCGCTTTCTCGATGCGCCACGCCGATTCGATCAGGCGGAGCGTCTCGCTGGACAGGTTTCGAACCGCTTCGACCGGAACCTCGGGACGGGTTTCGTCGGAGGCGGGGCGGAGCGCCTCGACCGCGGCTCGGACGATCTTCAGGGCCTCCTCGACCCGGGGCATCTCCTCCGATTGGATCTGCCGTAGCATCTGGGCCGTCCGTAACAGCTCGGGACTGAGGCGTTCCTGGGACTGGGAGCCGTTTTCCCAGTGCTGGCCCGTGAGAACCCACTCGACGCTCGTGCGCCCGATCCTGGAGAGCTCGACCAGCCGTCGGGGCTCGGGAACCACGCCGTGCTCGTACTTGTGGACCGCCGACTGGGTCGTGCCCAGAAGGCGGGCCAGCTCCCACTGGCGCATGCCCGCCTGCAGGCGGATCTGCTTGATTCGCCGTCCCATGGCGGCTTTGTCGAGCTCGACCATTTCGGATTCCCCCGGTCTCGACCCCGCATCGGAGACCAAGGGGAATATAGGTCTATGCATTCTAGAGACAAGTAAGTATGCAAAAAGCGAATTCTGACTAGACGAAAAAGCCGAATTCTTGCGCAGAGTCAGGTACCGGAGGGAGAGGAGGCGTCCCGGATCGCTCGGGATTCGTTGATGGACACCATCACGGCGAATCCGGCCAGGAAGAACGGGAGCAGGGAGAGCACGGCGAGCCGCTGGCTCCCGGTCCCCGCCGATACCAGGCCGAAGATCAGGGGGCCGAACATCGAGGCGAACTTCCCCGCGAGGACGTAGAAACCGAAGAACTCGGCCTCGCGATCGGGAGGGGTGATCTGGGCCATGAAGGAGCGGCCCACGGCCTGGGTGCTGCCCATGCCCAGGGCCGCCCCGGTCGCCATGATCCAGAAGGCTGCCCGGCCCGTGGCCATGGCTCCCGTGATCACCACGGCGACCCACAGAAGCAGCGTGAGGAGGATCGTCTTCTTGGGGCCAATTCGATCGGATAGATGGCCGGCTCCCACCGCCCCCGGGAAGGCCACCCCGTTGAGCACCAGGAACAGCCAGACCAGTTCGCCGCTCTCGAAGCCGAAGGTGGTGGTGGCGTAGATCGCGCTGAAGCTGATGATGGTAGTGATCCCGTCGTTGAACAGCAGCGAGGCCACGACGAATTTCGCCGTCTCGCGGTAGCGTCGCAAGTCGGACAGGGTCTCGATCACACGTTTGAGGCCGATCGATCCGTACTCGGACCACCGCCGGATCCGGCCCAGCGGGGCGGACTCCCGCAGCCACAGGAACGCGGGCATCGCGAAGATCAGGTAGAACGCGGCGACCAGGAGAAACGAGCGCTGCCGCGCGACGACGGCCGCCGGCTGGAGCGCGCCGGCCGCATCGTGAAGCGGAGGGTCGATGAGCGGCTTGGCCAACAGCAGGCAGGCCAGCCCTCCGACGTAGCCCACGGCCCACGCCCACCCGGAGATCCGGCCGACGGTGGTCGGCGTCGAGACGTCGGGGAGGAAGGCGTTGTAGAACGAGTAGCCGGCCTCGAACCCCACCGTTCCGATGATGTACAAGGCCATGGCGAGCACCAGATCCCCCGGGCCGACGAGGGCCAGCAACGCTGTGGCGACGACCGTCTGGAGCGTGGTCAGGACCAGCAGCCGTTTCCGACGCCCCGAGTAGTCCGCGAGCGCGCCCAGGAGGGGGGAGCCGAGTGCCACGATCGCCATCGCGATGAAGTTCGCTATGCCCCACAGGCGATCGCCGGTGTTGTCGGCAGCACCCACCACAACATTGCGGAAATAGACCGCAAAGACGACCGTGATGATCAGCGTGGTGTACGAGGAGTTGGCGAAGTCGAACAGGCAGTAGGCGACGACCTCGCGGGTGCGACGCCTCCGCCGAGGAGGAGTCTCCACGGCCGGTCGCTACCGCTCGCCCCAGCGGAACTTCCGCCGCAGGACCTCGAAGAAATTGCGCCCGGAGACCCGAACCAGACGCACGGGACACGGATGGGTGTCGACGATCAGCGAATCATCGGGTTCCATGGGATACCCGACCTGGCCGTCGAGGGTCAGGTAGACCTCCTCGCGTGTCTCCCCGAGCGTGACGTGCACCTGCACCGTTCCGGGAACCACCAGAGGCCGGTAGGTCATCTTGTGCGGGCAGATCGGCGCGATCACGAATGCCTGCATCCTGGGATCGAGAATCGGTCCCCCCGCCGAGAGGTTGTACGCCGTGGAGCCGGTCGGCGTCGCGATGATGAGGCCGTCGCTGGTGTACTTCGCGACCACGTCGCCGTCGACCCGAACGATGAGATCGATCATCCGCGCCAGCGCCGCCTTGGTGATGACGGCGTCGTTGAGCAGTGCGTATTCCTTCACGGTCCGGTCGCCACGGCGGTAGCGAACCCGCAGGGTCTGACGCTCCTCGATCTTGTAGTTGCCCGCGATGACGTCTTCGAGGGCCGGGAACAGCTCGTCGGGCTGAAGCTCGGTCAGAAAGCCCAGACCGCCGAGGTTGACCCCGAGGATCGGAACCCCACGGGGAGTCGCCATTCGCGCGACCGACAGGAGCGTCCCGTCGCCGCCCGCGACCAGCACCAGGTCCACCGCTTCGGGGAGGGTGCCTCGCGGGAGGCCGTCGTCTTTGCCGAGGGCTTTGGCGGTGTCCACGTCGAAGTGGACCTCGATCCCTCTCTTGGAGAGCCACGCCGCCAGCTCGGCGGCAAGACGCGCCTCCTCCGGCGGTCCCGGCTTTCCGACGACGGCAACGGTCTTCATCGGGGCAGGGGACTCGCTCATGACGCCGGGTCCTGTTCGAGGGCGGCGGCGATCTTTTCGGCGGCCGTCTCCGGATCGATTCCGGGTCCGCTCGGTGCGAGATGCACGAAGAACTCCACGTTGCCCTCGGCCCCCTTGACCGGGCACCTTAACACGTTGCGGAGGCTCCAACCTGACTGTCGGGCGAAGTCGGCGACCTTCTCGAGGACCTCGCGATGGAGCGCCGGATCGCGGATGATCCCTCCGCGGCCTACCTGCCGGCGTCCGACCTCGAACTGCGGCTTGACCAGGCTCAGCAGCTCACCGTCGTCGCCGATGCATTTCATCACCGCCGGTAGCACCAGGACGAGGGAGATGAAGGATACATCCATAACCGCGATCTCGGGGACGAAGGGAAGGGTTGCGGGCTCGAGGTAGCGAGCGTTGACGCCCTCGATCGGAACGACCCGGGCGTCATTGCGTAGGCCCCAGTCCAGTTGACCGCGGCCGACGTCGAGGGCGATCACTCGCCGTGCGCCGTCCTTGAGGAGAACCTCGGTGAATCCCCCCGTCGATGCGCCGACGTCGAGCGCGTTCTTGTCGCGAGCCGTGAGACCGGCCGCGGGGAGGGCCCACGCCAGCTTCAGCCCGCCGCGACTCACGTAGAGCGGGCCAGGGCGGATTTCCAGCGGGGTCTCCTCCGGGATGCGCATTCCCGGCTTCTCGAGCCGGACCCCGAGGGAGAGGACCCGACCCGCCATGATCAGGGCCTGGGCCCGCGCGCGGGTCGGGACGAGCCCGCGGGTGACCAGCAGGCGGTCGAGACGTTCGCGTCGAGGGCGGTCCGAGGAGGTCATCATGCTCGGGCGCCAGGCCGAAAACTAGACCGCGAAGTGCACCGCGCGGGTTTCGCGGACGACGCTGACCTTGATCTTGCCCTGAAAGGAGAGGTCCTTCTCGAGGGCCCGCGCGATCTTCCTGGACAGCGCGTAGGCCTGCTGGTCGGAGGTGTTGGCGGCATCGACGATGATCCGCAGCTCCTTGCCGGCTTTCACGGCGTAGGCCTGCTCCACGCCGCCGTGGGAGACGGCGATCTCTTCGAGACGTCGGAGACGCTCGATGAAGATCTCGAGGTTCTCTTTGCGGGCCCCGGGGCGGGCCACGGAGATCCGGTTCGCGGCCTGCAAGAGCAACGCCTCCACCGTGGTGGCGTCGACCTCTCGGTGAAGGCCCTGGATCGCGTGCACGACCTCCTCGGACTCGCCGAAACGCCCGGCAAGGTCCGCCGAGGCCACCAGGGCCGGCCCGGAAACTTCGGGGTCGACCCGCCCGACCTCGTGCAGCAGCCCGGCGCGACGGACCAGGTCCGCCTTGGCCCCGATCTCGGAGGCCATGTGTCCTGCGATCAGACCGACCTCGAGACAATGCTGCAACAGGTTCTGGCCGTGAATGGTCCGGAGCTTCATCCACCCGACCAGGCGATTCAGACGAGGGTGAAGGTCGGTGACACCGAGCTCGAATGCCGCCTGGCTGCCGCTTTCCTCGATGAGCCCATCGATCTCGGAGCGGACGCGCTCGACGACCTCCTCGATCCGGGCCGGGTGGATCCGGCCGTCCTCGATCAGACGTTCGATGGCGATGCGGGCGATTTCGCGCCGGACGGGATCGAAGGACGAGATCAGAATCGATCGCGGCGTGTCGTCAACGATCAGGTCGATGCCCGTGGCGGTCTCGAGGGCGCGGATGTTCCTGCCCTCCCTTCCAATGATCCTGCCCTTCATCTCGTCATTGGGAAGCTGGATGAAGCTCACCGTGGTCTCGACCGCGCGTTTCATGTTGATCCGCTGCGTGGCCTGGACGACGAGCTGGGCCGCGTCGCGCTCGGACTGCTCCCGGGCCTCATCCTGGATCTTGCGGGCCAGGCGGGACCCCGCCTTGCGGGCGTCCTCTTCGATTCCGGCAATCAACTCGGCCCGAGCCTCGGCGACTGACAACTCTGCGACGCGCTCGAGATCGGCCCTGGCGGCCTCGCGGTCCGACTCGGCCGCCTTTCGGGCTGCGTCGGCGGTCTTGTGGACCCGCGACAGCTCGGCTTCCTTGCGCTCGAGCTCGGCGCGCCGCCGGTCGAGGTCGGCGGCGTCCCGTTCGACCTCGCGGGCGCGGACCTCGATCTTGGTTTCCCGGGCCTCGATCTCCCGTTCTCGCTGGTCGGCCTCGTCGGTGAGGCCCAGGAGCTTCTCCTGGGCTGCGACGGTGATCTCCTTGGCCTTGGCATCGGCTTCCGCGCGGGAATCGGCTCGAATCCTGCGGGCGGCGTCCTTGGCGCGGCTGTCGATGCGGCGAGCCGCCACCACCGACACCCCGACGAGCAGGAGGCCTACGAGCACTCCCAGGAGGATCGGGACGGCGATGGCCAGTATCTCGGACCCCACGTTTGCCTCGCTCACCCCGAGGACGGAAACCGCCCTCGGACGGACCTGCTCGAACCCTGGATGGGAGCGGGAGCCTCGAAGCGCCGAGCGCCGCTGGAGGAAGGCGATCTACTTCCCCCGCGCAGGGCGTGTGGGCCTAACCGATCGAACCTGTCTGACCAGGTGGGTGTCCCTAGGCTCGCGTCAGGCTTCCCCTTCGGCGAGGGGCTTGCTCACGGCGTGCCGGTCGAGACCCCCTTTGTACTGACGTTGGCTCAAGCGTTTACTGCCCATCACGCACCCCGCAGGGGATGCCTATCGTCGTCATCGAGTCGTTCGGTCACTCAGCAAATCGTTCTCCCGCGGCCCCGGGCACGCGCGGGTGGCAATCTTACCCGGCGAGAGCCCCGTCGAGCACGGTCACCAATGTTGCCAGCCGCTTCTCTGCGTCCCGGCTCTTTTTTCGTCCGGGAGCGTCCGTGCGTCCAGCCTGCATCGTCTCATCAGCAAGATTCAGGGCCGCGAGGATGGCCACCTTCAAGGTGTCGGCGGTTCCCGTCGCACCCACCACCTCGCGCATGCGCTCGTCGACCATCGCGGCCAGCTCGAGCAAGTAGTCCGGGTTCTCGTGCCCCCGGAGGTGGTACGTGCGACCGTAGATCGTCACGGCCGTCGCGCCGCTCGTTTCTTGGGTGTGCTCCGACACCGATCCACCTTTCGCCGGTCGTTTAGTGGCCGCGAAGCTCTCGCACGGCCTCTTCGAGCGCCTGCTCGACCTCTCCCAGCCGCGCCGACCACCGGGGGCCGGGAATGCGTCCTTCGCTCTCGAGGGAGGCGAGTTGCTCGCGAAGAGGGCTGACCTCGTCAAGAAGTCGGTCCCGCTCGTCCGTGGTCGCCTTCAGGCGTTCCACGACGCGAGCAACGCGATCCTCGATCATCTTGAGGTTTGCCTTCATTCACCGTCCAACTGCAGGGTCAGCCGGCTGCCGCCCCGCCGCCAAAGCACCGTCAGGACCGAATCCGGATCCCGAGCTGCGCGTGAAGCGCCCGAACGAGCTCGGCGCGCCAAGCCTCGATCTCGGGATCGGTGAGGCTTTTCTCCAGCGGCTGTAGCATACCACGGACCGTTAGCGCAGCTTCGTTCGGCTGTAGGCCTTTTCCGGCGTAGCGGTCGATGACGCAGAAGGTCGCCGGCGCTGGCGCAGCAACGCTCTCCAGAACCTCGAGGACGCGGGTGAAGGCGACGTCTTCGGGAACGACCACCGAGAGATCGCGGCTGACTGCCGGCACGCGGGGAAGGGCGGTGTTTCTCGGCTCGGGCGAGGCAAGCCGAAGGAGCGCGGAAAGGTCGATCTCGGCGACGAAGATTGACTCGGACAGATCGAGGCGGCTTCTCAGGGAGGGGTGGAGCTCGCCGGCCGTGGCGACGGAGTACCCCTCGGACTGCCAGGTGGCAGAACGTCCGGGGTGCAGCGCGCCCAGCTCGGCGCGCGAGATCGCGAGCGCCGTCCGCGGTCGGAGGGACTCCACCACGGCTTCGACCACGCCCGCGACGTCATGGAAGCCGACGGTGCGGGAAGGCCCACCCCAGTGCAGGGGAGCGGCGGCTCCCGCCCAGACCCATCCGGCGTGGATGGGCTCGCGTGGCAGACCCCCCTCCGGCCGCGCCTCGAAGATGCGGCCGACCTCGAACAGACGAACGTCGGCAGTGCCTCGACGCAGATTGAGATCGGCCGAGCGCACCAGACCCGGCAGCAGCGAGCGCCGCATTCTCGAGAGGTGCTCCGCGATCGGGTTGTCCAGGACGATGGCCGTGGGGGACGACTCGGGGACGAAGGGGTCGTCCTCGCCCTCGGCGACCATCGAATAGGTGTAGGCTTCGCGAAAGCCGAAGCCGGTCAGAACATCGCGGCAATCCTCGACGATTGCACGGACCTCGGACGGAACCCCCGGGACTCCCGGCGCCGGCGGCAGGCGGGAAGGGATGGCGTCGTAGCCCATGTGGCGAGCGACTTCCTCGACCAGATCGGCTTCGCGCTGGAGATCCGGCCGCCACGACGGCGGAACCACGCGGAAGCCCTCGCCCGAGTCCGACTTCGGTCGCAGACCGAGCGCCTGGAGAGCGGATCCGACCGAGTCCTCACCGGGATCGAACCCCAGAAGAAGTCGGACGCGATCGAGGCGTAGGAGGAGCGCGCGCTCCGGCCGCGACGCGCTGTCGACGTCCACGATTCCGGGAGCGGGTGTGCCGCCGGCGAGCTCGGCGAGGAGACGGCACGCCATTTCCTGTGCCTCGACGATTCCTTCGACGTCGACCCCGCGCTCGAACCTGTGGCTCGCGTCGCTCTTCATTTCCAGGGCGCGGGCGGTGGTCCGAACGGCGGCGGGCAGGAAGGCGGCGGCCTCGATCAGGACGTTGGTCGTGGAGTCCCGGATCTCGGTATCCGCTCCACCCATCACTCCGGCGAGAGCCACAGGGCGGCGGGCATCGGCGATGACCAGCATGTCTGGGCTCAGCGTTCGCTCTTCGCCGTCCAGCGTGGTGAGGGTCTCGCCGGGAGCCGCCCGGCGAACCCTCACGGTGGGCTCGTCCAACAAATCGAGGTCGAAGGTGTGGATGGGTTGGGAAAGCTCGAGGAGGACCAGGTTCGAGGCATCGACCACGTTGTTGATCGACCTCAGGCCGCACGACTGGAGCCGCTCGACGACCCAGGGGGGCGAAGGACCCACGCGAACGTCACGAACGAGACGTGCGGTGTAGCGCGGGCACAGTTCGGGG
>Ga0316194_10000416_pt1 | contig 26817 bp, 29 predicted proteins | sample CroRivsedime1_MG_FD_204936 | JGI IMG/M metagenome (GOLD analysis project Ga0316194, IMG submission 204936) | Coastal sediment microbial communities from Maine, United States - Cross River sediment 1 | ecosystem: Environmental > Aquatic > Marine > Coastal > Sediment | place: USA: Maine...
TCTCAACATCGCCCGGAATACGGTGGCGCATCCTGAACGATACCGCTGAAAACGTGGTGGAGTGGATTGCAGAAAAGGATAGGCGCATCGCTGAACTGGAAGCGCAGATTAATGAGATTAAGGCTTTGCCGGATAACCGAGGTACGATCACACGCCACGACAATCAGGCAATCGTACAATCAGATGGTGGGTGGGTCAGTTCAGACGAACTCCGGGCCATATTGGAGAGCAGGAATGAGTGACCGCAAACCAGAAACCTACGCTTGCATACAAGCGTGGGATCGCATTGCTGAAGATCACAACCACGCAAGGCAAGTGACACTTGGGACTATTGAACGTCTAACCAAGCGCATCAAAGAACTGGAAGAACGGTTACGTGTAGAGCAAGCCTGTAATCGCTGTAAACAGTACCACGGCAAAGAGCCTTGTGATGATGTTGCGGAACTGGAAGCTGCATTGCAAGATATGGCGCGGTATCTTCTAAGTTGATCAAGGCTGTATTGAATACGCCTATGACGAAATCATAAGCGTTGCACGTAAGGCGTTGGTGCATCAGACGCCCTCAGATACCTAACTATAGGATGAGCAAAGCTGTGGTAGAATCCGAGGATGACTGATAACGTGCAATCGTTTGACCCGGCTGCGATGATCAAGCGGGTAACCCGCAACCACGCACCGGGGCGCAAGGAGGCTATGGCCGAGGCAGAAGGCGTCATTCAACGCCCGGAGGACTTCGATAGCAGTTACAGCGCCAGCACTGTCCTTCTATGTAAGGACATCGCCGCCATCCTCACTAACCAATGGCCGGGATACCAGTGGGCCATCAAGCCTAACAACGCTGGCCAAGTCATTGACATCTTCAACCTGCACTGTCATACAGAGTTTGCCTACACCATACGCATGATTGACATCATGAATGATCCCAGTAGGCGTGAGGCACACAGGGCAGGGGCAGAGATACTGAGACGGTTCGGTCTGTCAGACAGGTTCAGTCCAGCTGAGGTGGCTAATGCGCCGCGGGACAGCAGGCAGAACATGATCCCTGACATCAGCGACCTGCCAGACAGCAAGATGAAACGCGATGCTGAGATTGCCAGTAAGCTGGCCAGCGGTGAGTGGAGCATCGTAGATACACCAGAGGGGCGATACTTGAGGACCAATAGATGACCAGCCCCATGTCGAATGGAAGCGAAGCTGTACTGGAAGACGGGCAGCGAGACGAGATCAACGAACAGGGATACACGAACGAGGGTTCGGCTGATGACAGGTACGATGCGTCAGGTGACCCGGAGAACGATGAGTTCTGGCTGAAGCGGGCCAGATCATCATTTGAGTCGTCCAGTGACTGGTACGAGGTGGCAATACGTAGACGCATGGAAGACAACATGCGACTGTTCAACAGCGACCACCCACGCGGCTCACGGTACAATGAAGAAGCGTACATGAAGCGCAGTAGGCTATTCAGGCCGAAAACACGATCTTCAGTGCGTAAGATAGAGGCAGCGACAGCCGCAGCCTTCTTCGCTACACAGGACGCGCTGACCTGCACACCACCCAACTCACGTGACCCAATCCAACGTACAGCAGCTGAAACACATGCTGAGGTATTGAATTACCGTCTCCAGAACGACATACCGTGGTTCCTGACCTGTGTGGGAGCAATACAGGACGCAGCGAAGCAGGGTGTGGTGATCTCCAAGCAGGTGTGGAACTTCAAGGAAGTGACAGACGCCTACGAGGAAGAGATGACTGACGTGATGACAGGGCGTTCCATGGGCACGCGCACCACGTTTGAGCGCCGCGTGATCAAGGACCACCCGGACATCATCCTAATCCCAGTAGAGAATATGCGATTCAGCCCAGCTGCTGACTGGCGTAACCCGGTGCAGACCAGCCCATACCTGATTGAGATGGAGCCATTCTATGTGGGCGACATCGTGAACAAGGCCAAGGTGGGGTCACAAGGGCCATATGACGTGACGTGGCGTGTACTGGACAAGGCCACCATCCGCTCAGCGCTGAAGCAGAACTATGATCCGGTGAGGCAGGCACGGGAAGGTCACCGTGAGGACCGCTACGAGGAGGGCCATAGTGATGTAGAGGATCACGATGTGGTCTGGGTGCATCACAACTACATGCGGATCGACGGACAGGAGTGGTACTACGCATCACTGGGCACCGAGATCATGCTGAGTGACCCGATGCCACTGGAAGAGACCACACCGCTGCTGGAGCGCCCTTACGTGATCGGGCAGTGCGTGATTGAGACACACAAGCCATATCCCAGTGGTCTGGTGGAGCTGGGCAGGCCCATACAGGAAGAAGTGAATGACATCACCAACCTCCGCATTGACAACATCAGGCATATCATTAGTCCCCGCTACTTCATCAAGAGGGGAACGAGTGTGGACGTTCGCAGCCTCTTACGGAACATCGCGGGTGGTGTTACCGCTATGGAAGACCCGCAGAACGATGTCAATATACGTCAGATCGCGGACACTACGTCTTCCAGCTTCCAAGAGCATGACAGGCTGAGTGTCGAGTTCGACGAGCTGATTGGGACATCCAGCCAGTCATCAGTGGCAGCTAATCACAACATCAATGAGCGGGTAGGCAACACCCAGATGATGAAGGAGGACGCCAACCAGCTGACCGAGATGACCATCAGGACATTCTCTGAGACATGGGTAGAGCCTGTGTTGCAACAAATCATGGAGCTGGAGAGAGCACTGGAGTCAGACGCAGTGCTGATGACCATCGTCGGCCAGAGGATGAACATCCCCGCAGAATCTGTGTTTAGGATGATGGAGATACCTGTGCGTGTCACTGTCAATGTGGGCTTTGGTGCGACCAACCCACAGCGCAGGTTGCAGAAGGTGGCCATGGCATTCCAGACGCTGGCACAGGTGAAGCCTGAGTTGATCATGAAGGCTGATGACAAGGAGATAGCCACCGAGGTGCTGGGTGCGGTGGGCTACAAGAGCGCTGAGCGGTTCTTCCCGCACCTTGCTGACCGTGAGGCAGAGAAGGAAGACCCAGAGAAACAGCAGCTGAAAGAAGAGAACGCACAGCTGAAACAGATGCTGGAAGGTGAAGGTCAGAAGATACAGGCCGACATGCAGAAGCAGCAGATGATTGAGCAGGGCAAGCTCCAGATCGAAGACATGCGGCAGAGATCACAGTCTGACATGAAGCGGGAGCTGGAGCAGAACCAGTGGCGCAAGGCGTTGCTGGAGCACCAGATCAAGCAGGAGCAGAATGAGTTCAAGAGGCAGGAGTTGGTACAGCAGCGCATTGCACTGAACCACACCATTGCCATGGATGAGCGCCAGTATGATCTGGCCCAGCAGGAGGTAGAGATGGCTGTGGGGCGTGAGCTGGAGAAGCCAGAGCCACAGGACAAGGTGGATGCCCAGAGCGGGAAGCCAACAGGCGGCTCAGGTGGCGGGGCAACCAACGTCAAGAACCCCAGCCCACCGAACCCACGTGAGGCCAAGGCCAGTGAGCCAAAAGCACCACAGCAGGGCAAGCGTATTGCCAGCACGCCGAAGCTGGGCGACACCGACGAGGCAGGAGTGATAGCCCGCGGTGACTATGGAGCAATCCCATTCAAGGAGGGATAGAGTAATGAAACCAAGAGCGTTTATTCATCGGAGCAATCCAACCACCATGCCATCCGGGTCACCACAGGCGTTGTCAGACACGGGCGCAGTATCAGCCACTGTGTACAAGACTGACTGGACAACCACGGGCGCAGCGACAGGAACGCTGGCTGATGGAGTGGTGGCGGGCCAGTTGAAGCTGATCCAGATGGTGGCTGATGTGGGTGATGCGGTACTGACACCGGATCACTTCGCCAGCGGCACCACCATCACCTTTGCTGACGTGGGCGATTGCGCCCTGCTGCAATGGGACGGTTCCAACTGGGTAGTCACTGACCTGTACAACATCGTGGACGGTGCCACAGCACCCGTGGTGGCGTAATGGCAAAGAAGAAGGTCAGCAAGAAAAAGGTAGTGAAGAAGGTCACCAAGAAGGTGGTCAAGCCCAAGACATTCACCAGTTGCGCCCAGCGTGAGCGGTGGGAGAAGGAAAACGAGTAATGGCAGAACCCAGAAAGGCCGCATCACCAACAGACAGCTGTTCGTTCTGTGGTGAACACAAGACGAAGGTTCCTCTTATTGTCACATCACAGCTCAACAGTCAGGCAGCGTGCTGCTCGACCTGTGCCCTGACCATCGTGCACCAAACTCATTCATGGGCTTATGGTGTGTTTGAAACGGTGGTGTCTCAGCACGAAGGCGGGCAACAGATTCAGAAGGACACCACTGATGAGGTGATCGCTCGTGTCAGCAGTTGACGCGCTGGACGGTTATCGGGGCCAGCCGGAGCGGTCTGAAGAAGAGTATGTGGAGGGCGAGGTACGTGCCATCCATGAGTGGGCTGAACATGATGTAGACATTGAGTCCATGCGTGACGTTATCCGCATGGATGACCTTCTCAGGGAGCTGAAAGATGAAAGTAGCACCGTTCGCCGTCTGGTGGATCATGTCACGAAGAGAATTGATGAATGCAGTATTGCATGGCAGCTGGCAGCTGATCCGACAGGGCTGGATGCTGTTAACGCTCATCGGGATGCTCGTGCCGCAAGACTGGTGCTAGACTGGATACAAACAACGATTGACCAAGGAGAACAGGCCGAGAGGCAGTTAGAGGTGGAGAATGAATAAACCAAAAACGCAAGACCAACTGAACCGGGAAGAGGCGGCAGAGATTGCGGCAGCTGAGGAGCAGGAGATTCCCAATGAGCTGATACCTGATGGGGAGACCATCGTACCGACAGGCGATGAGGCTATGCCAATGGGTACAACCGACCCACGGGAAGCACGCAAGGCGCTGTACGACAAATCACGCAAGAATCGGGAGCAGCTGATTAGCCGGGATGTGGAAGGCTCACCAGATGTGGCCCTGATCAATGCGATGAATGCAGAGGCCGCAGGCGGTAAGGCACCAGCCACTGAGATTGACACCAATCGACCCGGCACCAATGATGTCGAAGATTACGAAGAGCGGGTAGCCGCAGCCAAGATGATGGCGGAGGGCATTGAAGAAGCGGCACAGAAGAAGCAAGAAGCGGCACCCGAAGTGGAAAGCACGAACGAAACTTCGGACAGTGCATCTGATTCCTTGACGCCACCGGACCCGGAGGCTATCGTTCCAGTTGTAATCCTTGGTAAGGAATACGCGGTTCCCCAGCAGGACATTGATGATGCAGGTGGAATAGCTGCTTACCAAAAGAATCGCGCAGCGACAATCAAACTACAGCGTGCTGCTACCCTAGAAGACAGGGCGCATAAGGCGCTGAAAGAGTTAGAGCAACGCGGTTCCCAGCAAGACGGAGACCCATCCACGGACGGTCTTGACGAAGCTGACATTGAGAGCATGAAAGACAAGCTCTTAGACGCAGTGCTGAATGGCACGGAGGAAAATGTCAACGAGGCAATCAGCGAGATTGCTCAGTCAAGACCTGAACCCCCAAAACCAGCCAGCACACAGCCAACGGTAGCGCCGGAGCCTTCCGACGATCTCCACACGGAGACACAGGAAGACCTGCGACAGCAGTTTGAGGCTGACATGCGTGAAGCGAACGATATGATGAAGACGGAGTTCAAGGACATCATGAATGAGCCTGATGCACTTGAGCTGGCCAGACGCAACTTTAATGCTCTGGTCGCTGATGAAGCCAACGAAGGGCGCTCTCAGAAAGAGATGGCGCGTGAGGCGGCAATGAAAGTCAGAACCTTCTGGTCCAAGTGGGGTGATAAGCAAGCACCCAACGAGATCGAGACGGAACGTCAGACCCGCATCGAACGCAAACGCAAGCTTCCTCAGCCCTCTGGAGCAGACGCACCAGCACCATCGACGGCCAAACCTGAAATAAAAGTACCCTCACGTAGGGAGCATTTTATGAGGCTGCGAAAGATGCAAGGGCACTAACCCCGCATCACCAGCCAGCTCCATTGAGGGATGTTTAACGAAATGGAGATATACAAATGGCTGGACAATTATGGTCAGTAGACGTTCTCGGTGGCTTTATGTACTCCGACGAACTGTCTGACAAGCTCCGCGTCGAATTGCTCCCTGCCGTCAAGTTCCGTCAGCTTTGTGATGCACGGGATGCGATGGAGAAGGGTCTGAACACAGGTGACCAGTACAACTGGAACGTGTATAGCCGCGTACAGACTGGTGGCGGCACCCTGAACGAGCAGTCCCCGATGCCGGAAACCAACTTTACGATCACGCAGGCAAGCCTGTCGATCACTGAATACGGTAACTCCGTACCTTACACTGGCAAGCTGGACGACCTGTCCCGCCACCCGGTGGAAGAAGTCATCAAGAAAGTCCTCAAGGTTGATGCGAAAGAGACGCTGGATGGCTCAGCTCACGCACAGTTCAACCTGACCGGGCTGACTGTCACCCCCACAGACGCATCTGCCGTCACCGTTGAAGAGGGAGGCTGCACGCTGACCAACAACAACGCGATGACCAAGGAACACGTCAAGAACATCGTTGATGCCATGAAGGAGCGCAACATTCCTCCGTACATGGGAGACGACTACTACTGCATCGCGTGGCCAACCACGTTCCGCACCTTCAAAAATGATCTGGAAGCTATCAGCATTTATGTTGAGACGGGCTTCCGTCACGTCATGAACGGTGAGATCGGACGCTACGAAAGTGTGCGGTTCATTGAGCAGACGCACGTTGCCAAGGGTGGCGCTGTGGATTCCACCACGTGGGACTTCCGCACCCCGGACGCATGGAACAATGGTGCATCTGACTGGGCATTCTTCTTGGGTGAAGATACCGTGGCTGAGGCTGTGGCCATTCCTGAAGAGATTCGCGGTAAGATTCCGACAGACTTTGGTCGGTCCCGCGGTATTGCGTGGTACTACTTGGGTGGGTTCGGCATCGTGCACGCTGGTGATGCAACCAACGGGTATGAGAATTGCCGCATCATGAAATGGGAAAGCGCTGTCTGATAACTGGTCTGTGGTGGCTGGCCTAATCACAATGTGGTGCATGGCCTTTCCGCCACAAGATTAGGTCAGCCACCCTTTAATACGAGGATTTAGAAATGAGATCATACGATCAACCAGACCTGATGTCGTACAACCTTGGCTCTGTGGACTTCACGAGTGGTGGACCTTTCACCATTCCTGTGCCCTCAGATGTCTCTGGTGCACGCATCCTTGGTTACGCTATCACCAGCGCTACTGTAGCCTTTACCGCTGACACCACTCCGGGTGCTCTCCAGTTTGGAGATGGCACGGATGCTGACAAGTTCGGTGACCTTCTGGCCACAGTTATCGCCGCTGGTGCTTCCCTGCACGTACTTGGAGATGATCTGGGTACGGGCATCGCTCTGGACTACGCCAACGCGACCAATGATGGTCGTCTGGACCAGATCACTGTTACGGTTATCGCCCCCACGGGTGGCGCTCCGGCAGGAACTGGTACGGTGGAAGTCTTTATTGGCTGGTACTAGGAGGAACGTCATGAACCGAAATCATGCAATGAAAAAGAAAGGACTCAAGGGTTCTTTCCCGTCAGGTAAAGGCGGCTCTCTCAGCACGGGGCTTTCGTCCCGCATGGCTATGGACTCAGGTACGGCCATGACGGATCGTCGCGGCCCAGCTCAGATGCCTGCTAAAGCTGCCACGGTGCCTTTTAAAGGCAAGTAGGTTTTAGTCTGCTGGGATGCGGACTACGGGTAGGCTGGTTTCTCTCCCCCCCCCTCTGAGGCCAGCCTGCCCACCCTTACTTAACTGAGGACAAGGCAATGGCAAAAGATAATCGTATTCGGAAGATAGGTGGCTACAGCACTGATCTCTGCTGCATTGACAGCGATGAAGAGTCAGGCCGCAGCTACACATCGCCCAAGAGTCCCACCAACCTGAGGTATGCGAGAACACATGCTGAACTGGCGGGACGCAAAGACCCCCCGTTGTCAGAAGGCGTCAGCTTCACCGAAAGGCTTGAAACCGACGACTACTACAACTGGGACTAAGCAACAGGAGGAAAGGCCAATGAGTGTACGTAAACTGGATCGTGGACGCTATTTCGCAGTGGTGTACGGTGACCCGGTGAAGAAGACCATGCAAGACGGTATGTTCTTCAACGGGGAGGGAGTGGCTGTCGATGCGTCAGCAACAACCAAGGCAGAGCCAACGCCGACCAACGAAGAAGTAGCAGTCGTGGAGCGTGACGATAGCGAGGCCAATCGCATGAAGGAGCTGAGTGCCATGACCGTCCCTGCCCTGAAGAAGCTGGGCGAGAAGGTCAGCAAGGCAACAGGTTTCGGGATGCCAGAGGCTGGACCGGGGGTCAAGGCGAGACTGGTCGCGTATATCGCAAAGCACACCGAATAAAAGGAGCCGACAATGGCGACAGATACCTATTTGCAAATGGTATCTGACATGATCTTGGAGACGGGGCTGAACGGTGGGAATGCCCCGTCTTCTATTGAGGGTGCGGAAGGGGATGCTGCGAAGGTGGCATACTGGATACGCATCTCAGACATGCAGATACAGCGTGAGCGCATTGACTGGGACTTCCTGTGGTCACGCGAAGACGCCAGCCTGACATCGGACAGTGCCGTAGTTCCCTCACCCAGAGATGACAATCAGGGTGACGAGGAGACCAACGAGCATACGGTGCTGGTCAACTCTATTGCCAAGGATCGTCTGGCCATCATCGACCCCAACGGGGAGGCATTCTTCCCGCAGTACATGGCGTGGAACGAGTTCTCAGTCATGTACGGGTACGAGGCACAGGCACCAAACGATTACCCATCCTTCTGGACGATCAGACCTGACCGGGTGATCTTGCTGTCTGAACCCATCGAAAGCTCAGACATGACCTGCCGCTATGAATACTGGCGCAAACCGCTTGAGATGCGGACAAGCACCAGCACCAGCCGCATTCCTGATGACTTCTCCAGACTGATCGTGGTCCGGGCCAAGATCATGTATGCAGAACACGAGGATGCGCCGGAAGTGGATGTCGGTGCCACCTCTGAGTACGAGGTCACCTTCAACCAGATGCTGTCAGTGCACGCACCTGAGGCTGAGTGGCAGCGGATGGAGAACAGTGACCAGATGTTACAGGTGGAGACATCAGCCACTGTCATGCGGAGGTAACTGGTAATGTTTCGTCTAGGGCAGGCCAAGGCCAACAATTACAGGCGCAGGCGTGCGACCAATGTGCTCACCGGGGATAAGATTGATCTCCGCGGTGGCCTGAACTTTGTTGAAGCTGCTGATGGGATTCCCCCCGGCATGCTGTTGTCCTGCCGTAATTACGAGCCACACTATCAAACTGGCGCATACAGGCGCATTAACGGCTTTGAAGTCTTCGATGGGCGTATCCGTCCACACCTTGCTGAATATTGGAAGGTAGACCTGATTGGCATCTCTGGTGGCCCGTTTGTCTATGGTGAGACGGTGACTGACGGGTCAGAGACTGCGATTGTGGTGGAGTACGTGATTGATGCCGAAGCAGCTGATGATTCGGGTTACATGATCATCAGTGAGCTGACCAACGATGTGGACTCAGGAGCCACGTGGACGGGCGCAACATCCGGCGCTGCGGCCACCAGCTCGTCCGGCACGGAGTTCGAGGGTCAGGAAGATGAAGACCTCCATGATCAGGCACAGCTTGCTGCTGAAGATTACAGGCGCTCATTCATCACCAAGGTGGGTGAGGGCACCTGCACAGGCCCGGTGAGTGGCGTACACGTCTATGACGGTGCTGTGTATGCCTTCAGAGACCTGATCGCAGGGGGCGGGAGCTTATGGAAGTCAACCGCTACGGGCTGGGAGCAACAGGCTCTGGGCTGGAAAGTCAGGTTTGTGGACGGACAGACAAGGCCAGTCGAGGGGCAGACCCTGACAGGTGTGTCCAGCGGTGCCACGTGCGTTATCAAGCGTGCGGTGCTGACCGCGGGTTACTGGACAGGGGATGGTGAGGGGTACATCGTCACGGATTCGATTACTGGCACCTTTGTTTCTGCGGAGGATTTGGAAATAAGCGGTAACAAGGTGGCAGTTACAGACAGCATTTTGCCGCAGTTGGAGCAAGAGCTTCCGGCAGGCGGCAAGTACAGGTTCCGAAACTACAATTTTGGCGGACACACCAGCACGTACCGGATGTATGGGGTCAATGGCGTTAGTAACGCTTTCGAGTTTGATGGCACCATCTTCACGTTGATTGAGACAGGGATGGTTTTCGATCAGCCCACCCACATAGGTGTACACAGGGGTCAGCTATTGCTGGCGTACGTGGGTGGGTCTTTACAACATTCAGGGAAGAATAACCCACTCTCGTTTCAGCCTGTGCTGGGTGCCAATGAGATTCTGGCAGGCGATGAGATCACCGGGTTTATTGAAGAAGTGGGGGACGTATCCTTCGTGTTCACCCGGAATAAGACGTTCCGGCTGGAGGGCTTTGTGCAGGAGAACATCCAGCTCAAGCTCCACAACTCTGACACGGGGGCGATAGCGGACACACTGCAACGCATCGGCAAGTCGATCTATCTGGATGACAGGGGCTTTTCTACTCTGCCAACAACAGACGCATTCGGAGATTTTGCCTCAGCACAGATGAGTGAGCTGATTGATCCACTGGTACAGAAGTTCCTCCATGAGACACAAGTGGAGGGATCGGTGGTGAACAAAGGCAGGAGCGTGTACCGCTGCTTTTTCGCAGATGCTGGCGCTATTTCTATCGGGTTCTCCGGTAACAGGGTGAATGGCATCACATTGATTGACTACGGACTGAGCATCACCGACACCGCTAATGGAGAGCTGATCAACGAAGAGGGCAATCAGGTGGAGCGCCTGTTCGTGTCAGACTCAGACGGGTGGGTGTACGAGGTGGATGTGGGGAAGAATTTCAATGGGCAAGAGATGGAAGCCTACTTTGTTACTGCCTACCATTTTTCGGGGAACCCGGAAAAAAACAAACGATACCGACGAGCCACCGTGTACATCACCGGAAGTGGCAGAACAACCCTGCGGGTCTCTGCGGATTACAACTACAACGAGGATGCCCAGAACTATGAACGCATCCTTGAAGAGTCGATTCCGCTTGGAGGCGGACGCTACGGCATCGACAGACACGGTGACTTTCTCTACTCACGAGCGTCCCAAGGGGACATACGTGTACCGATGGACACACACGCCAGAAACGTGAGCTTGATTGTCTACCACAAAGAAGTGAACGAGACCCCCCACATCTGCTACGCGGTGCAATATCATATCAGTGGCAGGAGGATCATCAGAGCATAATGGCTGCACTTGAACCGTACACAAGCACCTACACTGATGTCGATGGCAGCGTCATGGACGCAGATGATCTCGTCAACGAGTTCTGGCGGGTGGCCTATTTTCTTGAATTATGGGGTGGAAGCATTGATGCCATTGGGCAGGAGGTTAGATATGACACGTATGTGGAAGAGGTTGAAGGCGAGCTTGCGGAAATACTTCCTGCTCGTGGGCTGATCCAGAGGCTGGAGGTTGAGGCTGACGTAGAGAGCTTCGAGATCGCCATTAAGGAGCACAACGCCGGAGACCCTTACCGGGTGTATATCGTGGTGCGGTGCCGCAGCAAAGACACCCGCTTCACAATCACGGTTCCTTCCGGCCAGTCACACGTGTTCGGAGTCAACCGGACAGTGTATATGCCAGCTCAGGTGCTGGGGGATGGGTTCTATAACGCATCACTGATTGTCACCTACAGCCAGAACACCGGGGTGATGGTTCAGGTGCATGCCGCCAACGATGAAGAGGCGGCGATTGACTACAACGACATCCAGCAATTGGTGACCTACTGATGCCACAAGAATGTATTTACGTCCCGCAGATCACAGCCGAGTTCGGTAAGACGATCACGGACGATGAGATTGACCGGGAGTTTCAAGAGATTGAACGGGTGTTCGACTGCTTTGAAGAGCAGATAGGCACCCACACGCTGACCGAGGAGAACATCTATGATCACGGTGTTATTGATAATTCGTACACTATTGATCCAGCTTTTGGTGTCATCCATTACATGGAAATACAGGGCGACACAAGTATAACCATTGACACACCGGGAGAGGCCGACCCGCGATTGATTACCCTGATCATTGCCAATGCAGGCAGCATCGACAATGACACCTACGGTAGATTCGATCTCAGGGACGGAACGTGCTGGTCTCATGACCGGGATGATCCCATGGATGGGAAACCGTGGAACATGTACGCCAATCTGGACGGTAGCACCAACGGCACCCAGTACGCTGGTTTCTATGGCTGTGCGGTGCAGTGTATTTATGACGGCACAGGTTGGATTCACATCATCTGGGCGAGGCATCATTTGGATATCTTCAGTGCGCTGAACCCCGACGACATTTACGACTGGAGATAATGGGCACTCTTTACACCAATAACTTCAGGGGACGAGCTGGCAGGCGAGAGCGTGCCAAGCACCTTGTGGATGAGTTCAAAAACATCGAAGATGCGTTCACTCGTCTGCAAGCACTGAACATCAACACCTACCTGACCACTTACGTCAACACCACGGTGCTGTCAGGCAATATCACCATTCGCCCTGACAACGGTTACTTGCAAGAGCTGACGCTGACTGGGGACACAGCCATCTCCATGGCACCACCGCTGAATGAATCGCAGTACCGGGTGTCGCTACTGATCCATGGCAGCAACTACAAAATCCTCAACCTGTGGGGTGCACAGACATGGAAAGAGTACGGGCTGGGAAACTGGTGGGAGTTGTACACCGGGGATGGCCCGTACGCCAGTGCGTTACTGGATTTTTTCTGGGACATCTGTGCCAACACGTGGATATGTGTTGCATCCACCAAGAACGTCACCAGCCTACTGCAAGCAGGAACCGAAGAGCGTCTGTACCCATTACAGTGTGATCTCAGCAACACGGCAGGTGATGACACACTGGGATTCACCCGCACAGATCATGCAACCGGGATCGACCTGCACCAAGCATTCCATTACTTCCCTACCGATACGCCACGGTTTTATGGCTCACGGCAGGTGGAGAACTGGTGTGCCACAGCCAGTGACCTGACCAGCGTGGCGTGGGTGGTTACAGACGTGACGGTCACCACGGACGCTGGGGCTGGGCCACTCAGCGAGGATGTTCAGCGGCTGAGCTTCGATACAACGGGCGGCAAGCTGAGCCACTTCATCCTGCCATCGTTCGGACGAGCGTCAACACAGGCAGATGACATCAAGGTGGTGGTGAGCTTCAAGGGTCGTGGGGTGAGTGCGGACGAGAGCCTGCGGGTGGTATGTGCCTTCATGGGGAAGACCACGCTTACCCCACCCGTTCATGACATCCAGCAAGTCAGCATGGGCACCACGTGGCAGACCTACGGGGCTGTCCTCAATGTCACCAAGGAAGACAATGCAAATACTTCTCTGGTACTGGATCGTGAGTATCCTAAAACGCTGATGGAAATTTCCCTGATGTCGCCGTCCGGTAGCGCCGGGGGTGATATCCAGATCACAGACTTTCAGATTGAAGTCCTGCGTGCTGACGATCAAGAGTTCGTTGGCGAGATACAGGACACGACCATCGGTGCCAGCATCGCCCTGTCAGGCATTGGTACGGGCACTTGGGTGGACGGCACCAAGACCCTGACGCTGGCATCGGTGGGCCAGTCCGTTGACCTCAGCTCCACACTGGAGATTGGTAAAACGTATCTGGTCCACCCGCGGCTGACAGCAGGAGATGCTGCTGATATCAGGCTGCAAAACGAGGTAACGGTATGGGCGGCAGGCCCACCTACCGATGACCTGTACCTTCAGGATGCGCCGTTCACCTTCCAATACGATGGCGGTGACCTGAAGTTCGTGCTGCTGGAAGGAAGCTCGTCGGTCTATCTGGTGGACGTGTACGAGGTCTCCAGTGACCGGGGTGTGTACTGCTACGAGAACGTCAGTGTGGTTGATGGCACCAATGGCAACATCATCGTGGCGATTGCCGACCCGCCCGTGCCTGTTTCATCCGGCATTCTGGATGGTGTGGCGCGTGAGGTCACCTCCGATAACGAGATACCGTTCAGCTTCTTCCGCACTTTCACCGCATGGGATCAGGTGGGCTTATCTGGCATTGATGTCAATGACTGCCGCAACCCTGTTTTCCAATCAGAATACGGAATAGACGGTTGGCCTGCGCGTGCTTCTATCCTGCAAGGGGCAAGCCGGGTCACGGATGGATTCGTGCAGCGGGTATTTTCCGTGACGCCAGCGGTGGGCGGCAAAGACTTCACCATGTGGATCAGGAGATCACTGGACGAGGAAGGCAATCAGGTATACACACCACAGCACAATGACGTAACCACCCCGCTGTCTCGCTACGTGGATTTCGAGGCAGAGCTGATTGGTGGCGCGTCTGCGGTTGAGACGGGCAGGATCAGGCTGGATATACAGAACGCCACTATCGTGGGAGCAGTCGATAGTGACAATTACGATCTGGGCATTTTCCTCTGGGACGACTGGTATCAAGCAGTCATTACCCTGACAAACGATGGAACCCATGACCAGTTTCGTGTGCGGGTATATCCTGCCAGTGCGGATGATCCTGACCCGTCCGTTATTGATGTCACCACCCAAGGATGGGTGGTGGTGGACTGGGCGCAGTTCGAAGACACCGGGGGCACGTACTTGGGTTCATCACCCATCGTAGGTGGCGAGACCCGCAACACCGAGGAGTTCACATCTGGCTTGCCGGATGGAGACTTCTATCGGCGCGAGAATCAACAGAATGCGGGAGATGCTGGGCATGTAGCCACCCTGACAGCAGGTAGCCTGATCTGGGATGACGATGACGGGGTATACAAGAACCTGATTTACAGCACCGAGCTGTTCCTTGCAGACCCGGTGGTACGCAACATGCACGAGTTTGGGCTGGTGGACAATCAAACCCAGCCCACACCTGACCTGACCATCCTGACCACCACCCTGTACCCGATTGAGATCAACGATGATCTGCAAACGGGGCTTACCATGGGTGAGTGTCTGATGGAACCCGTGCCCTTTGATGAGGCAGACTTCTCATACAGCTTACAAGAGGTAGAGGTCAAAGTGATATTGTTGACCGCAGACCCAGAGCTGGATGATGTAGACTTTTCGTACAGTCTTGAGGCTGTGGAAGTTCGAACCATTTTACTGTCCGCAGCCCCAGAGCTGGACGATGTGGACTTTTCGTATGAGTTAGTAGAGGCGGAAGTGGTGGACAAACTGGTCACCGTTGATACACCAGACGAAGAATTACAGCTGGCTTGCAGCATAGACCCATCAGGGTGCTCAATGACGCCCGTTTAAGGAAGAACTATGGCACATATCAAGAAATACTCAGACGTTGGCATAATGTTGACTATGCCTGCATACAGGTTAAAAGGCGAAGTGCGGTGCATTTTGCGCGATGAAAACCTGAATGTTGTGAAAGACACGGGTTGGGAGAACAACATCATCACTGATACTGGCCTGACCCGGTTTGGATCACAGAACTGGTATAACTACATGCACATAGGCAGTAACGGCACTGCGGCAGCGTTTACAGACAACTCACTGATTCAATGGTTGGCGTACTCAAACAATAACCTGACCGCTGCCTATACTCGTGCGGGTGCTCCAAATTACGAGTTTTCATCCACCATCGGCAAGCGGTTCAATGTGGGTGTTGGCACAGGCACTGTGCGAGAGCTGGGCCTATCGGATTTCCAAACTAATGCAAATATGTCGATTCGTTGTGTGTTGGGGACACCGATTCCCAAAGCAGTAGATCAGGCACTGGATGTCTATCATCGGCTGACTGTGTACCCCAATTTGAGCGACATAACCGGGCAAGTCACCATTGAATCAGAGCTGTATGACTACACGCTCCGTCCTTGGCGACTGGGAGACCCAGACACGGGAGCACACCGACGATTCATCTGGGCGACAAACGCGCAAGAGCACCGGGCCTTTGGTGGGCCAATAATTTCATCTACGACACTGGGTGATCCCACGCTATTTCATAACGCTATTAAAGGTGGTTATGCGACTACGGTTACGGATTTAGGGGGTGGTTTTGGTTACAGTGACCGCAGGTTCTTTTGGGACTTAGACCATGCCAATAACTACACCAACGGTGGCACCTCATCCAATGGCATCTTGGCTACCACCCACGAAATGAACTTTTATGAACCCCCCGGCAATCAGTATGGGGTTCAGATTGGCTGGGAACGTGTCAGTGATGGGTTTGGTCTGAATAAAACCGAGACGAAAATCATCAACATAACATTGCGAATGACGTGGCAGAGGCACTGATATGGATATCATCGTTCCCAAAAAAGAAATTGTAGTCCCAATGGGACGGATGAACCTTGGCATGAAAGGCTTTCTGCGCTTTCAGGTGTGGCGACCAGACGATGTGTTGAATCGTTGCCGGATAGACACCGGGTTTTTCCCAAACACGATCTTGAACAGTGGTCGCAACAACATGAACACGCAGTCAAATTGGTTGACCCACTGTCACGTTGGAACCGATAGCACGGTGCCTACGCAGTCAGATACCCAGCTGTTGGGGTTCGTTGTTGCGACCAGCACAGTCGTGGCAAATACAGAGGGTACCCAAGCGTCCGCTCCGTACTATGGATGGAAGCGCAAGACATTTCGTTTTGCTCAAGGTGCAGGGCATGGTGGGCAGAACCTGTCAGAAGCTGGTGTGGGCTGGGGGTCATCCGGCTCAACATTGGTCAGTCGTGCGCTGATTGTTGATCCTGATACGCAAGTACCCACCACGGTGACGCCACTGTCGGATGAGATTCTGGATGTGACGTATGAGCTTCGGTACTACCCACCGCTGGTAGACGACACCGATAGCATTACTCTGGATGCGGTAAATTATGACACCACCGTTCGTGCAGCCGAGGTAACGGGTGATCGTTGGTCATCAGACATTGGGTTGTCCATTACAGAATATGCGCCATTCAACAGCACGTGGACCGCATACGATGATGTGCTTGGAACGCTGGAACAGTCACCAAGTGGCAATACGGCAAACCATGATGATGCCGGAAACATCTATGCGGAATCTTACGTCAATAATTCTTATGAGATCGTCTTGGTGTGTCCGGTTGGCCCAACCGGGTGGAATCTTGCGGGTGACATGCGTTCCAGCCGCATTGGTACGACAGCAGGATATTATCAGTGTCAATATGACTCAAACCCCGGTGGCAACCCGGTGCCAAAAGACAACACTTACACGATGACCATGAAGTGGATTTTGGGCTGGACGGAGAAGGTGTAATGGCAATTGCTGAAGACAGGATGTCAACTCAGGTTGTGGAAGCAGAATGGATCGCGCCAGACGAAAGAGATCGTGCGCTGGACGAAGACTATGAAGCAGGCCCAATTGCCTTGAATGACCCATCTTCAGGTTTGAGTTATCAGGTGTGGGCATTGACGTGGGACTTTGTATCAGGGGACTTTACAGTCACCCCAGAGACCACTGGCTCACCGAGTGTGATTATTAATGCGCCAGCAGTGACGCAGTGCACACTGGCGTTTGACCAGAACGGGCATGTGAACATTGCTTACACGTCGAACAATCAGGCATACCTGTATTGGTACAATACCCAAGTGGCTGGGTGGGATACGACCACGTTACCGTTTGCCGTGTTCTGTCCCACCCTGACACTGGATGACAAACGCACCACCCAAACAAACGCAAGCGATGTCATCATGTGGTGGACTGAAGATCAGGGCGATGACACCAATAACCTGTACCGGGCCTATCAGCGGGATCGTTTTGACCCGCTGGTGCCAAAGGAAATGGCAATCGGTACACCGAAATACATTTACAAGTGCGGGATGCACAAAGGGTATCGGATACAGCTTGGCATGTCAGATACCATAATTTGAGGACTGGAAGATGGGACTTTTTAAAAATGGCTTGATAGGGAAAGTGATAGACGAGTTCAAGGGTGATGACAATAAAAACCAGAAAGGCACACCTGACCCCAATCAAGGCTCAACCACAACCCCTCCGGCAGACGATACTGGGTGGGATTCGACCACGTTACCGTACAAACTTCCCAAGCAGGACGATCCCGGCAACTACGATCCGAAGACGGGCGAGAAGATCATCGACGACAGGGACAAGAACTTCATCCCCGATGATGGCATCGTGGAGGAAACGGGGGGTGTACCTGATTATTCCGACGAAGCGGATGAGATCAGTGGCGGCATGGACATGGACTATGAGGTGCCCGGAGTAGACACCGAATCAGCCGCACCTGTGCTGGACTCTGGAACCGCTGATCCTACCATGACCCCATGGGATGTGACGGAAGAGCAGACAGTTGCGGGGCAACTGGACAAGCTTTATGACCGAGACTCCCCATTCTTTGAGAACGCACGGCAGAAAGCCATTCGTTCTCACCTTGCAGGGGGCGGACAGAACTCCGCTATGGCAGCAGGGTTTGGTGAGCTGGCGGCGATGGATACCGCATTCAAGGTGGCGTTTGAGGACGCACGCACGTATGCCCGGTCAGCCGAGTTTAACGCAGCAATGGCAAACCAGTATTCACTGGCAGAGCAGCGCTTTATTCACAACGCCATGCTGTCTGATCAAGCGTTCAAACAGGCGGCAGCACTCCAGACCCAGCGGGTAGATGCCCAGTTACAGTCCATCGTGATGGACTACAAGGGGCGCGGCATGCTGATGGATAAGGAGATGGACCAGTATTTCCTGAAAGCGAAACAGGATTATGCTTACCAGTTGGGGGTCATCGGCGCACAGACGGATGCTACGGTGCGGGTCAATGCAATGCAGGCGATGACCAACTTCTACATTAATGGGTTCGCTTCCGTGATGGATGCAGCGAATAACCCAAACCTGACGCCAGAACAGTCAGCAGCTGCGATGCAGGAGGGCATGGCGTGGTTCAGACAGCAGTGGGATTATTTCTCACAGTTCCAGCTGGGCCTTGCTAACGCGACATCTAGTGATCAACAGGACTTTTTGTCCTACAACTGGATGCAGCCTAACGCCAACAACCAGAGCATACCAACCGACAGCAACGGATACCCGGACTGGGCATCTTTCCCTTACAATCCGATAACGGGAGAACCAAACCAGCAAGGAGGTTGAGTTGATTAGAAAGGCCACTGAAAACGATATCCCTCTCATACTGAACGATATAGGACAGAGACTACATGACAGATCAGGCGAAACAGAAGCAGAAATCCACAGGCCAACAGCCTTCGCCGTTATGCGTGCCTTTTGTGCAGCACGAGACAAGCTTTTCATCGTTGCCGAGCATGACAATCACCTGCACGGATTCCTCATGGCAGGTGTTGAACAATACTGGTGGACTGACCCCACTAGAGGGCGTCGATATGTCACTGATTGGGCGTTTTATTCCGAAGTCAGAGGGGATGGGGTTTTGATGCTGCAAGCATTACAGGCATGGGCGTGGTCTCAGCCACGCGTCATTGAAGTGAAGTGCGCTACGCAGGTGCCCAAGGGCAGGGGCGTGGTGGATAAGCTGTTTGACCGGGCGGGGTTTACCCCGGTAGGCGGCATGTACAGGTCACATAAACCGGAGTAGGTCATGCCAAGGCGTGATGGTGGACTAAGAAAGCATTCGACAACACTGTTTAACGGTGTGCTTTCTGGTGCCCAGCGCAACTGGGCTGGCTTACTGCCCGACCACAAAAACCTGACTAATCACCAAGTTTGTCTGGTTGCCAACGACACCCCGACAGCAGGTGTTTACTCGGTTCGAATCATCCCTGATGCTGATGGGGTTAATACTGCGGTAGATACTGGGCTGATCCTAGACCTGACGGACAAGAACTCAGCATACGTGAACTTCACGGGCGTGATCCGTGGTTTGCAACTCATTTCCATAGAGAGTATTGACCCGGTTGATACCAGCATTAGTGCTGTCATCTCATCATTCTCCCGTAACCGCAGATCGTGGGATGGGGATAGGGTGGCAGACCAAAGGCTGGATTATGTCAGCAGTCAGCTGCTCGACGGCCAGTCTGGGTTCAGCTCCAGATCGAAGCTACTTCAGAACCACACCAACATGGTTTATCACCAAGTTTCCATGGTGGCGGATAGCGCTATCGACGATCAGTATGCCGTCCGATTCATCCCAGAGTCTGAATCTGCGCTGGAGGCAACGGTAGACACCGGGCATGTTCTGGACTTTTCCGACACACAGTCCGCATTAGTGCGGTTTGGTGGAGTGATAACGGGTGTCGAGATCGAAAAAATCAGCGGAACCAGCTCAGGGGTTCCTGTTGAAGCGGTCATATCGTCCTCTGTAGAACGATTTGACGAAGTGGTGTATGACTATATAGGCGTGTCACCAGACCTGAGCGACCATATTACTGATTATAACAATCCTCACCAAACCTCATGGAACAACCTGCTGGACAAGCCAGACCTTGCGGATGGCTATCCCACTACGCCGGAGCTGATCCCTGCCGGGGAAAGCGTGAGTGTCGTGCTGAACCATCAGTATATCGTGTGGGAAAGCCTGAAGGTTGAGGGTTCAATAGATATCACCGGGCGGCTGGTCGTGCTGCATGACCGACCCGAAACCCGCCTGCGTGAACCAGACTTCACTTACAATGTAGGTGGAGAGCTTACCCAGATAGATTACTTTGACGGGGAGCAGAAGGAGTTCACCTACAACGTGGGTGGACAATTAACCCAAGTGGACAGCAAGCGAGATGGAACGACCTTGCGGAAAACTTTTACTTACACCGGGGGAGGTGAGTTGGATTTCATAACGGAAACATGGCTATAAAGGAGTAGTAAAATGCCAATGATTGACGGTGACTGGTCGGTAGATCGCGCCACAGGAAACATCAGGTACATCGGCTTTGACCATAGTCCTACGACTACAGTTGCCGCTGGTGCCTTTGTTACCGGGACGTACTATCAAATCAGAGAAGTTGGTAGCACTGACTTCACTCTCGTGGGTGCAGCAAATAGTAATGTTGGCACTCGTTTTGAAGCAACAGGGGCGGGTACAGGTACTGGTGTGGTCACACAGGCCGCATCCTACTCCACCGTGATCCAATGGCACAGATGGATTGCGGCCCTTGCAGACGATCCAGAGTTCGTGGGCGATGACGAGCACGATATCATCGACCAAGAGGCAACGGATCGCTCGACTGACAACATCATCCGGTTGAAGGACTACACTGCCACAGGTGGTGTACGTTACAACGTGGACGCAACCGCGATTGAGCATCTGTATGACGGCTCAATCACCCAAGGTTCCGGCACAAGTGAGGAGCGTTGGGATGGTATCGTGAACTTCGGCAATAAGCATGTTCACATTCAGGTCTGGCGCAACGGCGCTGTCCTTTCGGACGACTACTGGAACGCAGGCTGGCAGTCGGGCACGCACGATGGCGCGGCTAATGCGGCAGTACTGACAGACAGCACCGCAAGCTGGACAACCAACGAGTGGGTGGATTACTGGATTAAGAACACCACGGACGGTTCCGTGGCGTTGATCACAGCGAATACCGCCACCACCATCACGGGTGTCCTGTACGGGGGCACGGACAACGACTGGGATATCAGTGATGCCTACGAAATTCAGGTGGGTCTCAACCCAGACGCAGGTCAGGGTATTTCTCACCGTTTCATGGTCAAGGTCAGGGAAGATGGTGTGGATATCGGGCGCAGGCGTTTACTGGGTCAGAACCGCAGGTATGGAAAAACCTATGGTGAGTTCCCGATTAACGGCACTTCCCCCGGCAATAACGTACTGGCGCTGTCAGACACCAACGATCTGAACAACACCACCCCATGGGCAACCGTTGATTCTATCTCAGATATCACCAACACCGAAGGTCTGCGGCTGATCGACATCAGTGGTGACGGTACGGATGAGGAATACTACTCACAGTGGGATTTGGGTGCACAATCCAAGAACACGTTCTATGAGTACCTGAAGCATTCTTCTGCGGATACCACGGCAGAGACTCTTCAGGGTGAGAATGGTGAGCTACATCGTGGCCCAACACACTCGTCCCCGTACGACTCTGAGATTGGCACACCCACTACGGCAACCAACGACAAGCACGTGTTTGGTACTTACATCAATCACGGTGCGGTCACGAGTGGCCCGTTCACGGTAGGTGAGGCAGTCCATGAAGACACCGCAACTCCAGTCTGGAAGGGCAGGGTTCTGGGTGTTGATACGGTGAACACGTCCCTGATCGTGGATGTCGAAGAGGGCACCGTGGGTGCTACTGAATCATTCACCGGGCAGACCTCTGGCGCACAGGCAACCACTACTACTGCCCCAACAGGTGGTGAAATCCAGAACTCAGCAGGTGAGGCGAAGGTGATGGCATTCGATGATGACGGTGCCACGGGCAACTTCTACTACCAGTTGACCAAGGGTGTAGCCCCGCTGGACAACACCCGGCTGTACGATGCCACGGATCACACGGACTACTACGTGCTGAGTGCAGACGCCACGGAGCGTCCGGTCTCAACCCCGTTCGTGGGTCAGTCAACGGGTTCGGCACTGATTGGTGGGTACGGTCTGGGTGTTAATGCAGACGATGCCGCTGCTGCGGATACCTACTTTGATTTGCAGAACAATCCGATTTCACCACCCAACAACGTCACCATGACAGCCTCTGGCTTTATCTCTGGTGACTACGTTCTGGTGACTGAGAAGGATGCGGTGAATCTGGATATCAACTTCGGCCAGATGACGTTGAACGGCACGCTGTCCGCAACCAACGTGACCACGGTAACAGTGAACGATCCGTTGCCGCCTGATACGCCCACCTTGGCAGGAACCAAGGGTTCCATCCGTATTGAGCGGAATGATGGGCTGTACTCGTTGCACAGGTACACGGCATTCGATACCGGGGCAGACACCTTCACGATCCCATCCACGGATTTCAGTACGAACCAAGCGACCACTGGCAACAACGTGTTCATTGGTTATCTGGATTACGTGGCAACGGGAACATCGGATACCTTCAGCTACGTTTACGATTCTGATCGGGATCACTTCATGCGCGTGCGCGATGGTGGTGCGACCCCAATCAAGACGGCGGAGGCGCAGGGTACGATGGGCACCAATGGAGGGACTATTTCAGTCAACCGTATTGATGATACCTGATCCGATAATTGTTTCTGTTCCGCATTGTGGGACACGCTTTTTGAAAGATCGACTTGGCATAAAGGATCACGTGCACACCACCAACGAATGGGGTTCACTGGTTCGCCGGGTTGCCGAAAGAAAGATTGTTGTCCCGTTGCGGAAACCAGCGTCCGTGTGGCGTTCATGGTGCCGCAGGCACGAAGGTGGCAACTTCCCCTACGCTGAGTATTACTTGGCGTGGGGGGCGTTGCAGGCACTGGATAATATGTACGCGCTGGATGTCATCTGCGTGGACAAGCAGGAAGACCCACGGATCACGGACTGGGGGAAAGTGGGCGATGAGGACGCGTCACGTGCGCGTTGGCAACTGATCAAAATAGATCAGAGGCCCATGTATAAACTGCCCTTAGTGCTTGAGCACTATGGGCCACATACGACATGGCAGGGATAGATGGCTGCACCAACATACGCAACAGACTTGACGCTAATAGATGATGCTGATGCGGCAAGCAACTATGATGCGTTAGGTGGTGGTGCATCAGGACTTTCTGATGAGACGGACTACTTTATCGAGACCCCCCAGTGCGTATCCAAAGCAGGTTTTACTGCCACTACCAAAGGCATGATAACTAACACGGGCACCCATACAGTGGCGGCTGGTGACGCCATTTTTGTGTGGGGGAAGCAGAATAACCGGAACCTCATGGACACCGTAGCTAACGGTGGTATGCAATTCATAATTGGTGACGGCACAGCAGATTACGATCACTTTTATGTTGATGGCAGTAACAGTGGGGGTTCTGATTTGGCTGGGTGGCGAACATATGCTGTAGACCCAACCCAGACACCAAGCACCACCACTGGCACACCAACCACAACGAATCGCGTGGGGTTTCTGTGGAAGATTCTGGGTAGTGGCTCACTGAAAGGTAACCCCAACGCTATCGACGTGTCGCGCCATGGGCGTGAACTGCAATGCACCAACGGTGACGTGACCAACGGTTACGCCACGTTTGACGGTGCAGCCACGTTTGATGCTAATAACGCGAGACGTTGGGGAATCCTGACGCCCGTGGCTGGTGGCTACCAATTCCATGGCGCGTTTGTCATGGGGACTGTATCCACTTCTGTGGACTTCAGAGACAGTGGACGCAACATCGTTATACTGGAAGACCCATTCGTAGCGTCCACATTCAACGAATTTGAGATCAGGAACGCCAGCTCAAACGTGGAATGGACAAACATCGTTATCCAGCATTTGGGTACAACTTCTCCATCTACACTGACACTGAACGCAGGAACATTCACGGGGGATGCCTGTCAGTTCAACGAGTGCGCTACCACTACGTTCAATTCAGACGGCAGCAGTGCCTGCACGGGCAGCACGTGGACATCCTGTGGACAAATCGTGTTAAACGAAGCAGATATCTCTGAATCCAGCATCTTGACATCGACGGTGGCGGCAGATGAGGGTGCGGTGTACGACAACCGTACTACCACGGGTGCAACCAACATCAGTGAGCTGGACAACTGCACGTTTTCACAGGGCACCAACGCGCATCACGCGATACGATTCGGAGCTAATGTCGATGATGACATCACCCTGACAGGGATCGCTTTCAATGGATTCTCATCCAGTGATGATGTAAATGGTTCAACGCTGAGGTTCGATGCCACTACGGGCAGCATCAACGTCAATCTGGTGGACTGCACGGTAGACGGCAACCCGGCAACCACAGCCAACGTGGGGGTGGATGACGCGGCTGGGATCACGGTAACGCTGGTAGTTGATCCGAAAACCACCAAGGTGACCTGTGAAGACCAAGCTGGCAACGTGATCGAGAACGTCAGGGTGTTACTGGAGACCGCGGACAACGGGGGAGGCTCTGGATTCCCCTACCGAGCCAGCACGACCTCACTGACCCAGACAGGTGGAACCGCTACCTGCACGACCACAGCCAACCACCTGTTGGCGACCAATGATTATGTAGTGATCCGAGGGGCAGGTGACGAGCTGTATAATAAACAAACACAGATCACGGTGACGGGAGCAACGACATTCACTTACAGCGTGGACAGTGGCGCAGCTGCCTCAGCAGGAGGAACCCCGGTGGTTTCCTACGCGGCAATATCCGGCCTGACCAACACCAGTGGTGTCATCCAGTCTTCCAAGACGTGGCCTGCATCACAGGGGTTGACGGGCTGGGCACGAAAGTCAACCACGGCACCGTTGTATAAGCAAAGCCCTATTGCAGCGGCTGATGCTTCAGGTGGCACCGACCTGCTGGTGTTAATGATTTCAGACGATAGTTAGAGAGAGGCCACGATGGACGTAAACCCAGCAATGCTGTGGGCAGGGTGGAACCTGATCCGCACAGGAAACGTACTTGGAATTGAACACGACATGGAGAAAGGCATGGGATTTGGAAGCACAACGGAAGACGTAGATGGAGTACCGAAAGGTAAAGTGATTGATCGTGGCCCACCGGAAGAGGATCGCAGGACAGAGGCTGAGCTTCGTGGTGCCATGCAGGATGTCCACAAGGCCAAGTTAACCATGGGCGAGATCGCCACAGTAAAAGGCATCCACGAGGAAAACAAGGTGCTCAGGTCGATGATGGATGATCTGTGCGCCCAGAACGAAAGGCTGATCGGTATGCACCAAACCCTGCGTAACGAGCTTGATGATTTTAGAAAGCAATGGAACATTGAGCGGCAGTCATGGCTGGCACGCGGAGGGAGCACTACCCCAGAGGACAACTGATGGCGATTACAATTGACCCAAGCACAAAGGTGATCAGCTTTCCGCAAGCGGATTGCACGCTGGTCAGTGGCACTGTGTATACGGTGGATACGCAGACGGTCTTTCGTGCCCAAGTCAATGCGCTGCTGGCAAGTGAAGATTACATCTGGATGGATGATGCGATTCAACACAACACCGAATACATCATTGCTGGACTGCCGTTTGCGAGGTCGATTGCTATTGTTAACGGCTATTCGGTGGAGTTCACGCCGGACGCGCAGTGGTCAGTGGTGTTGACCGGATCGAACAACGACCTGTGGGATGTGATTGGTGGCATCCTTGTGCAGAACCAAGTTCAGGTTATCCCCACCAACTCAGCGGGTCTGGTTAATCCATCTGTGCTTGCCGGGGCCACTGCACAGGAGGTTTGGGAGTACCTTCTGACCAGTGGTCAGCAGGCACAGAAAGAGGTGATTCAGTCCAGACTCAACGCAGGGAACGCGTTCGCCGTGAGCGCATCACAGGATTAGGATTATGAGTGAAGTCATTCTATACGAAGGAGTAGCGCCATCGACACCACCCGCGGGTGGGATCACGATCTATGCCAAGATCGACAAGCGCATGTACTGGAAGGATGACACGGGCACCGAGACCCCGTTCTATCCCTCTGGCGCAGGCACGGGTGACCTGCTATCAGACGGCACCGTGCCGTTGGTTGCCAACTGGGATGTGGGTGCCTTTGAAATCACCATGCTCAGGGCGAACTTTGACACCACCACCGGGCAACCTTTTACGGTTGCCAGTTCAGATAAGGTGGTTGGCCTGAACGCTGACCTGCTGGACGGAT
>Ga0316194_10000417_pt1 | contig 26779 bp, 47 predicted proteins | sample CroRivsedime1_MG_FD_204936 | JGI IMG/M metagenome (GOLD analysis project Ga0316194, IMG submission 204936) | Coastal sediment microbial communities from Maine, United States - Cross River sediment 1 | ecosystem: Environmental > Aquatic > Marine > Coastal > Sediment | place: USA: Maine...
CGCGGGACCGTTATGGCGTCCGGCGCAGACACGGGCTTCCCTGCATCTGCGGCCGCCAACGCTATGACCTACTCGTTTTGGAAAACCGGCGTCCCGTCGACATGGCAAGTCAATCTGACGGGAGACGCCGAGACGTGTGACTATTTCGGGATAGCGGCCCACACCTTGCACAGCAATAACGTTCTGGCAGTGATGCAGGCCTACATTGATACAGAATGGGTCACGATGCCAGTGCTGCAGCCAATTGGCGACCTATGGCCATTCAACTCCGGCCTGCTCGGCACACGTAGTGCCGCAAATAGGACCACGACAGCGGCACTCAGACGCGGCGTGGCGCGCGACGGGTTTGACATCGTGGACGAGAACGGCGCAGCAGAATCAAAGTTCGGCCAGTATTCGCTGGCGGTCGAGCCTGCGGTGACCAATATGTTTCCCGAGAATGTGCGCAACGCGGGGGACACCAACGAGAACGAGGACGGCTTCGCAGGGACCTCGAATGTTGCATGGACCCCGGTTCATTTTGTTAGCGGCGGTGGGTGCCTCAAACTGAACGCCGGTGGCGGTATCGCGACATGTGACACCGACCCGGTGGCTATCTCGGGATCCACCGACTACAGTTTCAGCTTCAAAATTTTTCCGGAGACCGACATAGGCACGCTTTCCGTGAGCGTCATCAATGATTCCGCTGCTGCCATAGAAAGCGTCACATTCAACAACGTGCCCGCCGGGAAATGGTCCAGGCTCACGATAATCGACGCTACCACTGGTGGCGGTGATACTACGGTGTTCCTGCGTGTCCGCAGTTCGACCGGCGAAGTAGCCTACTTGGACGAATTCCAGATGGAACAAGCATCCTACGCTCATACATGGGTGGACGGGACGCAGGCTGCCGCGGACCTGGCCTATCAGCCAGAAATAATCCAGCAGTTCCAAAATGACATAACTGTCAATTGTTGGCTGAGGGTTACAACGGAGTCCGTGAGCCTGCAGGATTTCTTCAGTGTTGCCACGGTGACCGGCGGCTTCACTCTATGGATTCAGAACGCAAGCACGTCGGATCTTGTGATATCGACACAGGACCAGGACTCCAATATTGATCTGGACATTCTAGCCGGCAAGGCCAACTGGGATGGAAACTGGCATATGGTAACGTGCACCCTGAAGCCAGAGGTCACTGGTGCACACAACCGCTTCGTCTACTTTGACGGGCGGCTCGTGTACTCGGACGAGTCCCCCTACTTCCCCGACTGGCAGAAATGTTCAAATATCATTCTCGGCTGGGGCGCTGGTTACCTAGGGCTGAAGGGCGAAAGCCTGATGGACGACCTGTCAATCGTCAATAGGGCGGCGACGTCGTCGGAGATCCTGGGCTGGTACCAAAGCGGCGTGGCAATGGACGAAGTGACTCTCGGCATAGAATCCCACGATGACGACCGCCCCATTATGCGACTTGTCGAGGCTGCGACCTCAAGCTTTTTTCGAGTCCGGCTGACCGGGCAGACAACGCCGCTCGTAGGGGTCATCTACATGGGCGAAGCGCTGCAGATGGAACGGGGAATCTACATTGGGCACACGCCGATAGGGTTTGCCAGGAAGACCGTGGTACGCCCCAACCTTTCGACCGGTGGGCAGTTCCTAGGTCGCTCGATTATTCGCGTGGGCTCGTCGGGCTCCTGGTTGTGGAAGAACCTCACCGCGAGCTGGGTACGTAAATATCTCGACCCATTCCTCGAGGCGGCCCGGACAGATCCATTCTTCATCCTTTGGCGGCCAAGCAAGTTCCCAGGGGAGGCGGGCTATTGCCAGACCAAGGGCGACCAAGTTCCGACCAACAGCGGGCCGCGTGACAAGATGTCGTTCGACCTGAACGCAGAGGGCCTGGGCGTTGAGTGACGAAACCACAGTTGGCCGCGAGCCGTTGCAGATCGTTGAGCTAGAGCAACCAGCATGTGCCGAGACATATGGCGTCAACCCGTGCGACGCCGTGTTGGGCAGCACGGGAACACGTAAGTGCTACAACACCAATAAGACATGCCAAGACCTAGTCAACTACGACGGCTCGTTTACGATCTTCTGGAGGTTCGCTCTGCGACACGCTGTGCTGCCGCGCGACCTCTATGCCGAATCGTCTGGCGTCTACATCAAGACGCACCCCATCCCTTCGCTGCGCTCGGTGTCCTCGGTCCCCACGAGGCTTAATGTTGGCGGTGGCGGCGACAGCGCCTCACCGCTCGGAACCCGCTCGAAGGTGACGATTACGCTCGATGACCACCCATGGGACGACTCGGTCGGCGACTTCTACGTTGACCAGCGACCAGCCGGGACGGCCGGCGACACCTACACGCCAATCGACAACGGGACATTCTGGACCAAGTTCAAAGCGCGCAATCCGTACTACGCCGGCTCGATCATTCGCATCTACGACGGGTACCATGGCCAGGCGCTCGGTAGTATGCAGAAGCGCGAATATATACTCGAGCGCATCAACGGTCCGACCAACGACCGCGTGACACTGATAGCTAAAGACCCGCTCAAGCTGGCAGACAACAAGCGCGCCGAGTTTCCAGCACCGTCAGAAATAGAGCTCATCGCCAACATCAGCACGACGGTGCAAACAGCCGGTATCGAGGTCTCGTGCGTTGAGAGCGAGCTCACCAACGTGTACGGGAACACGGGCACCGATTACTATCTGCGGATTGAGGACGAAATCATCAAATACACCGGCTACGCCAACAGTGGCACCAATGAGTGGACGCTGTCCGGTGTGGCTCGTGGCCAGCTCGGCACGACAGCCGCCTTGCATAATGGGTCGGTCGACCCAGAGAAGTGCCAGCGCGTCGGGCGCTATGACAGCCTCGAGGTCTGGAATATCGTCGAAGACCTGCTTGAGAACCACACGTCCCTAGACTCGACCTTGATCAATGACACCCAGTGGGACACGGAGGGCAATGCCTACCTGAGTCCGTTCGTGCTGGACGGGACGGTGGCCGAACCGAGGGCAGTAATCGACCTCATAGGGGAGCTGACGGAGCAATGCCCATTTTACATCTGGTGGGACGAGCGCGAGCAAACAATACCCCTTAAGGCGGTCCGCCCGCCGCTCGGCGATGGGGTCGAGGAAATAACGGACGACACCAGCATCATCGCCGGATCAACGTCCCTGAAGGTAGACGATGAGCAGAGAATTTCTAGGGTCATCATGTATTTCCAGCAGAAAGACCCAACCAAGAGGGACGACGACGTTGGCAACTACCGCAAGGTACAAGTGCAGGTCGACACCGATGCCGAATCCGAAGAGCAGTACAACGAGAACCGCATACGCTCAATATACTCGCGGTGGATTCAGACCAATGCCCAAGCGCTCCAAACGACCGTGCGCTTGCTGTCGCGGCTGCGCGATGCGGTGGAAACACTCGAGTTCAGGGTTGACGCAAAGGACCGCGCTATTGCTACGGCGGACGTGTTGCTCGTAACGACTCGCGAGGTCACCGACGACCGCGGGGTCGCGTCGCCGCAACAGTGGCAAGTGATCGCCGCAGAGGAAGTGGTTTCCGGCGAAGTCATGCGGTACGACTGCCAGCGCTTCGAGTTTCTGGGCAGATTTATGATCTGGGCCGACAACGCGGCGCCAGACTACTCGGTGGCAACCGACACCCAGAAGTCGGAAAATGGGTATTGGGCAGCCACCAACGGATCCCCAGGCAGCAATGAGCCTGGCTACCAGTGGGTGTGACCTATGGCGACCTGGAACCCTCCGTCCGACGCGAATCTTGCCGCTGGTAAGCCGGCGACTCAGGACAGGATCCGCGCGATCCGCGACTTGTCGCCGGCGCTCGCAGAACGCGCAGCCGGCTCGCCCTGGGTCAACGAAGCTGGCGCGCAGGTATTTCTGACGACCGCTGGGCCCTCGATATGGGCCGTGCCTGATGGGGTCTACCGCATCCTGGTTACCATGATCGGTGGCGGCGGCGCTGGCGCAGGAGTGGATGTGCAGACTGACCTCGGTGGTGGTGGTGGTGGAGCGGGAGCTACCCGCATAGTGCTGATCGAGGTCACCCCGGGCCAGTCGTGGGGGTACACGGTCGGCGCCGGTGGCGCAGGGTCAGCATCACAGGATGCGGACGACGGCGACGACACTGTTTTCGGCACGTACACTATCGGTGGCGGCGGCGGCGCAAACGACGACGACGGCGGCGACGGTGGATTCGGCAGCTTTTTCGGCAGCACGCTGCTGATCAAGGGCGCCCGCGGGGGTAACGGGATAATCACCGGACTGGTCCCCCCGAACGACGTGATTATATCGGGGGCCGGAGGAGATTCGAGTTACGGCCCAGGCGCGCCCCCAGTCGGAACCGACAACATCTTCAACCGGGCAGTAGGTCTGCCGGGCAGAGGGTATGGCTCGGGCGGCTCGGGCGGGGCCAAGACAGCAGATATCGACAACGGATTCGGAGGCGATGGCGCCGACGGCGCTATCCTCATAAGGTATTGATATGGCTACAAGTTACGACCCCCCTAGCGACGCAACCTTAACCAGTGGAAATGTTGCCTTGTCGGCCTCGATTATCGCGATTCGAGACATGCCGATCGCCATCGCCGAGCGCGCCACCGACACGCCCTGGCTAAATGCGATCGGTGCCATCCAGTTTTTCGTGGCATCGGGCTCGTTTGTCGTGCCCGCTGAGGTCTACCGTGTTCGGATCACGATGCTCGGCGGTGGCGGCGCCGGAGGCTCAGGAATTGACAGCAACGCCGGGGCCTCAGCTGTGGGGTGCGGTGGTGGGGGCGGCGCCGGGGCTTTCGCGATCCATACCGGGCTGGCAGTTACCCCCGCGCAGTCGCTGACGGTAACAATCGGAGCTGGCGGCGCCGGCGGGGCTGGGGCCGGTGGCAATGGAGGTAGCACGATAGTTGCTCGCCCCTCGAGCTGGACCGTCACGGTTCTCGGTGGCACCGGCGGGGCATCCGGGTCGTCCGCCAGTGGCAATGGTGGTGCCGGCGGTGCCCCGTCAGGCGCAGACGATATCCGCGGTGTCTATGGAGGGGACGGCATCGTAATAACCTCGACCAAGGCTATTTCGGGCCGCGGGGGTGCATCGATTATGGGCGGCGGCAGCCCGAGCGAGGTGAGCGACACTACCGGCACCACAGCCCTGGTCGAGGGGGCCGGTGGCAGCGGCGGTAACGCGGAAAACCCAGCCGGGACCCGCACACGTAACGGGGGTTCCGGAGCGTCGGGGCTTGTGATAATCGAGTGGTAAGCCTTTGGAGGTCCCTCGATGCGAAAGTTACTGCTCGCCATTGCCCTTCTCTTCACGTCTTCAATTGCACACGCACAAACGGTCCCCGTCCCCGAAGAGCATGTCGCTGAGTCGACGCCACGGCTCGCCGCGGTAGCCCTCAACGCCGCCGCTGACCTACGCTACACCAATTGGATTGACGTTTCCGGCCGCACCCAGGCCACATTCTACATCGAGTATGTGCGTGGCAGCGGGACCTCGACGCACGTCACGCTAATTTGCTGGGCCGGGCGAACACGCAAGACATTAGCGCCGGTCGCTATTCTCTACAACAGCGCCACCGTTGGCACCCGTGACAGCGTTCAGCACAAGTGGCGAGCGGCCGTGTCCGCGGACACCACGATCCGGTGGATAATCACGCCGCTTAACGACGAAATCCTACGGTGCCAGGTAGGCCAGGAGGGGGGCACACCAGGAGCTGATGAAACCGTTGCCGTCTACATCCGAAAGGGGATGCTGTAATGCGCGCCCTGACGTTCGTACTCTGTTGGGCGGCCGGCGCCGCATTTGCCTCGAGCCCCGCCAACCATCCGTCCGGGGACATGACAGCCAGCCCAGAGGGTGGGGCGACCCCGAGCGACATCACCTTTGCCTACTCGGACCCGTTCGTGAAGTGCCTCGACGCAACCAGTGACGCGACCCCGTGCGCGCTCACCCTGAAGAGCGGCGACGCCTACCCGGGCGCGATTGTCAACACGACCGGCGGCGCACTCACGGTGAAGGGGGGTCTCGGCACGTTCGCGGTCACCCTCGACGACTACAACAACTGCAGCGGCGAGACCGTGACCTTCGATATCACCGTTGCAGGGACCACGACCCAAACCGTCCTGACCGAGGGCGTTGAGTGGACTGCGGCCACGAGCGACGCAGCAACGATCGGATCGCTCGTCTCGGCGATGGCCGCAGTCGCCAGCGTGACCAGCGTGACCACCTCATCGCTCACCGGCGAGATTGGGTTCGATGACGACGTTCGCTTGGTCAACCTGTCCGAGAGTCAAGCCACGTGCACGACCCTCACCGAAAGCGTGAATGGAGCGCTGTATATCAACGCGCTGTCGATCACCGACACCGGTAGCGGCACCTCTGTAATCGTGTCGGACCAAGGTGGGCTGATGTTAGCTCTTGGCGTTGGCTACCCTGCGCCAGATGGCGGAATGCTCCATATCTGGGATGGTAATGCCGGTGGTGCTGGATGCAGTGATTCTACCGATGCACTTTGCGTTGAACGTAATAGTTCGAACTATCTTCGGTTATTGGGTGCGGCTAACGGGTTCATTGCCCTGGTGGCCGGCGATTCGTCGGATAACGGCTTCAGCGGACTTTACTTCGGCATGTCGAATGCTGGCGGTAATACCGGTATTGCTCGATTACAACTAGCTGGCGCAACAGTCCTTGATTTGTCCTCCGGCACAACCGAATACAAACAAGCGCAAACCATCAGCACGTCAGTTGGGAACTTGACGCTGAACCCCGTCGGTATCATCTCACTACAAGGCAGCACGCAGATATCATTCGAGCAAGACCTTGTCGGGTTAGGTGCTGGGGCCCCGCGTATTTTGGTCGAGGCCGCATCACTTACGAATCCTGTATTCACAAGCAACGACTTAAACACGGGGCTCGGCTTCGACGGGACCAACGACACCCCTGTGTTGATCGGCGGCTCGAAGTCGTTGCTGTCGTGCGATGGTGGGGACACCGACCTTTCGTGCAAATACTACGGCAACAACGGCATGTCGGAGGTTTGCACTTTCGGTCAGGAGACGTTGACCTTCGCAGGCGGGGGCGGCGACGCGAGCAAGACCACAACGAACCTGATCCCAGCGGGGTCCCGCGATGTCGTAGTGACCGCCCGCGTGTTGACCCAGGGTGCGAATTGCACAAGCGCAGACTACGGCGAATCTGGCGGCACCGTCGACTTGTGGGGCGACGACATCGCGGTTGCGGCTACCACCACGGTTGACCCGACCGACTACACCAGCAACCTGACGTTCAACACCGAGACAGCAACCGACGTGATAATCACCGGCGTTGGCGGCAACTGCGTTGACATGGTGGTACGCGTCGGCGCGCGGTATTGCGTCTTCACGGCGCCAGCGGATTAAATCATGCGCAAGCTGACGACATTCGTTGTTGTGGTACTTGGCGCAGTATTTCTCATTGGTGGGTTCGGTGTCCCGTCTTACGGGGAGGTCTGGAAGGATATGGATTTCCCGTTGGTCCAAGGCAAGGTAGGTATCCTCGACAAGCCGGATTTCGATTTTACCGAACACGGGTACCTGTTTCCACAGAACGACACGTCAGAGATCCTTTACCTGAGTCGGCAGCTCAACCATGATTACAAATACAGCTCGTCTAGCTTCCCGCACCTACACTACCACCAGACAACTGCGACCGCCCCAACGTGGAAGATGGATCTCAGGATTACCGAGAACGGCACAACCCCTGGCGGGTTTGCCACCTACACGGCCACAGGTTCGACGTTCACTTACGTGTCCGGCACCTTGTTGCAAATCGCGACATGGAATGCGATAGATTGGAGCGCCATCGATACCGTAAGCGCGATAGTTGATATCAAGTTGTACCGTGATGACAACGTTGTCAGTGGGGATGTCCTCGCGAAAAGCTTCGACTTCCATATCCAGATCGACGGACCAGGGAGCACTCTGCAATACACAAAGTAGGTTTTTCAAACGACCAGCAGTCGAGGTCAACGAGGGATGACATGGGACTCAAAAGCAAATTGGTACCGACTATGCTGGCAGTATCGATGGTCGGGAACGTGATGGCAGTTTCAGACAAAGTGACGAGCGAGGCGATTGCAGGCCCGCTGACGTTGACAGTCAAGCACACCGTGAGGAAATGCCTGACCGTAGGTCAATCCACCGCCGTGTTGAACGTTCTAAAGAGCGCTGTATGTGACGAGATGGAAGAGCACTTTGGTATGTCCAACGGGACATGCGGCGCCGACTACCTGCCGTCGCTGTGGGTATATCGCGACATTGAAACATGCCCAACAAGTGAAACCCGTCTCCAGGCCGTAGGTGAATTCCCTGGCGACTTCGCGGTGCAGTTGCCCGAAATCGAAACCAGCGAGGCCAAAGACAAGACCAAGTAGAATTAACCAGCGGGGGAAAGAATTACGGTTGTAGCAGTATGACACACGGAAAAAAACAACAAGTGCGCGACTGGACCAAATACGCTGCCGTAGCAATCGCAGGATGCACCATGGGCGCGTCCTTGCTCGGTGTCGCCAAATGCACCGACCTTCAGACAGTGCAGGCTGCCCAGGAGTTCGAACTGGAGATGAAGCAGGAGCATCGCGAATTTAGGGCGACCTTCAAGGAGATCAACCAGTCGGTGGGCGAGGTCAAAGACCTGGTCCGCGACAAGGTTGAGCTTATCCTTGAGCGTCTCCCGGCCAAGGAATAGACTGGCCGGATAGGATATTGCGTGCTACGCTTCCCTCAATGAATCACGAAGCACCCCCTCCCGTTGGGCTCGACGCTGGCCACGGTGGCAGCGACTGGGGCGCCACGACGCCGCAGCAACTGACCCTAGAAAAAGACCTCAACATCGCCGTCGCTAAAGCTGCACTCTCAATGCGGCCGGACCTATTTGGGCTGATACGCTACGACGATGAGCTACTGAACTGGCGGCAACGCAACCAGCGCGCAGTCGCTCTCGGCTGCCAGCTGGTAATCAGCATCCACCACGACAATATGCCGCGGCATCCGAATCTGCGCGGCATCGGCGCCTACCATGCCAAGGGCAACGCGATCACGCGTGACCTGGCCCGGTACAGCGTCAACAACTCACCGTCTGATCTGTTGGTTGGGGGGCGTGTCGTGTGCGCTCATGATGACCCGGAGCGCAACGATGACGATTGGCTCGAGAACCCGCAGGCCGTCGTCGAGGCCTACAGCGCGCATGCGCTGCTGCTCGAACTCGGGTTTTTGAGCAACAAGCGAAACCGTGCTCATGCCATCTCGACCGGCGGCATCGAGCAGAACGCACACACGGTCATCGCCGCCGCCAACCGATTCAACCACATTCACTTTGGAGTACGACCATGACCGAAGCAGCAGACAACCGTTTTCGCAGATGGGCTACACGCGTCGGTACCGGCGGCGCAATCTTCGCCGTTACCGCGGTGTCAAACCTGTACCTAATCGTCAACGACACCGCGACGTTTGACACCGCCAAGTGGTGGTTGTTCGGGATGTACAGCCTGGCCGGCGGCATCGCAACTGCGTCGATCACGGCCAAGGCCTATCGGGATATCGCCCTGGCCCGACTCGGTGCGAAGTGAGCAAGAGGTTACAACGACTGCTCGCCTGGGTGCTCGGCATCGGAGCCGCCATCGGTGCCGGCATCCTGGCGTTTCTCAAGCTACGGCAACGCAGTGACAGCGTAGAGGCGGTCGCCGAGTGGCGCGAACAAGAGCTCAAGGTGTTGGGCCACGCCGACACTCTATCGGCAGAGCAAGGGGATTTACATGGGATGGGCAAGGACTCGGTCGACCAGGCGAAGGATTTCGCTGCTGGTGTCGATGACCCTCGGAACCTCGCTAACGGTGCCAGCCTGGTCAACAGCGCGCGCCGCCGACAAGCTCGCCGAAAGGTTCGGTCGTCTGGAAATTGACCTGGGTGAGCTCGTTGCGTTGCCCGAGCACGACCCAATGCCGTGCCCGGATATCCTCAATGACGACGAGTGCCGAGCGATCCTGGCCTCGTGGGCGCACTACGCCGACCTTCCGCGGCTGGTGCGCGCTGAGGAACAGCGCATCAATTCCCGCCACCACATCGATTTGCGGCTGGCACACGACCTCGGGTACCAGGCAGCCAAAGCAATCGTGATCGCCGAGCGCGGCTATTCTCTTTGGCATCTGCTCGGGTTCGGTGGGGTGTTGGCTCTGCTGTCGGGAGTCGCCGGGATCGTCGTCGGCGTACTGGCTCGCTAGTCGTCGTCGGTCTCAGCTGCCAGGCCTTTAATCCATTCTAAGGCGTCCGCCTCTCTCACCTCACCGATGCTCTCGTCGCCAAGATATAGGTCAGCGAGAATCTCTTGCGGCTTTTTGCCTGAGCGTAAGCGTGCGCGGATGTCGTCGTCGGTACCGTCGCCCGAGAACCAATCGCCCGCATCCCAGTAACAGGCTATCTCGGGGATACGGTCGCCGACCCATTCGAGAACCCCACCGCCGTCCTCTGCCCAGCGACCGACGTGATTGCTGCCATCCCACTCACTACCGAGGTATCGGTCGCATAGCTCGGCCAGTCGCTCCTCAACCATCAGCACCGCGTTGCACACCGATTCCGCGATAGCATCGGCCGGGATACGTAAGATCTGGACTTGCCGGTTGTGCCAAGCCGCTGCCGGTATCCCGGCGCCGACGCAGGTGAACACGTACACCGTATGCTTTTCCGGGTCGATGTACAGATCTTGGCGATAGCCGCTACACGGCGCGCTGTAATCGTCGTTCCTAAGGGACTGGATCGAGGCGTTCAGGGTTTTGCGTTGCTCTGGTGTCATAGGGATACCCTCGGCGTTCATAGGCTGCATTACCTTCGAGCCCACCGGCCGGAGCCAGTGAGCCCGAGGGCCCGGCGGCCCTTACTTCCGAGCCACCATCGGTACTTCGTAGTCGCGGAAGATCTTGTCCCACACCAGGTTGTAGCCCTCGTCGTTGCCGGCCTTGTGGAGCTCGCCGAGGACTTTGTAGAGTTCGCTGAGTTGTTGTGTTGTCGTCATGCAGATATACATTGCAGGGTCTGTGCCAAGATCCTGGCCACGTGATTTCGGTGGGTTGCGCGGCTTGCCAGCCCCGATCGCGACACCGGTGTCATAGCGATTCGGTGCCTGACGTAATTCCGGTGAGTTACGGCGCGACATCGATGTCATGATGGTCCCTAGGCCCCTGTTTTTCCTGCGACACGAATGTCATAGTGCCAGTTTCCCGCCAGGCGAGGCGCAAGGCCCCGGTGTCCCGGGGCCCTTCGGCCTGACCCTAACCTTCGAGCTCAGCCAGCCACATCTTGAGCTGTTGCCTGAGGGCCTTGGTGTACGCCTTGGTGGGCTTGCCGGCGTAGGCTTCGATCTTGGCCTTCATGATTCGGTCCATTGCGTCCTGGGCGGTCTTGTTTGTTTTGTTTGTCGTCGTCATGCTCGTATCTATTGCAGGCAGCGTGCCAGCCTTTAGGCCACCGGAAAACAAGCACTTGCAAAGCCGCTATGACATCCATGTCGCCCGGTTTCTCGCCTGCCACGTGTTTTCTGGCACTTGCGGTGTGACAGGCGAGTCATAGCGATTCGGCTCAGTTAACGATTCCGGGTAGTTTGGCTATGACAGCTGAGTCATGTAGGCTCTTGTGTGGGCCGCAGCGCCATCAGTGTAGGCCCTGGTATTGGCGAGCGGCGCTGCGCCGCCCATAGGCGCTCCTATCGAGCAGTCTCAGCCACCCCTCGAGCCCCAGCTGCTGCCAGCTCCATGCTTGGTTTCGGACCGGGCCCACTCCTCTGGCCGCTCGGCTTTCGGCGGGGCTCGTCGGCGATTGCCGGTGCACTCTCGAGAGCAGGTCGGCTTCGGAGGGAACCGCTTCTTGCCATGCTTGTATCGCCACCGCTGTTGCTGCTTCGCTGTCAAGGGCTGCTGGCAATGCGCGCACTTCACGAGCCGTCTCCTGTTGAACCGAACCCGCCGTCACCGCGCTCGGTCTCATCCAGCCGCGTCACAATCATGAGCTCTGGATTGGCGACCGGTGCAAACACGACCTGCGCAATCCGGTCTCCAGGCCTGATTGTGATCGGCGACCCACCCAGGTTGACCAGCAACACTGAGACCTCGCCGCGGTAGTCAGAATCAATCGTTCCCGGTGAGTTGAGCACTGTTAGGCCGCGAGAGTACGACCACCCGCTACGAGGTCGTACCTGGCCCTCATAGCCACGTGCGATTTGCATTGCTAGCCCGGTGGGCACCTTGGCCCGTTGCAGGCCGCCGAGAATCAATGGCTGCGTGATCGCGGCGCAAACATCGAAGCCGGACGCACCGGCGCTCATTTTCTGTGGCGGTTCTACCTCCGGCACATAGGTACGAATCATCTCAACGCGAACTATTGGTCTGTCTGTCATGGTGTTCCTTTGAATGGCTTTTTTACGAAGACGGTCAATCTCCTCCATTGCCGCCGCCAGGCAGTTCGCCGTTATACCAATCTTCTCTGGCTTGATGAGCGCTGCAAGTAACGCCCTGGCTATACGCTCCCACCCCTGCATCACTCAACACCCTCGGCGGCGAATCCAGTCTGCAGCCGGCACTTATCCTCGACCCCGGTGCAAGGGGTAATCAACTCACGCCGAGCCCGATAGTAGGCGATGTAGGCGTCGATGCTGTCGAACGAACCCATGGCGTAAGGCCATAGGCACCGGTACAGCACGCCGTCGATTTTAGCGCACAGCCACCGGGGAAAGTAACCTCTGATCTCTGGCAGGAACGGGTCCTCACACCATGCCAGTTGTTGGCATGGGGACTCCGTGTAAATGAAAGTCAAGCCGGAGGCGTTGAGCGCATGGCTCTCGAAGTCACGACGCCCAGGGCTCATCTCGTGGATGGTCGGCTCGACAGGAGGCGGTCCGTAGCCGCAGCCTACACCTAATAGCGCGCCGAAGAATAGCACCCCAAGTAGAACCATCAGGATAAACCCAACATCATTTCCAGTAAATCTTCCCATCTCTCTACTCCTCGTCATCGTCGTAAAATTCGTAACCACCCACTTCTCAAGCTTCTCCATCGTCGTCCTCCTGATCGAGCCGTTCTATTTCGGCCACCAGCAATGCCGCAGCAACAACCAACTGTTTCCGCCTGTCGCCCTTGTGTTTCGCGCAGAGCCCCCACGCGTCCACGCCACCTAGATGCGGTGCCGGATATAGGAATTCATCCGTACCCGCCAACGCAAGCTCAGCAGCACGCACACACAGCTCGCCTCTGCAGTGACAAGCATCGTGCTCCCGTGGCCATTTACCCAATTGGCGTAAACGCTCCACGACAACATCCGCTATCACACTGCCGGTCGGCTTAGAATTAATCTTTAGCCTCGCCATCTCGTGCCCTCTCGTAGTTTTTCTTTCGGTCGCAGTCGCAGGTGAAGCTACAAAACCCGCGACTACACGTGGATTCATGCGGCCACGCCTTCCGGAGGTTTTCGAGCTGGCGCTTAGCATCCGCAAGCCCCCCATCCTTATCAGCGATGGTCATCCTGTTCCGGGTCTCGGCGTACATCCGGTTGGCCATCTCCAGGTCGAACTCTGTCTCCCGCGCCACAAGCCGCTCTCGCGCCTCCTTCAGCTCTTTGCGAAGATTCTCGTTTTCGGCGCGGAGGGTCTCGATTTTGGCATTTCTATTGTCAACAAGCTCGCGCAGGCGAGCAATCTCAGACCAATCACTTGCACACATCACTCACCATCCTTTCCGGCCACTCGGCCACGCGTTCTTTGGATTCGGCGACGCTTTCGTTGAATGCGGATTCGTCTAGGTACTTCTCAGCAGCCTCGAACGCATGCTTCGCCATACTGATTCCAACCCACTGAATCGGGTCGTCGCTCATCCTCATCCTGGCCGGATGCACCAGTCCGTCCAACAGCTCCCGCAACCTCTCGTTCTCGGCGCGAAGGCTCCTGCTCTCTGCCCGAAGCCCCACGTTCTCGTTGCGTAAGCCATCAAGTTCACTGCATGCCATTCGCCACAGAGCCCGCCTCGCTTCCGATTCTTCCGTGTCAACCATCTAAATCCCCCTCCATCTCCGAAGTCACATAATCCCCCTCGATGGGCTCGCCAGCAATCCAGCGGTCTAGGGAGGCGCGGAGGGAGGATATCTCCAACGCCAACTTGCTGACCACCTCATCTTTGGCCAATGTAGCCAAAGCTTTCCCGTGGCTGCCGTCCTTGAGCTGTTCTATCTCCGCCTCCTTCGCTTCGAGCTGCGTTTTTCTCAGCACTAACCTGGCGTCCTGAGCATCCACATCGGCGGCTAGACCAGCCGCCAGCTCGTTCCCTTTCACGAGTTCGGCCTCCTTCGCTTCGAGTTCGGCGAGGGCAGCGCGTAACCATTGATCGGACTCATATATTATATCCTCCCAACCAAACTTAGCCGCCATCCTGACCTCGTAGTCGATGTAGCGTCTAGCTTTCTCCCGCCAGCTCTTGTCGTCAGTCATAATCCAGCCTCGCCTACAGTGGTTCAGGTTTTCTTGGCGCACACCGCACTCTGCAGTATTGAGCAACTCCGTCTATCACAGGGCAAACCAACGCGTCGATGTTGCCACTGGCCTCGATATCACAGGCGTCGCGAGCACTGTCGATCGCCAGCGCCGTAGGCACGTGATACCAGGTCACGCGCCGCTCGCGGTCTATCTCGATACATTGGCTAGGCTCGGGTAGTGCCGGTGGCCCGCCCATTAACACCGCGAAGATCGAGAATGCAATGGCAAGGTAGAGGGTAGCGGCCACGCCAACGGCTGTAGGCGACAATCTCTCGAGGCGGTTCAATACTCTGCAGATATACTTCTTCACTTCCTTGCTCCCTTGGCCTTGCATTCTCTGTCGCAGTACCACTTCGACGGCAACATAGGCTCGCCGGTCTTACGATACCTAATCCGCCACCTACGGCATTGATGGGCGCTCGCTTTATGGCCGCACCAGGCGCAGCGCAGCTTGATTCGCTCTGTGCGCGTGCCGCCCTTGTCAACAGTCCACAACTCGACGGTTGTTGTCGGCGGCTCATCTGGTGCGCTCAGACTCACGCTGAGCCGCTGTGCGGTGACTACACCAAAGCAGTCGGTTTTGACAGCGACCGGGACACGGACCATATCGCGCAGCTCTCGCGGTATTGGGTCGCCTGGCTCAATCACCCACCGGTCGAAAAGGGTCTCGCCTTTGCGTAGTTGTTGGCGAGTCATTGTGATACCTCGACGGCGCGCTCAATGTAATCGTTGACCACGATATCTGAGTATAGGACTGACACGGCGTGCTGCGTGTCCGGCGCAAGCGACCATACTGGGCCCATGGTGGACGACGGTGTGTACATTACCGTCGCGTAGGTTTTTGAGTGGGATAGACCCAAGGCATGCCCCATCTCATGGACGATGGTCTTGATGACGTCCCCCTTGTAGCGACAGCCGTCAAAGGCCTCGGCGGGGTCTTCGACAACACACTCGGTATCGACCCAGATAGCGGTGCCCTGTATGCATGTATGCTTGTCGTTGAGCCTGTTGCGTGCGTGAGCGACTGTCCACCAAGGGTTGGCGCGCCATGCGTCTACCATATCGAGCGGTGCGGCCCTTATCCCGACGTACCCTGGGGTATCTCCGTCAGTGTAATCCATAGGGACGCGCCCCCCGTCAAGGAGGACCCTACGCCCAAGCTGTTTGTTCCAGAACGCTACAGCTATACTGGCGGCCTCGGTCAACCAGCCCTCAGCCATCATGGATGTATAGACGGCAGTTGGTGCCGAGCACACAGGCCTGTGCTTCCATCCTGGAGGCCCCCTGTCGTCGGCGTCCGCACACATCGCCCAGAGCACCATCAGGGCAAACACGATGGCCACGGCCGTTGTTTTCAACACTTCTTTCCCGAATTCCGTCAACATTGTTACGCCTTTGCCCAGAAGGGCGGTTTTGTGTAGAGGTCAGGTCGAGGTTCCGCATCGGGGAGCTGCGGCAGCTTCTTGCCGCGCTTGACCGCGATTCGGTCGCGAATCTCAGGGTTGAGGTTTTTGGCGCGTGTGTAGATCGCGCCCTCGGTGCACGCCGCCGAAATCGAGATAGGCCAACCGCAGGAGCAACGGCGCCAGAGGCACGACATCGTCGAGACGCGCTTCAGTCGCCGCAGCTGCTCGCTGGTGTACTCTCGTTTGCAGTTGTTGCAGGGCCATTTGTGGTTGGTCTCACGAAACATGGCAAACCTCAGCCTCATCGTCGTAGCAGTCATCGCAGGTGTCTGGTGCATCGTCGCCGCAGCCACGATCCCAGGAGACCCATTGCTCGCAGGTGTCGCAGCGAAATAGCTGGCAGAGCCCACAATCGGAGGTCTCGCGTCCACAGTTTGGACAAACATCCATCGCTTACGCCCAACACGTTCTGGTGTGGAGATCCGTGATTTCGACCCAGGACAGGTCCTGCTCAACACGGATGCCCGTTGTAGCTTCGATTTGCTTGACCAGTTGCAAATAGATGACGTCGTACATTTCCCAACCCCTTGTTGTGGTGTTGGTCATATCTATTGCAGGCGACGTGCCAAACCGGTGATTGAGCCATGACGCCAGGTTATGGAGGGCAAGCGCCGCTAACCGCGACACCGTCGCCATGTAGGAAATGTGTGCGTAGCGAAAACAGGCACTTGCGGCATGACATGGTTGCATGGCGAAAATCGACAACGAAGTCATTACGGCTACTTACGGTATGACACGGAAGTCGTGCCATAAAAGCGCTTGGTGAACTCGCGGTGGCTGAGTCGCTTCCGCTTGCGCGCCGCCTTGTTGGCGTTCCGGACCATGATTCGGTAGCCGTGCTGCCGGACACCCTCGGCGAGCATCGCGATCCCGCGCCAATACCACTCGTCCGCGTCTGTGTCGCCGCGCTGTGCCTTGAGCCGCTCGAGCCGGGCTTGGGCGTTGGCCCAGTCGGAGCGTTCGGAATACTGGCCAATCTGGATCTGATGGTCGCTGATAGGGTAGGTTCTACTCATGTGCGTAACCGTTGCAGGTCTTGTGCCAGCTGTGCCGACCACAACCGTGTCCGTGATTTGGTCGTGGTCGGCCAGCCGACATGCTCGGCCGGGTCCGTCGACACGAGCCGAGTGCGCGATGCGGGCCACATGGCGGAATTACCAATGGGGCCCTGGTTTGTCGGTTTCGGCTGTAGCGCCGCTGCGCTGAGGGGGGTATTCAACACAGCGACGCTCAGCCGCGCCTGCGAGGTCTCGGCGGGGAAGGTAGCCTTCATTGTTACCAATCCGAGTTCACAGGGTGCCCCATGGCAGAATTACCATGGTGGCAGCGATTCTATCCGTCAGCCCCGGGCTCGTCTTTGCCTTGGGCGCGCTTGTTCAGCTCTTTGTGCTTCTCGTTCAAGGCGCTCATCAACACCTTACGCTCGTGCTCGGGAAGCCCGGTCTGGTTCATCTTCTGGTACGTGTCGTCAAACTGCTTCTGCGTCTCGACCCAGCCGATGTTGACGAGTAGCGTTTGCCCAGCCTCGGACATCTCCGGCGGCTCGACCTCGAGTGTCTGTTGCTCGGGGATCGCGGGCTTCTCTGGGGCGGGGTCTGGTTTCTGTTCTGGCTTCTCTGCCGGCTTCTCGGCCTTCGTCTTCGACTTCCGTGCCTTTTTCGGCTTCTCTTGGGCCGGCGCAGGCTTCGGTTTTTCGGCGAAGTCGTAGGTCCCCTGCACTGGCTGAGCGGTCGACGCGGCCGGTAGGGCTGGCTGCGCGTTGGTGACCGTAACGGTCTGCGGTGGCTGCTGGTCACGGTCGTCGACGTCGAAAGCGCGCGCGAGGTCGGCGGACAGCGGCCAGTATTTCGCGGCTCGGCGGACAACGGTCTTGCGCGCCATTTCCTCGAAGTCGGTCTGCCATGGACCGTTCTGGGCCCGCGACCGTTTGCGGATTTTCTCGATCTCGTCGATGGTCATTATCTCCCGCTGCTGTGTGCCGTCGCGAAGATCGGCAATACAGTAGCCGCCGATGATAGCGCCGCGGTCGCCGAGGAACCGCGGCTTGTGGACGATTCTGGGCTCGGAGCCAAGCTCCACAAGAAACTCATCGCGCTCGTAAACAAGGTGGGCGTGTACCGTCCTGACCTCGCCAGACCGGCGGGCGAGCTCGATAAAGCCGCGATACCCGACAATCAGCTGTGCCTCGTATTTACCCGTCTTGTTATTGCGGTACGGGACCAGGTAGGCGTGGCCCATCGACCCGCCGCTGGGCTCGAGCCCTAGGCTTGCAGCATCCATGACCGAACGCAGCAGACTCTCTGGCGTCGATTCCATCAATCGCGGGCTGCGGCCGATTGCAGCGAGCGCAACCTTCGTCAACCGCTCTGGCGTCAAGGCCCGAGCCACTGTTACCGGTAACGCTTCTTCGAAGTGCTTACTGGCACCAACCATTGCGTGGCGTATGCCCGCGAGCGGTCCTATGTCAGTCTTCACTATTTGGTTCGTCATATGGGGTAACCTCGATACGGGTTTGGGTTTCATGCACGACACCGTCGGCACCCTCTATAGTGCCTAGGATGTCGCGCATGGCTTGTGCTTGGTTGTATTTCTGGCCGGCAGCCTTCATGGCATCGGCCTGCGCTTTAACGGCGCGCTTCAGCCCACTCTTCGTTATGGTTGCGCACAGGTCGATATCCAGTCCATTGGTCATGGCTGGCCCAAGGGCAATGCTCGAGCGTAGTTTCTCGACTGGTTTCTCTACCAGTGCTATGCACGAGCCGTTGCCATCAGGAATGGGCCCGCCTGCTCGGATCTCATGTTTTAGGGCTTTTTCGTAGGCGTTAATTGCGCGCTTCAATACAGCAACCTTCGGGTGAGCCCTGGCGAGGGCCTGGCGTGTTGTTGTCACAGACCTCGACACCTCCACTAAGGCGCTTGCTGACGCCCGTAGCCACTTGTCGCGGGGCTCGCATTCGTGTCGGCCCGGGCAATACTTGCACCAGTCGCCCGCGGTGAAGACGTCTTCGTAGGCGAGTTTGTGCTGCCTCTCGAGCTGAGCCCGGAAAGCCTCCAGGTCATCTTTGGTTAGCTTCTGGACCAGCACGCGTTTATTGAGAAGCTGTAGCTCGATAGCTAGGATATGACCCGATCTTGGTACACCACCATACTGGTCATACATCGCCAACGAGTAGCCCTTCAATTGCCCAGGGTGCTCATCGTCCGACATACCAAGCTTTACGTCGACAATAGCAATACTGACAGCCTCGGCGCTTTCGTCCGGGTACTGTTTCTCTATATTAACAATATCGGACGTGCCCATTGTGGTACGCCCTGCTACCTTATATTGCGTGGACCATTTCCCGGTGAACCAGTGCGAAATCTGCAGCCACACCTGACGCCCACTGTAGAAGGCCGGGGCTATCTGGTCGACGGCCACGCCGTGTCTTTCTGCGACACCCTCGAGGTCGGTCACGCCCCGTGCGGCGTATTGCTCGAAAGCGTCACCGACCGCCGTGCCCAACAATGATGTGCCGTCGCCAGGCTCTTCGAAGTCTTGCCCCTCGAAACCTATCGAGCCGGAGCAAGCAAGGTGGCGGTCAATACTTGAGCACCTGCTTAGCATATTTTCGCCTTTACCACGCGCTTCGCGTAGTCGTTCGCGTGTCGTTCGAGCTGCTTATACTCTGCGGCTGCGATCGTGCCGATGCCTAGCATCTCATGTAGTGCCGTAGCGGACGCCTGAAGCCACGCCGCATAGGCCAGCCCAGCGCGAGCTCTGGTCGAGGACGACAGGTCTTTATTGTTTACAACGCTCGCCCAGTGCTCATGCACAGCCTCAAACGCTGCGGTATGCAGTTCTGCGAGCGTTGGTGCCGCTGCGTCGGGTTCTTTAATAGCCATTTGCCCTCCGTCGTGTGATTGGTAATTTGCCACAACCGGATACCTGCGTCAAGCGTTCTGCGCAGAACGCTTGACATTATTTTACGCCCGTGGCAAACATTATATATGCACCTCAAGCGATACTTAAAACTCCATAATATCCCGCACTCCGAGTTCGCCAGCGTGCTCGAAGTGCATGAGACGTCAATCGATCGGCTCTGCAGTGGCAGAAGCCTCCCTAACCGGCAGCGTATGCTCGACATCGCCGCTGCGACCGGGTTCCGTGTTATGCCGAACGATTTCTACCCGGAAGTCGTAGAGGCAGCCCGTAGCTGGCGTGAAGGCCGACGTTCCTGATGCATTGGCCCAAATACACAGTTCTTTTTGCCGTTGTGGATACCTGTACCCAGGCTGGGTGTAGTGCCTGTGGCGGTGGCACGACAGGCCTGGGTCTAATGTGGGTCGGTGTCGGCATGATCGCGTATGCAGTCCTAGCCGCTGCGTTCGTGGGGTTCCTGCATCTCATGGAGCGCACACGTGAGCGCAACGACGCAAGAATCAGGTCCAGGTCGGCAACGCTCGAGGTGATGCGGTCGCGTGCCCGGCTCGAGGCAACAATGCGTCGCGGCACCTATGCGCTAGCACATCGTCAGAGCTGCCCCGCGCGTTTCTGTCGCCGGTGCTACTCGATGCTCATGCATTTCGCGCATTGCTCCGAGGGCGTCGGTCTTGTCGATGTCTCACATTGCGACGAATGCGATTGCGGGCACGACGCTGGCGAGACCGTGCCGTCATGATGGCGGCGTACTTGCGTGACCGTGCGCTGCATAGGCAGTACCGCGGGTGCGAACGCAAAAAGCGCTACCCAACCAAGGCTGCGGCGACACGCGCAGCCGGCATCCATCGCCGCCACGGATCTGTGAAGCTCACCCCGTACGAGTGCACCGAGTTTTGCGGTGGCTGGCACCTGACCAAGAAAGGATGGCAGACATGATGTCCGGTTGACAGATCGCGCACCAGCACAGTACCTTTCTAATGCTCATGACACACCACTCGCAAAAACCCCGCGCTGGCGCTCCGTTCCCGTTTTCGGGACCATGAGCAGCGGAGCGCCGTGCGGGGCCCCTAGGTACCAAATGGCCGGTCGAATCCGAACCCTGAAGCCAGAACTTATCGAAGACGAAATCGCAGCCTCCTTAAGCCACCTCGCTTGGCGTCTGTGGGTGTCCTCCTACATCCTTGCAGACGATTACGGGGTGTTCCGGGCCAATCCAAATTACCTGCTCGGCCAGGTTTTCTGGGCCCAGCCGGTTGGCGCAGAGGATATTCGCAGGGCCATCCGTGAGCTGGGTAGTTGTAAATCCGGCGGTCATTCGCGAACGATTCGCGAAGACCTCGCGCTTGATTCGCGAACGATTCGCGAAGACCTCGCGTTCCTTTCGCGAGAGGGTCGCGAATTGGCTCAGAGTGGTCTCTGGCTGCTGTACCGCGTCAAAAATCAGCCCTACGGGTGGATCACTGGGTGGAAGCTGCATCAGAAGGTCGACAAACCCGGGAAGCCGCGATGCCCAGGTCCGGAATTGGCTGAGAGTTTCGATAGTTGCGGCATTCGCGAGCCGGAGCCCGAATTGTTCGCGAATCATTCGCGAATGATTCGCGAGAGTCTCGCGCCTGACCACGACCACGACCACGACCACGACCACGACCACGACCACGTGCATTCCACACCTCAACGCGTCGCGTCTGTGCCACTGTCCCGAATGGCCCAATCTCGCTGGGTGGACGGTGACCCAATCACCAGCACCAGTGATTTGGAACGCGCCGTGTCAAAGTGGGAATGGGGTGTCATTTTGTCAGGCAAGCATCGTGCCACTTGCAACCGCATCGTTGCTGCCGGTGCGATTCAACCGCATGAGATCTCCGAGGCCCTCAGCGTCGTCGCCGACAAGTCGCCTGATCGCCCGGTTGGGTTTTTCCTTTCGGTGGTCGAGCGGAAGCGGCGCGAGGCTGAGCTTGAGCTCAAAAAGAGCTCACCGAAACCGCGCGGCGAGTTCGATGCGGAAACGCTGAAGCAAATCGAAGAACAGGAGAGCGACGATGACAAGTGAATCGGCACGAGCCACCAACCGGGCCATCCTTTGCGAAGTGAAAACACCGCGCGAGGCTTTCGCTCAGGATTTACTGTTGCAGGCATGCGTTGAAATCAACAAACGCAGTGCCGCAGCTCGTAGGGTCGCTGAGTATGCACAGGCCATACGCGGCAGGCTCGATAGGCTCAGTAGAGGCTTCGATCTGCTCATGCGCAGGGACGCGTGGATGTATGCCGACGCTTGGTACAAGGAAAATGCCCGCAAGCGCCGCCGCGCGAAAATCTCGGCGAGGTTCCGCGAGCTACGGGCCGAGCTGCATCTTGAGCGGCTGCGGCACCAGCGCGCGCATACCATGATGCGTGATTGGCAGGCGATTGCCGAGGCCCACCAGAGGCTAGGCGACTCAGCGAGGCTACGTGCAAGGCTGTCGAAAAAATACAGGATCTCCGATGAAGGGTAGCAACGAATTCAAGCGGTTCATCCAGAGTTGTAAGACCTGGGGGACTCACTACTCGCTGAAGCCCGAGACAATGGAGCGCCGCGCTCGCGACCACTGGTGGCCTGTTTTGAAACCACACGGTTTCGACGACGTCGAGAAGGCGATCAATCGCGCGCACACACACAACCTGAAGGGCCGTGAGCCGGACCGCATGTTTACACTCGCTGCCGTTGAGGTCGCGCTGTCTGCAATCCTCCGCGAGAAAAAAGAAGACCAAAGGGCCGCTGCCGCCCGTCTCGAGGAAGCGACGCCAGCGAACACAGACGGTCCACAGTTCCACCCACTCAGCGAGGCGCAGCAAAAATGGGTCGACGAAGCCGCGAACCCGCTGACGAGGCTCGGCCGACGCTGGGAATGTGAGGAAAGCAATCGGATTCGCCCAATGACCAACGCCGAGGGTAGTGAGCGGGCTCGCGAGTACCGGGAAGCCATCGATGAGAACGGGGACATTTTGTGAACCAGGCTGATGTGATTCTGCTCGCCGACGAAGTGGATCGTCTTCGCGCCGAGGTAGATACCCAGCGCGATATCACCATGCGTCTCGTGGATGTCAACTGCGAGCTGATAGACCGAATAAAAAGGCTAGAAAACAAACAGTCGCATTACGCGACACAGGAGACAATGCAATGAAGCTATACGGAACAAAGATGGCGGCTGCGCGTAGGCAAATGGTCGTGCGCGAGGACAGCAAGAACAACGGAACCGTGTTCGTCGTCGACCTGGAGGTCCAGCGCACGGAGGACGAGCTTGCCGACATGATTGGCGCGAAGTACGCGAAAGCAGCTTTCGCTGGGTGCTTCGACGAAGTGATTCCGAGCCCGAAAGGCGATGCGACCGAGACGGTTTGGCATTTCGTGCCTGCGCCAAAGTTCGACTTCGAGGTCCATGTCGTCGAGATCGACGTGCACAGCATCGAGGCGCAACCCAAGTTGCTTCCTTTCCGAATCTCGAAGGGCGAGAAAAGTTTGTGGTGCGGAATCCGCATCGAGGTCACATCGAAGCCATTGGCCCGTTTCTTTGTCGACAACCGTCGCTGCGTCGTCACCTGCGCACCGAAGCAAACTGACGTCGAGGAAAAGCGCGATTTGCCCGGCAACGCGGTCGACCCGCAACTGCATCTCAACGAAACGCCAGACGCGCCGATGCCAGTCGAAGCGGAGCCGGCTGGGGGACCGGACCCGGATGACATTTTCCCGAAGTTCGACCCAACCGATGCGTTCCTGAGCCCAGGCAACTAGAGTGGCTGTTGTTCGACACAGCTACAGCAACGGCTGGTGGGAATCCGCTTCTGCGTTCGAGTTCCGCCTTGTGGTCGACTTCGAGGCGTTCAAAGTGACTCGGAGGCAGCGCAAGCAACCGCACAAGGTAATATCCTACACGGTTCGCCCTGTGTTTTCGTGGAAGCGGGCCCACCAACCGGTTAAAATAAGTGGGCACATGTCGATTGGCCTCACAGCGCAGGCAAAGAAGTGGGCCGTGGCCGCTGCATCGTGTTTGCGCGAGCAATGGCCATTCAAGCAACCGCTCCCGAAATACATCCTTGTGAACGCGGCCATTGTCTCATTCTGCCACGATGCACGACAGATTGACGCATCAAACCTCTATCAAGGGCCCGAAGACGTCATGCAGGCGTGTCAGCCGAAGTGCAAGCGGAATTGCAAGATGCACGCGGCCATCTTGACCAATGATTCGCAGGTCGAGGCGCATGACGACAGCTATCGTGCAATTGACCGTGAGCGGCCTCGTGTCGAGATCACGTTGACACCATATTTGAAAGGCGACCGAAAATGACGAAGCTACCACAACCAAGGCCATCTACACCGCGACCGAAGGCGCCGCCGTCCCCGCCGCCAGCGCCTGGCAGAAACCAGCACCCAAGACGATTCACAATCCATTGTGGCAACGAGTGTCCGTGGTATAGCGACGTAACCTCGTCGTACGGTGGCGCGAAGTGCGCACACCCGGACGGACACACTAGGTGTCACGGTATACACGAACCGCCCCAAAAGTGCCCATTACGCAGACGCTCTGCGCTGGTCGTTGTGGAGGGTTAAATGGGAGCCGACATCTACATCAACTGCAGCTGCTGTGAAAACACGGTTTTTGAAGTCAGCTATACTCATAATATTGTCAATATGACGCACGCCGCGCTGAACACGTCGCACTATACATGGAGCGAGGAGTACCAAGGGAAAAAAGCGTCCGAGATAGCGCCGCTTCTCGAAAACCTTATAACTGTGCTTGAAAAGGACCCCGAGCGCTATCGCGCCATGAACCCAGAAAACGGGTGGGGCAGCTACGATGGCATGATGATACACTACCTCAAGCCGTTTCTCCGGGCGTGTAAAGAGTATCCGGACGGGGTTCTGGACTTCTCGGTGTAGCGTGATGGCTAAATGGCCCTACTCAACGCGCCGGTGGCAACGCCTGCGCAGAATGCACCTGAACAAAGAGCCGCTTTGCGTCTTCTGCGATAAGGCGGGTCGAGCAACTGGCGCAACGGTGGTCGACCATATCGTACCGGTTCGAGATGACCGCTCACGCGCCTTCGATACTGACAATCTGCAATCGCTGTGTGCCACGTGCCATAGTGGTGCGAAACAAGCTGAGGAACGCGGCGGCTCCACAGGGTGCGGCATTGATGGCGTTCCGTTGAAAGGATGGGACTGATGTTGTTGCTGACCATCGCGTCATTTGTGGTTTTCTTCGGGGCGGTAGGTGCAATCACCAGCATCGTCATCATGGTCCGCGACCTTGGTGTTGCCCGGCAGCAATCTGTCGATGCCTATGAGGAGTTGAGGAAGATTAGGGCCGAGCTGCATGAGCTCAGGGAGCGGCATGCGGTCGCTTACATGCCACCGAGCCCATACGACCTGAGTTCGACAAGGCGAAAGAAAGGCTAGGTAGTATGAGATTCATCCAGGACGTAACAGCGATAATCGGCGTTGGCTCGAACAACGTCGGATATGTGCGGATGCAAGATGTTGATGGTGCCTATTTGAACCGGGCCGATGACGCTTACCAGTTCGTGATGCGTGATGGCTCGACCATGGACGTCGATGAGCTACAACAGCGCGCATGGGGCCTCTGGTGGCTCGAGGAAATGGGCGTTGAGGTACCAACCGTGCGCATCCGTCCACGCATCGCACTGAGCATTTGCTACAAAGGGGCAGCATCATGAAGAGAGCGCGCATCAAAGACGTTGTGGTTATGATCAAGAACAAGTTCACGGGCGACAGCCAGACCATTGTGCTCGATGGTCACTCGAAGCCGTGGGGGTGGGCTGTAGTCGAGCAGCAGGACGGGAAAGCCGTTCTGTTCAAGCATAGTGGTGTCGGTATGGCGAAGGCCGCGCTGAAGAAGTCCATTGTTAGCGAATGGTGCGCGAAGAACGGCGTTAGTCCGCACCATGTGGTGGCTGGCATTCTCGTCAGGGAACACGAACCGGAAACAGAGAACACGCTACAACGGCTGCTGTCGAAGGGCAGTGAGCTACACGACAAGACGCTGCTCGACCATGAGACGTTCGCCCATTTCCATTTGGCGCTGAGGGCCTGCGCCACAATCATCGAGGACCAAGAGAAGCGCATTTGCGCTCTTGAGGACCACATACAGACAGCAGGAGATGGGTCATGACCAAGCATCGATGGAAGCCGCTCAAGAGCCACTGGACCAAAGCCACTATCAGCGTGCATAAATGCATTCGGTGTGGGATATTGAAGCGCCGTATACGCCGCCCAAGTGGCGATCAATTTATAGAGTTCAGGTGCTCAGGCAGTGCCCATTGGCGCACAGTCAACGCGCGCGATTACTGGACTGGCCGCTACTGGAAGCTACCGTGGTGTGGTGACCAACAACAGCGCACCAGATGCCCAATGTGCAACGGTACCGGTGAGGCCACGGACGGTGACCAGCTATGAGGCGTGGTGATTGGATAAAGTGGGTGCAGATGCGTAGATGGGGGATAGGGGCGTTTGATGCGCGTGGGAACAAGGTGCCAAGGGTTAAGCGATGCAGACATGTCCCTATGGGAATCGAGGCCACAGCGTTGATGCTTGGAAGTGATGGCAGCCCATTGGTTGAGGAATACTCTCACCATGTCGCCAATGCCGTCTGGGTGCGCGTGCATATCGTAGGTGGTACGATCAAGAAGTGGAGATGAGGCGATGACTGATGCAGGTAAATGGGTATGGGTCGATGGCGCTGGCGCTGGGCCGTGGATAAGTGCTAGCGAGATGCAGCGGTATGGTCTTACTGTGGTTGACCTACTGGGTAACCGTGTTGCTTTGGTAGTGAGAGCGCGGCATAGGACCG
>Ga0316194_10000420_pt1 | contig 26726 bp, 21 predicted proteins | sample CroRivsedime1_MG_FD_204936 | JGI IMG/M metagenome (GOLD analysis project Ga0316194, IMG submission 204936) | Coastal sediment microbial communities from Maine, United States - Cross River sediment 1 | ecosystem: Environmental > Aquatic > Marine > Coastal > Sediment | place: USA: Maine...
CAAATCACAAATACCAATCAAATCACAATGACCGAAATTCAAAAATCCCAAACAATTGGCGTTTGATTGTATTTGAGATTTGGCTATTGTAATTTGGAATTTATTTGTAATTTGGTGCTTGTAATTTGTTATTTCCGGTCAATCCAGGTTTAAGCTCTAAAACAGTGTAACAAATGGAAAGAGAGGGGAGGGTATGCCGCCCCTCTCTTTTCGTGAGTGATTGGCTATCTGTACTGCTTCAACAGCCGTTCGGACAGGGCCTGGGCCTCTCTAAGGGCGACTTCCGGCGTTTTGGCACCGGTCAGTGCAGCTTGAATGGCATCGTCTAAGGCCTTACGAACGCGACCGGTCTGGTAGGTCGACAACTCGGCGGTGGCATATTCAAGCTGGTCCCGGGCCACTGCGGCATATGGGAAGCCCTTGACATATTCTTTCAGCTTGGAAGTATCATAAGCTGCCTGGCTGATGCCCATGTAGCCGGTCTTCATCGACCACTCCGCCGAGCGTTCCGGACTGGTCATGAATTTGATCAGCCGCATGGCGGCCTTGCGTTCCTCCGCGGAGGTTTGTTTGAAGATATAAAAATTGCCGCCGCCGGTCGGTGTGCCGCGCCGTTTTTTGGCCGGCAGCATGGCAACGCCGAAGTCAAACTTGGCCTTGTTTTTCACGATCGTCAGATTGCCCGTCGAATGCCACATGATGGCGGTTTGGCCCTCAAGGAAATTTTGGCGCAGCGTGCCCCACTCGATCGTGCCTTCCGGCATAATTTTATGTTTTGAACCCAGGTCTCGCCAGAACTGCAATGCTTCGACAACTGCCGGACTGTCGAAGTAGGTTTCGTTGCCGGCATCATTCATCAGCACCTGGTCGTTTTGCATGGTCAAGGCACCGAACATCCAATAGGGATAGCCGGTGGATGGGATCATCACGCCCCACTGGGATCCGTCGGCTTTGGTAAGCGCTTGGCCGGCGGCGACCAGTTGATCCCAGTTCTCCGGCGGCTTTTCCGGGTCGAGACCGGCTGCTTTGAAGGCATCCTTGTTGTAGTACATGACGATGGTTGAACGTTGAAAGGGGATCCCCCAGGTTTTGCCGCCCGTTCGGCCATTTGCCATCAGTGTCGGGTAGAAGGAATCCAGCCAGGCCTTTTCTTCCGGGGTTTCTACGATATCATCGAATGCGATGATGGCATCCTGCTCGATCATCTCGTAAATATCGATGGAGAACATTACCGATAATTGTGCCGGCTTACCGCTCTTGAGTGCTGCCAATGCCTTGATACGGGCATCGTTGTAGTTACCGGCATAGATGGCATTTACTTTGATGTCCGGATTTTCTTTCATGAAGTCGACGACCATACTGTCCACGACTTTGGTCAAGGGGCCTCCGACGGCGACCGGATAATACATGGTCAGTTCGGTTTCAGCCTGAGCCGTTGATGTCATAACGCAGCAGACTGCCACGGCAACTACCACAACTAGAAATTTCATTTTGCTTAACATGGTTTCCTCCTTTTTTTTAAGTTTTGGTTTTGTCCAGTACAGAACTGGACGAAAGCCTCCGAATCAGAGATGCCGATTTGGGATTTTAGATTCCGGCTTCCAACCCATAGGGGGCATGGAGCCTAAGTCCCGGAGGGATTTTGGATTTTCGGAATCGCTACGCTCTATCAATTTTAATAGACAGAATTCCTTAAATCTAAAATCCGAAATCCAAAATCTAAAATTGCACCTAACGTGCAGTGGCACAATAGTGGGCGTAAAAAAGTTCAATGAAAATTATCAATTTTCAACGGCCTTGCCGTAAGCCTTTTTCATCGAAGACGTGCACGGCGTCGGGGGGCCAACTAATCATCACCTCATCACCGGGTACGAGGACGGCACGCCCATTGGTCCTGGCAAACAAGGTTTGTTCCCCATACATCAGGCGGATCACCGTTTCAGCACCCAGGAAATCAACGGCGCCGACCCTGGCCGGCAACCCTGGTTGATCCAATATGATTTCCTCCGGCCTTATCCCAATGGACCAACCCCGGGTTCCATCCGCAACCGGCAGTCGGCCACCTGCAGCTGACAGTACGGTGCGGTAATCGATCAGATCAAGCTGCACAATATTCATGGGCGGGGATCCAATAAAATGGGCGGAAAATGCGGTCGCCGGGTGTTCGTACAATTCGTGGGGAGGGGCGATTTGTTCGATTCGTCCGTTTTGTAGCAACACCACCTGATCGGCCATGGTCATGGCTTCCGTTTGATCGTGGGTTACATAGATCATGGTGAGACCGAGTTTTTGTTGCAGCGTACGAATCTCTTCACGCATTTCGTTTCGCAGTTTGGCATCCAGGTTCGATAAGGGTTCGTCCATCAGGCAAACCGGCTGTTGGGATACGATGGACCGCGCCAACGCGACCCTTTGCCGCTGTCCGCCCGACAATTTGGCAGGCTTGCGATCGAGCAACCCGTCAAGGCCTACCATGGCGGTAACCGCGCCCAAGCGATTTTTTCGTTCAGCCGCTGAAACGCCTCGAACCTTAAGACCGAATAAAATATTTTCGCGCACATTTAAATGCGGAAACAAGGCGTAGGACTGAAAGACCATCGAAACACCTCGTTTGGCAGCATCCTTGTATGTGACGTCCTGTCCGGCAATCGAAATGCTGCCGGATGTCACGTTCTCCAATCCGGCAATCATCCGGAGAATCGTCGATTTGCCGCATCCCGAAGGCCCCAGCAACACCGTCAGGCTTGCTTCAGGAACGTGGAAAGAAACATCATCCACCGCTCTAACACGTCCCCACTCTTTGATGAGGCTATACGTTTCAATACTGCTCATAAGCTAACTTCTCTTGGGTAAGCAATTTTCATAACGAATCTGTGATCGAATGTAAATGGATTTATTTTTTCATAGAAAGCCTGATCCTTATGTCATGCCGGACTTGATCCGGTATCCAGAAGCGAAAGAATTTGGAATACCAATGGATTCCGGGTCAAGCCGGAATGACAAATCACAAATATTTGTGTTTTTGAATATTGGGACACAGTCTCGGAAACCGGAATTGAGGAAGAATTAGTGAATAAACAGCCGGCCGGATCTATTTTAGCAAGCAAATCCAATGTTACGATAATGAAAATTCGAATTGATTGAGAGAAGAAATTTAAATGAATAGATTGGGATTATCTACGGAACAAACACTGCGGAAAGACATTGGCAGGGAAGGGGTGCCGGTTTGGAAATTACGATAATGTCGCCGGTCTTTTTGCTGTTGCCCAAGCTTAAGGCTTTTACCTCCTAAGAATATAATCTCTCAGATCCTTGTCGATCTGCGGATCGATATCCGGTTTGATATAGCTCGACATCCGATCATCAAGAACTTCAGCTGCTTTTTCATCGATGCGTTTGCGGCCGTCTTCCTGCCAGCCGCTATAATTTTTGCGGTTCACCAGATTCGGCAGAAAAAAAGCGGTTCGGCATTGTTCCAGGGTTTTGGTCTGTGCCAGGTAATCACCGCCGATGCCCACTTCCCTGATGAAGTTGGTATCAATGGATTCCTCGTCTATTTTTATTGGCAATAACGTTTCGATGACCATACGACACAATTCTTCATCAATAATAAATTTCTCAAAACTCATGGCACTGTAAGATCCGAGCATACCGGCGGCATGTAAAACAAAATTCGTTCCATTGCGAATGGCGGTCATTAGGGTTAAGGCCGATTCGAATCCGGCCTGAGCATCCGGCAAATGGGCATCCGTATTAGAACAGCCGGCCCGGGCGGGCAAATCATAAAATTTAGCCATTTGGATGGTGGCGGATGTTATTCTAACCATCTCCGGCGACCCCATGGCCAGACATCCGGTGCGCATGTCCAAAATCGCGGAGGTGCCGCCGACGATTACCGGTGCACCCGGGTTTACCAGCTGTGTTAAGGCTACGCCGGCCAGAACTTCAGCATTCTGCTGAGCAAGCAACCCGGCCAGGCTTATCGGCCCGGACGAGCCGGCCATTACCAATGCGCCAAAGATACACGCCTGATTATAGCGCGCAAGCTCAATAATTGAGCCGGCCATTTCGGCTGTATATTGAAACGGCGAAAGCGGCGTAATCAATGATGCCGTCACCGTCGTCTCTTTAAGTGTTTCCAAGCCGCCCCAGATGATGCCGAGCAGATTGATGCAATCACGTGCCGCTTCTCTGGATAGAGGACTTCCCATAAAAGGTTTATCACAAAAGATGATATTCGAATAGAGCATCTCCAAATGAGCGGTTTTAGGCTTTAAATCCCACGGTGATACCATCAGGAAACCGTTGACATTGATAACATCGGAGGTCTGCACCAGTTGGCAAAATCTATGATAGTCGGCCAAGGTTGCTTCCCGCTGCAGACCACCATTTGCGCTGATAAACGATGCGCCGTATCCTGGAACCAGGGCGAAATTATCTCCTCCGATCGCAACGCTTTTGACAGGATCTCGGGCAACCAGCTTGAAATTTGATGGGGCCGTGTCCAAGGCGCGACGAATGTTTTTTTCAGTGAAGAAAACCGTTTTATCGTCTATTTTGAACCCATTTGATTTAAAAAGGCTTACAGCTTCATCGTCGTCAAATCGAACGCCTACAGTTTCGAGCAGATCGATTGACGCGTCGTGAATTTTGTTTAACTCTTCAGCACTGAAAGTATGGATGCGATCGTACATTATAAAAGCTCCCTATTGGAAAAAAATATTGTTTAAAACCGCTGATGTTACCCCTGTCTCGGTGTTCGGTAAAAGTCTACGACACAGCCAGCCTTGAAGAAAGAAAATCATTGTTGGAGACAACCACGAAATTTGGTTTTCTAGGGTATATTCAATCCAATGTCAACTGCTATAATATGTGTTTTTCAAACTCATTGGCACGGCCGGAAAATGCCGAAGGTTCTGACCATGCAGGACAAACCGATCCCGAGAATGGTATCGATGGGATCGAAGCGGGCCAGGGTTTCATTCAGACTGTTTCCACCGGCCGTAGAATTATGAGACCGGATTATTGACGCCAATTGCGGGATTTCATAACTGCTTCACCAAAGCGTTGTTTCAGGCGGATTATACCCTGGTGCGTTGATATTATTGCTTTCGGTTCATCTGCCGGAGGCAAATCGGAAAGTTGTTTTATCAAACCATCAAATAACGGACCTGTTTTTTTATTTTATGTTGACAAATAGATCGATTTAGCTCTAATAATTTCAAACATTACCGCAAACGTTTGCGGCAGCTTTTGAAATGGCCGCTAGAGGAAGTAGCATCCTTATTATTTGCCGCGGACCTGTCACTTTTTAACTAATTATTCAAGTGGTTTACGTGACGAAATGGCTTCTACTACCCCAATAGAGCTCACCATAGCACCAACCCTATCTCCTCCTATTGATTCACATGCTCTACCGGAGCATTCAAGAAATATTAAAGATATCAGAAAGAAGTGCCCCATTTCGGGAAACAGTATTGAATATTTTTCCAAGGATCCTATGATTTGTAGGAAGCGGTATAGTTTTGTTGAATCGACCTATGCCATGGCCGGGTTTTAAAACCCATATTTTTCAACGCTCTATAAGGAGGTGTGTCATGCAAAAGTTGGCAAAGATGTATGTTTTTTTTATTGTGGCTTTGGTTTTTGGCGTCTTAATGATTTGCCCGACTTCGGATGCGACAGATAAGGAAATTGTAGTCGGATTTTCACAGATCGGAGCGGAAAGCGCTTGGCGTGTTGCGAATACAGAATCGATTATTTCCGAGGCCAAAAAGTATCCGAACATCGTGCTGAAATTTTCCGACGCACAGCAGAAGCAGGAAAATCAGATTAAGGCAATCCGGTCATTCATTGCCCAGGGTGTCGATGTGATCGCCTTTTCACCCGTGGTTGAGACCGGCTGGACGCCGGTGCTGAAAGAGGCCAAAAGGGCCGGAATTCCGGTCATTCTAAGTGACAGGGCAGTCGACACCGATGACGACTCGCTGTGGGTCACCTTCATGGGCTCCGATTTTGTCGAGGAAGGCCGCCGGGCCGCCAATTGGCTTGTGGAAAATTATGAGAGGCTTAAAAATCCCAACAAATCGATGGATGTAATCAACATCGTGGAGCTGCAGGGAACCGTGGGGTCGGCTCCGGCCATCGATCGAAAAGACGGGTTCGAAGAAGTCCTGGCAAAATATCCGAATTTTAAAATCATTAAGTCCCAAAGCGGCGATTTTACCCGGTCTAAGGGCAAGGAGGTGATGGAGGCCTTCTTGAAGGCTGAGGGCAAAAAAATTGACGTGCTCTTTGGACATAATGACGACATGGCCATTGGCGCCATCCAGGCCATAGAGGAATATGGACTCAAGCCGGGCAAAGACATTATTATTGTATCGATTGACGCCGTCCGGGGCGCCTTTGAGGCGATGTTGGAAGGAAAATTGAATGTTACGGTTGAATGCAGTCCTTTGCTGGGGCCGCAGCTGTTTCAAGCTGTTCAGGATTTGATGGCCGGGAAAGAACTTCCCCGGCGGATTGTAACCGAGGAAGGCGTTTTCCCCCAGGAAGTTGCGGCTGAAGTATTGCCAACACGTAAATATTAGTCTTTTATAATTACCTGTGGTCACACATTTTGCGTTCCGCAGGTGTTTTTACCCGAAATGTGTGACCACAGGGTGAGTGCACTTTTAGAATCTGGGTCTAAGCGGCGCAGCTGGCCGCGAGCGTCCAGTCTGATCGTAGAAGAAACTAATCTGTTCACTGTGTCGGCCAGGCAGAGTTTCATAAGGCCATACTTGCATAATTTTTCATATGAGCAGCATGGAGTTCGCGGGTTGACTAGAACGTGACGGGTTTGGGAATTTTTCAACTGTCATGGAATTTCCACTTTCTTACCGGATTTGAGGCACCCTATGACTGAATCCGAAACTATCGTTCAAATAAAAGGTCTTAGCAAGAGTTTCCCGGGGGTCAATGCTCTTATCAACGTCGACCTTGACCTTAAACATGGTGAGATCCACGGGTTGATGGGTGAAAACGGCGCCGGTAAATCAACCCTGATCAAAGTGCTGACCGGTATATATAACAAGGACGAGGGCCAGATATTTTTCGACGGTAAGCCGTTTGAACTCAATTCGCCCGAGGACGCTCCAAAATTCGGAGTCAGCACGGTGTATCAAGAAATTAACCTTATCCCCGCGCTATCGGTTGCAGAGAACATTTACATCGGTCGTGAACCGACGCGTTTGGGCTGTATTGACTGGCGCGCCATCACTACACACGCCAAAACAGCCATTAAGAAGCTTGATCTGGACATCGATGTGACCCTGCCGGTGTCATCCTATTCAGTCGCCATCCAGCAACTCGTTGCGATTACCCGCGCCCTGGACATCTCGGCCAAAGTCCTGATTTTCGATGAGCCGACATCCAGTCTGGACACCGCCGAGGTGGAACAGCTTTTTTCCGTCATGAGAAAACTCAGACAGCAAGGGATGGCGATTCTCTTCATAACGCATTTTATCAACCAGGCTTATGAGATTACCGACCGGATTACAGTGCTGAGAAACGGGGAGCTTGTCGGTCAATTTCAGACTGAAGAACTTCCCCGGATTGAATTGATTGCCACGATGCTGGGCCGCGACGTAACGGAATTTGAAGGCGAAAACGAAGGTGAAGACAGTGGAGAGCCCGGTGGTGAAAAAGAGGTCTTCTACCAGGTTCGGGGCATGGAACGTAAAGGGTCCATTTCTGCGTTTGACCTGGATATTCGCAAGGGCGAGGTGCTCGGTCTTGCCGGCCTGCTGGGCTCGGGAAGAACCGAAATCGCGCGTCTCCTTTTTGGTATTGATCGCCCGCAAAAAGGGATTACGCGTCTGAACGGCAGTGAAGTGGCAATCACTTCACCGCGAAAAGCCATCGGCTATTTTTTCGGATTGTGCCCCGAGGACCGCAAGACCGAAGGTATTATTTCCGATCTGACCGTGCGGGAGAATATTATCCTGGCCATTCAGGCACGGGACGGCATATTCAAGACCATACCGAGGAAGAAGCAGGAGGAGATTGTTGATAAGTATATCAAAGCACTGGATATTAAAACACCCGGTTCTGAACAAATCATGAATAATCTGAGCGGCGGGAATCAACAAAAAGTGATCATCGCCCGCTGGCTGGCCTCCAATCCCGAGTTTCTTATCCTCGACGAGCCGACCCGTGGTGTCGATGTGGGGGCCAAGGCGGAAATCGAAAAACTGATTGCATCACTGAGCCGAGAGGAAGGGATGGCCATTTTGTTTATTTCTTCCGAGCTGGAAGAGGTCATCCGTTGCAGCGACCGGGTGGCGGTGCTGCGAGACAGAAAGAAACTTACCGAATTAACCGGGAAACAGATAGAAGACAGCACCATAATGCACATTATCGCCAGCGAGGACGTCGGATGAGTGATCGACGCATAAATAACGAAAATTTTCAAAAGCTCCTCTGGCCTCTGGTAGCGCTGGGACTGATACTGCTTTTCAACTTCTTTTTTACACCGGGTTTCTTAAACGTGGAGGTAAAAGACGGCCGCCTTTTTGGCAGTCTGATCGACATTGTCAACCGCGGGGCACCTGTTATGCTGCTGACCATCGGCATGACGCTGGTGTTCGCCACCGGTGGGATCGATCTCTCCGTGGGAGCCGTCATCGCCATTTCCGGGGCCCTGGCTGCCACCATCATCCGGCCGGACTATGTCAAAGGTGTTCTTGAGTACGGTGAACTGCGTCCGCTGTTTATGGTGGTTTCCATTCCGCTGCTTGTGTCCATGGCGGCCGGGCTTTGGAACGGCCTGCTGGTGGCCATTATCGGCATTCAGCCGATTATCGCCACCCTGATTCTGATGGTCGCGGGCAGGGGAATCGCCCAGCTCATCACCCAGGGCCAGATTGTGGTCTTCATCCATGAGCCGTTTCAATTTATCGGAAGCGGTTTTCTCTTCGGCCTGCCTTTTCCCATATCGATTGTGATATTCATGTGCGCCCTCACCTATCTGCTCACCCGCAAAACCGCGTTGGGAATGTTCATCGAGGCTGTCGGCGCAAACCCTGTCGCCAGCCGATTCATGGGTGTTAAGGAAAGACTGATCAAGATATCGGTCTATACGTTTTCCGGACTATGCTCGGGGATTGCCGGTTTGATTATCTGTGCGGATATCAAGGCAGCCGATGCGAACCACGCCGGGTTTCTTCTTGAACTGGATGCCATTGCGTCCGTCATCATCGGCGGAACCATGTGGGGCGGGAGATTCACGCTCATCGGATCGATTGCCGGGACATTAATCATCCAGAGTTTAACCACCACGATCCTCACCATCGGAATCGCACCGGAAGTCACCCTGGTTTTCAAGGCGGTCGTCATTATCTGCGTCGCCCTCATTCAATCGGAAGACTTCAGAAGGCTGTTTACCCATCGTTCGCCACAATTAAAGGCAAAGAGCTCATGAAGATACGGTTAAATCAAAAAACAATTCCGATATTGGCAACCATTGCGGTATTCATTCTCGTTTATACGGTCGGATCCATCCTGTACACGGGCTTCTTTTCTTTGAGAGTTTTCACCAACCTTTTTATCGACAATGCCTTTGTCGGTGTCATCGCCGTCGGTATGACCTTCGTCATCATTTCAGGTGGAATTGACCTTTCCGTGGGCTCGGTGATCGCATTTGTCGGTGTGCTGACTGCCAAACTGATCCATGTCTATCACATCCACCCCGTACCGGTCATTTTTCTGGCGCTGCTGTTCGGTGCACTGTTCGGCTTCACCATGGGATGTCTTATCCATTTTTTTAATTTGCCCCCCTTTCTGGTAACGCTCGTGGGAATGTTTCTGGCCCGGGGACTCGCATTTCTTACCAGTCTCGATGCCATTCCCATAAAGCATCCGTTTATCGATCGCATCGTTGATTTTGGAATCCCTCTGGGATTTAGAGCCTGGTTGCCGGCTACCGGCATTATTTTTATTATCGTGGTGCTGATTGGAATATATTTATCCCATTTCACCAGATTCGGGCGCAATACCTATGCCATCGGCGGCAATGAACAATCGGCGATCCTAATGGGCCTTCCGGTAGGCAAAACCAAGGTCCTGATCTACACATTGAACGGGACATTGTGCGCCCTGGCCGGTATTGTTTATTCCCTCTACACCCTATCTGGTTATCCCCTGGCTTGTGTGGGCCTGGAGCTTGATGTTATCGCCGCGGTCGTCATCGGCGGAACCCTTCTCACAGGGGGCGCGGGATTTGTGGAAGGCACTCTGATAGGGGTGTTGATCCTGGGGCTGATACAGACATTTATTACTTTTCAGGGGACATTAAGCTCGTGGTGGACAATGATCGTTATCGGGGTACTGCTTTTTGTCTTCATTCTTTTGCAGCGGTATCTGTCGACAACCTCCATCACCACGACAAACCTTGCAGTGAAAGAAGCGGTTGAAATGCAACCGACTTGAAGCAGATAAACATTTTTTACAAAATGAGCTAAAATTAGCAATACTTTAAAATGACTCCTGCAACCATCAAAGATCTCGCACGAGAACTGAAGCTATCACCCTCGACGGTATCGCGGGCTTTGCGGGATCATCCCGATATCAGTCCGAAGACAAAAAAACGGGTAGTTTCGCTGGCCGACAAACTGGATTATCATCCCGATTCCATCGCCCAAAGCCTACAAACCAAAAAAACAAAAACCATCGGCGTCATTGTACCCGAAATCAAGCAGCCTTTCTTTGCTTCGGTCATAAACGGCATCGAAGAACTTGCCTATGCAGCCGGATATACCATCATCGTGTGTCAGTCGAATGAAACCGCTGACCGGGAAGTTCTGGTTACCCGCAGCCTCGGCTCCCACCGCGTGGCCGGTTTATTGGTTTCTCTATCCCGGAGCACTGAAAATCTGGATCATTTTAAAGTATTGCAGCGACGGGGAGTGCCGATTGTTTTCTTCGACCGCGTCAGCAATGATATCGAAGCCAGCAAAGTGGTTGTCGACGATTATAAGGGTGCATTTGACGTTGTCGAGCATTTGATCAAATCCGGATACAAACGCATTGCTCACCTGGCTGGGCCCAAGAACCTGTCTATTTCCAAATTTCGCTTAAAAGGTTATATGGATGCACTTCAGCAGGAAAATTTATCTTTCGACGATTCCATGGTAGTTTACGGCGGGCTTGACAACACCGATGGCATTGTCGGGTTTCAGAAATTACTCAATCTCGAAACATTGCCTGATGCGATTTTTGCCGTTAATGACCCGGTTGCAACCGGTGCCTTTGTGATGATTAAAGAGCATGGAATGAAGATTCCGGATGACATTGCTATAGCTGGTTTTTCAAACACGTATATGACTTCATTACTTGACCCTCCGTTAACAACAGTTGAACAGCCTTCATATGAAATCGGAAAAACTGCAGCACAGTTATTGATGGAGCAAATCAACAGCAACGATGAAAATTTCATACCCAAATTTATCGTATTAAAGACTCATTTGATCGTAAGGAGTTCAACCTAACCCGGATAAACCGGAAAAATGGCCCCATCAAGGGGGTCAAGGACACAAGGTAAGGTTGTTTGATAACCGCTCAACCCAGGTTTGTGTTTTGGTGTCTTGGTGGCGAAAATGTTTTGCAAAAAAATGCAAAAAAAATTACTAAGGCACTGATTGGAGGATTAACCAGCGAATTCCTGTGTGCGGAAAGGAGGTGATGTCTTCCACGACGGATCATTTACCCTAACGTTACAATATCGGGATTTATCTTTCACCCTAACAATTATCCAGAAAGGAGGGTCACATGATGAAAAGAGTTAGCGTTATATCAATCAGTTTGATGTTATTGACAGGTTTAATGGTTTTGGGCACCCATCTTCCAAATGCCGAAGCTGCCGGAAATCACTTTGAAGGCATATCCATCGTCTTTTTCCCCGGAGGTAGTGAGGGAGGACCTTTTGCGTCGGTTGTCTACCGAGGCGCGAAAGCCGCTGAGGAAGACCTGGGGTGCAAAGTCGATTATGTCTGGTCGGACTGGCTGCCGGATAAAATGGTGGCACAATTTAAAGATGCCATCGCCAGAAAACCGGACGGTATTGCCGTAATGGGGCACCCCGGTGTTGCCGCCTATGCCCCGCTGGTGGATGAAGCCATATCCAAAGGCATTATTGTGACCAGCCAAAATACCACCCTGCCGGAAATTGAGGATAAATACAAGGCCAAGGGCTTCGGATATGTCGGCCAGGAACTCTATCCTTCCGGAATGATGCTGGGAAAAGGTGCGGCCCAGAGAGCCGGATTGAAAAAAGGCGATCGGGCCATGGTCTGGGGCCTTCTGGGGCAGGAAACACGGGGACTCAGAACCAAGGGATGCATTGATGCACTCAAGGAACTCGGTGTGGAAGTGGATTATATCGAAATATCAGATGCCGTCAACAGTGATGCATCCCTGGGCACACCGGTCGTGGCAAGTTATATCGCGACCCATCCGGATGTTAAACTGCTTATTACCGATCACGGAGCTCTGACCGCGACGATCGGCACCTACCTGAATGTCGCCAGAAAAAAACCGGGTGATATTTATACCGCTGGATTTGATTTGAGCGCCGCCACCGCAACGGGAATTAAGGAAGGTTGGATCGGATGTGTTCTTGATCAACAACCCTGGCTGCAGGGCTATCTGCCGATTCTGCAGATCTGTTTGGCGAAGAAATATGGTTTTGCCGGACTGCATATCGATACGGGCGCTGCCATCATCGACAAAACGAACATTGACTTCGTCGCGCCCCTGGCCGAAAAAGGCATCCGGTAAAAGACAAAAGGTAACGGTTCACCGCAGAGACGCAGAGAACGCAAAGGAAAGATTGATTTTCCTTTCTGTTGATCCGCTATATAAATATAACGAAGCGGACATGAAGGGCAGAAAGCAAAAAATCTAATGCCTTCAAGAAAATCAAACGATTGGATCGTGATGGGTATCAATTGTCAGGCCTTCATTTAGGATTGGTCCTGGATTTCAATGTGCCCGTTATGCGTAATGGCATCGCAAGAATAGTGAACGAATTAGATGAGTAAGGCACTTTTCAAATGGCTCTAATTGCTTTCCGTCCTTCGTGTCCGCTGGGGTTTTTAGCGGATACGAAGGACGGAAAGCAATAAAAAATTTACCCTCAGCGTCCTTTGCGTCTCTGCGGTGAAATATTACGATAAAAGGAGAAAAGATGGCCGAAAGTAATTCGAATACCCCCTTGCTCTCGATGTCGAATATCTACAAGTCGTTTGGTGAGGTGGAAGTTCTCTCCGATGTTAACTTTGAGGTGGGTCGCAACGAAATTATCGGCCTAGTGGGCGACAACGGCGCCGGCAAATCGACCCTGATTAAACTTATCACCGGCGTTCACCCGCCCACTGCAGGAGAAATCTACTATAAAGGAGAAAAAATTACCCGACATTCCGTCAAACGCTCCAGGCAACTGGGTATCGAAACCGTCTATCAGGAACGAGCGCTGGCCGATCAGCAAGCCCTCTGGCGAAATGTCTTCGCCGGGCGGGAACTTACTTATCGATTCGGATTTCTTAGAGTCAATCAGCAAAAAGCCGAGACCACCCAGCTGATCCGCGAACACATGGGGTTTACCTCTAAGGCCATCCATACCGATTCGATGGTATTATCGTTGTCCGGCGGCGAGAAGCAGGGCGTTGCCATCGGCCGGGCGCTTTATTTTGAGGCGGATTTGATCATTCTTGATGAACCCACGATGGGGCTTTCGCTTTCCGAAACACGAAAAGTGATCGATTTCGTGCGCCATATCAAAGAGCAGGGGAAATCGGCCATTTTTATCAGCCACAACATTTACTATGTTTATCCGGTCGCAGACAGATTTGTGATCCTAGACAGGGGAAACATCGCCGGGGATTTCCTGAAAAAAGATATTTCACAGGACGAATTGGTTGACAAGATGGTTCTCCTGGCTCGAACCGGTCGGTTGAACTAGCAGACGCTCCGGCAGAGTTTATCAATGGCTGCCGAAGCGGCCGGTCTGATCGAATAGGAAGCAAAACATTTCACCGCAGAGTTCGCTGAGATACTTCTTGAAATTGGCATCGGATTCCATAAAGTTTCATATAAGTTGAAAGGAAAAAAGGTGTGAAAACTGCTGCAGCAAGACAGGCGAGATTAGAGATCAGCATCGCAGCGGTGCTGGCAGGCATCTTTCTGCTATTTATCATTGGAAATCCGAAGGTCTTTACGCGATTTGATATCTATTACTCCTTTATGTCCACCATTCCTTTTTTCGGGATCATGGCCCTGGCCATGACCCTTGTGGTGACTCTGGGCGAAATGGACCTGTCATTTCCGTCGGTGCTGGCCCTATCAGCCCTGGTGTTTGGCAAGGTATTCACCCTCACTGGAAATATCTGGCTGGCCGCATTGGTCTGCGTTCTGATCGGTCTGGCGGCGGGAGCCATAAACGCCCTTCTTATCGTACGGGTCGGGATTCCATCATTGGTGGCCACCATCGGCACCATGTTCTTTTTTCGCGGAATGGTCAACGTGATCGCACAGGGAAAGGGAATTGCGCTGGTCAAGGCCAAAGAAACGTTATTTTACTCTCTGGCAGTTGGGCGAATCGGTGGCGTCTTTCCGGCCCAGGCAGCTTGGATGCTGTTGTTGGGCGTTGGATTTTGGATACTTTTGAATCGACACCGGTTCGGATCTCATATTCTTTTTGTGGGCGATAACATGGAAAGCTCCAGGATGATGGGGATCAATGTCGAACGGGTAAAAACAATCGTATTCATGCAAATGGGATTTTTTGCCGCCTTTGCCGGGATATTATCCACCCTCGAGGTGACTTATTTTTGGCCAAGTCAAGGACAAGGTTATCTGCTGACGACCTTGGCTGCTGTTTTCATCGGGGGAACCTCTGTATTTGGCGGCATGGGTACTATTTTCGGTACTTTTGTCGGCGCAATCATTATCGGGTCCCTTGAAGCCGGGATCATCGCGATCGGGCTGACCGGTTTTTGGATCCAGCTGATTTACGGATTAATTATCATGGTTTCCGTATCGATCTATGCGATCCTTTTGAAAAAAAAGTCATAAGAATGAGGACATCCGTATGACGCTTGATAGAAATCATTATGAGTGCATTGTGCGTCTTGAAAATCTGCAATTGAATTATGGGAAGGTCGAAGCACTCAAAAATATTAGTTTTGAGGTCAAGAATAATGAAATTGTTGGTCTTATCGGGGACAACGGCGCCGGGAAATCATCACTGATTAAAGTCATCACAGGGGTTGAAAAACCGACAAGGGGGAAATTATTTGTTAGGGACAAAGAAATTTCCTTTAAAGGTCATTCCGTTAAAAAAGTACATGACCTGGGTATTGAAACGGTTTACCAGACAAGTTCCTTAGGGGAAAAACAATCGTTATGGCGAAATTTTTTTGTAGGAAGACAGATTAAAAATCGTTGGGGACTCATCGATGTTCAAAAGGAAAAAACCATTGCCCAGGAAATGCTATTAGAAAAAATAGGATTCCGCGGTGTCGGTATAACGGTAGATTCGCCGATCAGTGAGTTATCGGGCGGAGAAAGGCAAGGTGTGGCCATTGGCAGAGCCATGTATTTTGATGCCGATTTGATTATACTGGACGAACCCACCGTTGCGTTATCCTTGAAAGAAGTTGCCAAGGTTCTCAATTTTGTCAGGGAGATCAAGGATTCGGGAAGATCCTGTATCTATATTGAGCATAACATGTATCATGTCTATGAGGTATGCGATCGATTCGTTATTCTTGACCGTGGCGAAGTTGTCAATGTTATAGAAAAGCATGAAATTTCTTTGAATCAGCTCAATGAGTATCTTCTGAGCCTTTCTACTAAAAAATCGGTCTGAAAATGCAGTCAAATGACACAAATGCCATCAATGGCGCTGGGAGCGGAAAAGATCCTGAAATAAGAACCCACATCGGAAAATGGGCAAGGATCGAAGGTTTGCCCATTATTCTTGTGTTTTTAGGATTAATTGGCCTTTTTATGATCGCCGCTCCGAAAACCTTTTTAGGCTATTATATTTATATGTCATTTCTTTCTACGATACCGCCACCGTTAATTCTAGGCTTGGGGCTTACCCTGATCATTGCCGGCGGTGAGATCGATTTATCCTTTCCATCCATTATCGCATTTGCGGGATTTGTTTTTGCTTACCTGTTCAAAAACTATCAATGGACCTGGGCAGCTTTTATATTGACCATCTTGGCCGGCATCATTATTGGTTTGATTAATGGTTTAATCATCACCAAAATCGGCATGCCGTCAATTATTGCAACGTTGTCAACCGGTTTTTTTTGGACAGGTTTGACCGTCGTTTTTTCCGGCGGGCTCTCATACAACATTGCCGAACTTGAGAAATTAAATATTTATGAATTTTTTGTCCATCGCATCGGCGGTATTTTTCCAGTTCAATCATTGTGGGCATTGGGCATTGCCGTTATATTATGGTTTGTTTTGAATAGGAGCGCCTTTGGAGAACACATTTTATTCATGGGCGATAACTTGCAAGTTGCCAAAGTGGTCGGCATTAATGTTGACAGAACTAAAATTGTATTATTTGTCTTGATGGGTGCCCTGTCGGCTTTTGCCGGTCTTTTATTGACGATTGAGAATACCACCTTTTGGGCGACCCAGGGAAGCGGTTTCCTTTTAATCGTAATGGCCGCGGTTTTCATCGGCGGGACGTCTATTTTCGGTGGTCAGGGAATAATTGTGGGCACTTTTTTCGGTTCCTTTATCGTGGGATCTATTGAAGCAGGTATTGTGGCTACCGGAATTCAGGGATTTTATACACGCTTGGTTGTCGGTCTGGTTTTGCTTGTTGCCATCAGCTTCCACTTATTTATGGAAAAACCGGAGAAGCGTGCAATCCTAGCTAATTTCTTTAAATTTCATAGGTAGCAGTGAGTATCTGTATTAAACCTTAATTCAAGTTAATAAGGAGGCTAAAATGAAATTTTCTTTCAAGGTATTGGGCATGTTCGTTCTTTCAATCGCATGTTTTTTTGGATTTAACGCTGCTGATTCCTCTGCACAACTTCTTGGTGATGGCATGACCATCTATTTTCAAATGGGAGGAGACCCCGGCGGCGCCGCAACGCTTCCCCGAACCAATGGCGCCAGAGACGCGGCCAAGGCTTTTGGAGTAAAACTTGTGGAACAATATTCAGGCTGGCAGCAGGAGCTGATGATCAAACAGATGAAGGAGGCCATGGCGGCAAATCCGGATGGGATTTCCATTATGGGACACCCTGGTGAAGGGGCCTTTGGAAGACTGGTAAAAGAAGCAAGAGGTAGAGGCATTGTCGTTACCACCGGAAATACACCATTGCCCGGACTTCAAGCAACCTATGGGGCCGGAGGTTTTGGTTATGCCGGTGTTGTTCTCTATGAAGGTGGAAAAATTACGGCCCAGGAAATGATAAGCAAGGGCGGCTTGAAAAAAGGGGATAAGGTTCTCGTTTACGGTCTGCTTTCACAGGGGCCGCGTGGTGAAAGTACCCGCGGAATGAAAGATACCCTGGATGCGGCTGGTATGACGGTAGACTACCTTGAAATTAGTAACGAAGTAAATCGTGATTTTACCCTTTGCGCGCCGATTATAACCGCCTATCTGACGAAGAATTCAGATTTAAAAGCAATTGGAACGCAGCATGGCGGAATAACCGCTACCCTGCCACGCGTATTGAAAAATGCAGGTAAAAAACCCGGAGATATCATTATCGGCGGCATCGATCTGGCACCGGCAACGATTACGGGGTTAGAGGAAGGCTATATCACGGCCGCTCTGGATCAACAGCTATATCTGCAGGGGTTTCTTCCGGTGGTGCAGATTGTTTTATCAAAGAAATACGGGTTTGCAGGCCTGACGACCAATACGGGAGCTGGGGTGGTAACGCCTGAGACAATTGGTGCGCTGGTACCATTGATCAAAGCTGGAATTCGATGACACTTTCTAATACCCAACCCGGAGAAACCGGAAAGAATAGCCACAAAGACACCAAGACACAAACAATAGATGTTTATTATAGGTAAACTTCGTGTCTTGGTGTCTTAGTGGCGAAATATTTTGTTAGATAAATCCTTCGCAAACATGAGGTGATTTCGATAAATAGATACTAAGTTGAGCGGTTCAACCTTTGAACTCTGAACCCTGCTTGTGGGGTCGTAGCCCGAAGGGCGGAGTCCCAAACCTGGAACGATCTCTTTAGGAGAAACCAATGAACCATCGTGAGCGTGTGCAAACCGCACTTGCCCATGAAGTGCCGGACCGGTGCCCCATGCAGGTGAGCTTCACGCCTGAATTTGCCAGACGCCTTCAAAATATCTACCCGACAACAGAAGCCCTACATAATCCCCACGGAGGCGGCAATACGTATGAATTGGAGCGGGCGCTCGCTGAGGATATGCTGTTGACTTCAGTTGGATGGGCCAATTCATACTATGCCTCTGATGAAGAGACGTATGTGGATGAATGGCAGGTGAAATTTCGAAACGTCAAATACCAAACAAAATTTGGTATTGGGCATTACACTGAGATGGTCGGTCATCCACTCGCTGAGGATGATGCCATTGATTCCTATCAACCGCCGGATCCCAGCCGGCCTGAATTATATACTGAAGCTGAATGGATGATAAATCAGTTCCAAAAAGACTATTGGATCGTTGGTGTTACCGTTACGACCATGTTTGAAACTGCCTGGGCGTTGAGAGGATATGAAAAAACCCTGATGGATCTAGTCCTTAATCATGATTATGTAAAGAGATTGTTTGAAATTCCCTTTGCCTATCATCTCACTGCGGCAAAAAAACTGGTTGAGTTAGGTGTTGATATGATTTGGATTGGAGACGATGTGGGCTGTCAAGATCAAATGTTGATTTCCCCGGATACCTGGCGCCAACTCTTCAAACCATATATGGCAACCTTTATCTCCTCTCTGAAGGACATCAATCCGGAAGTAAAAATAGCCTATCATTCAGACGGAGTGATCAACCAAATTATTCCTGATCTGATCGATATCGGTCTGGATGTATTAAATCCGATTCAACCTCAGTGCATGGACCCTGCCCAGGTAAAAAAACAATACGGCACCAATCTATGTTTTTGGGGCACCATCGATGAACAGCATACATTACCCTTCGGCACTCCTGAAGATGTGAAAAATGAAGTCATTACTAGACTAAAAACCATTGGGAAAGGTGGCGGACTGATCATCGGCCCTACCCACCATATTCAACTTGATACACCGCTTGAAAACTTTCAGGCGATGGCAAATACCATTGTGAATACACCATATAGTTCATTGTAAGGAGAAATAAAGAGAGATAATCAAGGAGACCGGATAGATGAATCCAAGGGAAAGAGTCATGCTGGCGCTCAATCATAAAGAGCCGGATCGAATTGCCATTGATCTGGGAGGCAGCATCTGTTCTTCAATTCACAGAAAATCCTATGTTGAATTAAAAAAGTATTTAGGGATGGAAGTTGATGAAATCAAAATGGCTGACTATGTTCAGCAATTACCCTACCTGGATGAGGACCTTCTGGAACGGTTTGAGGTAGACTTTCGAATGGTTCAACTGCCGGCGGCAACCGTGCCTGACCTGGAAATATTCGAGGATGGCGATTATTGGGCTTTCATCGATCGCTGGGGTTCAAAACTGCATATGCCCAAGGACGGAGGCTTGTATTTTGACTGGGTTGAATTTCCCATCAAAGAGACTTCCATGGCCGCATTGGATCGATACCAATGGCCGCGACCCGATCCTCCCGGTCATATTGATCAATTGCAATCACAGGCCAAAAATCTATATGAAAATACAGACTATGCCCTGGTCGGCAGCGGTGTTATCGGCGGTGGGATTTTTGAACAACCCGCCCGAACCATGGGGCTTGAGAATTTCCTAGTGGTACTGCTTACGGATCCTAAATTTGCAGATCGATTTATGGAACAGGTTACGGAGATCTATATTGAATCTTGTAACACCTATCTGGATCAGATCGGCAAGTACCTTCAGGTATTTACCTATTGGGATGATGTCAACAGCCAAGATGGCTGGCTTATATCCCCGGATATTTATCGTAAAATGATCAAACCGAAACAACGACGATTGGTGGAAGCCATCAAAAAGAAAACCGATGCCAAGTTGTACTACCATGGCTGCGGGGCGGCTTTTGATTTAATCCCCGATTTGATTGAGATTGGATTTGATATCATCAACCCTGTGCAGGTGTCTGCTGCGGGTATGGATACTCAGGTGTTGAAAAAGACATATGGCGAAGATATCGTCTTCTGGGGCGGCGGGATGGATACGCAGAAGGTACTACCCTTTGGTACTCCCGCAGAAGTGGCCGAAGAGGTCAAACAGCGTATCGACGATTTAGCACCGCAAGGTGGATTCGTGTTTGCCGCGGTCCATAACATTCAAGCCGATGTCCCCCCGGAGAACATTGTGGCAGCATTTGAAACCGCCCTTGAATATGGGAAATATTAGAGGTCAAGGGGATCCCGGGAAAAAAGGAAAAATGTCCAAACGCGAAGTAATAAGATCCGTATTAGATGGAAACCGTCCACCTTATGTCCCTTGGAATATCGGTTTGACCAAAGAAGCACGGGAGAAGCTTGACCGTCATTTCGGTGATTCAGATATGGAGATTGTGCTCGATAATCATTTTCTTAGGCTGGGGAGTGACATCGGATTTTTCACAGATCATGGGGAAAACCGGTTTGAGGATGTCTTTGGTGTAATTTGGGATCGTAGTATCGACAAAGATATTGGTAACGTTGCCAATCAAATGCTGCTTGAGCCAACACTTGAGAACTATGAGTTCCCAAATCCTTTGGATAGTCGTTTTTTTCAAGATATTCCTGAAAGAATACAAAATTTCAGCGATTGTTTTCGCGTTTTTCAAATTGGTTTTTCACTATATGAGAGAGCCTGGTCCATGAGGGGCTGGGAAAGCCTGATGATGGATTTTATTGAAAACCCCGATTTTGTGAATGAACTATTTCATAAGATTGCAGATTATAACATTGCGCAAATCAATGAAGCTTTAAAATATGATATTGATGCTGTCTACTTTGGAGATGACTGGGGAATGCAAGTAGGTCTTCAGATGGGTCCTCCCATTTGGTATGAATTTATTTACCCGGCGCTCAAGCGAATGTATGGTGTTGTCCGTGATGCCGGCAAATATGTCATGATCCATTCCTGCGGAGATGTTGATGAATTATTTGACTACTTGATTAAAGCCGGTGTCAATTGCTTCAACCCATTTCAGCCTGAGGTCATGGACGTGAGTACGTTGTTAACAAAGTACCGAAGGCGATTGACATTCCATGGGGGTCTATCGACCCAGCGCACGTTACCCTATGGTACTGTGAGTGATGTCCGTGTTGAAACCAATCGTCTGCTGGAGCTTGGTGGCGACGGAAATTACATTTTCGCGCCCGCACATGATGTTGAAGGGGATGTCCCCCTGGCAAATTTATTGACGTTTATTGACATTATCCAAAATCAGACTGGCTATCGTATATAGAGGGCACTCCTTTAGACAGGATTTACGGGATTAACAGGATTTTTTTGGTTTAGTATCGTTTTTTATATCCTGTACATCCTGTTGATCCTGTCAGAAAATGAAAGGTATATTTTGAACCAAAAGATCATAAGATTGGAGAACGACATGGACGGCAGTAAATACACAATCGGCGTTGATTTCGGTACCGAATCGGGCCGGGCAGTTCTGGTGGAAGCAAAGACGGGAAAAGAAATTGCCACATCGGTTTATTCCTACCAAAACGGTGTTATCGATCAGCAGCTGCCGGTCGAAGGCCATCCGATTGCACTCGAGCCTGAATGGGCCCTGCAGGATCCGGAAGACTATATCCGTACCTTCCAAAACACCATACCGGAGGTTCTGGCTCTGGCTGAAATTCAGCCCGAAGCGGTTATTGGCATCGGGATTGACTTCACCGCCTGCACCATGCTCCCGGTTAAAAGCGACGGGACGCCGCTTTGTACCTTGCCGCAATATCGTCGCAATCCGCATTCATGGGTAAAGCTGTGGAAACACCATGCCGCGCAACCTGAAGCAGACAAGATCAATGAAACGGCCCGTCGGATGGGAGAATCCTGGCTTGATCGCTACGGCGGCAAAATATCTTCTGAATGGTTTTTTGCCAAAACGCTGCAAATTCTGGATGAAGCCCCTGACATCTACGATGCGGCCGACCGGCTGATCGAAGCCGCCGACTGGGTTGTCTGGCAACTCACCGGTGTTGAAAAGCGAAATTCGTGCACAGCCGGCTACAAAGCTATGTTCTCCAAAAGGGAAGGGTATCCCCCTGACGATTTTTTCAAGACCCTTGATCCGCGCCTGGAAAAAGTTGTTGAAGAAAAATTGTCACGCGATATTTTTCCGATCGGCGAAAAAGCCGGGGGGTTGACCGCTCAGGCGGCTGGATGGACCCGTCTGACAGAGGGTACGGCGGTGGCCATGGCCAATGTCGATGCCCATGTTTCCGTACCGGCAGCCACCGTCGCCGAACCCGGACGAATGGTAATGATCATGGGAACCAGCATTTGTCACATGGTGCTGAGCGAAGAAGAACGGCGGGTGGAAGGGATGTGCGGGGTGGTCGAAGACGGCATCATTCCCGGTTTGTTTGGTTACGAAGCCGGTCAGTCCGGTGTTGGAGATATTTTCGCCTGGTTTCTGAACAATTGCATTCCGGAGGCGTATTCTATCGAAGCGGGAAAACAAGGGATGAGTGTGCATCAATTGCTGGAAGCTAAAGCCGTCTCCCAAAAACCCGGGCAACATGGCTTGCTGGCGCTTGATTGGTGGAATGGGAATCGATCCGTTCTGGTAGATGCGGCCCTGTCCGGATTAATCATTGGCGCAACCCTGGGCACCAAACCCGAGGATATTTACCGGGCCCTGATCGAGGCCACCGCTTATGGCACCCGGGTTATTATCGAAGCGTTTGAGAGAAACGGTGTCAAAGTGGATGAACTGGTGGCCTGCGGCGGGTTGCCGGAGCAGAACAAAATGTTGATGCAGATTTATGCAGACGTTACCGGACGAAATTTTAAAATATCGTCATCCAAACAAACGCCGGCACTTGGTTCAGCGATGTTCGGCGCTGTGGCTGCCGGAAGCGGGACCGGCGGGTACGATACGATCTTTGACGCTGTGAAGCACATGGCCGGTTTAAAAGAAGAAATATATCGGCCCATCTCTGAAAATCAGAAAATTTACGACCGATTGTATACCGAGTATTTACGTTTACATGATTACTTCGGTCGCGGAGAAAATAATGTGATGAAAACCCTGAAGCAAATACGAAATGAAGCGAGCTCCGGATGACATTATTCCAGGTTTCCAATCTTCCATCATTCAAATCGTGAGCGAAGCGAACTTAGTTTGAAGCGTGATGACACTGATTTCACAAACCCTTGACGCCTTTCATGATATATTCACCACCGATATGGCACCACGCCTTTTTCAGGCACCGGGCCGTGTCAATCTGATCGGGGAACATACCGATTATAACGCCGGCTATGTGCTGCCGGCGGCCATTGATCGTCAGATATTCGTAGCGGCCACAGCCAGAAAGGATTCCAGGATTAACATTTATGCCCATAACTTCAAACAGTGGGATCGATTTCGTATCCAAAATGACCTTGAGAAACTATCCGGCAATCTGTGCGGTAACTATTTTCGGGGCATCGTGTGGGCCTTGCTCCAGCAAGGACGTGAATTGTGCGGCATGGATGCGGTTGTCAGCGGTAATATTCCAATTGGCGCCGGGTTGAGTTCATCGGCCGCCATCGAAGTTGCCGTCGGATTCACGTTGTTGCAACTTTCGGGATCTGAAATCAAGCTGAAGGCTCTGGCACTGGCAGCCCAAAAAGCCGAAAATGATTTTGTGGGAATGCACTGCGGTATTATGGATCAATATATCGCCTGTTTGGGGCAAGCCGATCATGCTCTGCTCATCGATTGTCGTGATCTAAGCTATCAAAACCTGCCATTGCCGCTCGATGCTTCCGTGGTAATTGTGGACAGCGGCGTCCACCGCGGCCTGATGGATATGGAATATAATTCACGGCGCGAAGATTGTGAAAAAGCTGCCAGGCATTTTGGTGTGTCCGTGCTGCGGGATGTCAGCATGGAAGCATTCCGGGAACGTGCCCATGCAATTTCAGCCGTGGTACAGCGCCGAGCACATCATGTGATTTCGGAAAACGACCGAACGCTGGCTGCCGCGAATGCCCTGCGGACGCGGGATTTATCAGCCTTCGGTAAACTGATGACCGCTTCGCACACCAGTTTACGAGATGATTTTGAAGTCAGCTGTCCGGAATTGGATTGGCTGGTTGAGATGGCCCTGGACGTTGAGGGTGTGTATGGCGCCCGTCTGACCGGTGCCGGGTTTGGCGGGTGCATGGTCGCCTTGGTGGAAAAAGAGGCGGTTGATAATTTGACCGAAACCATTGAAACCAACTACACCTCGCTAACCGGTCGACAGGCTTTCATCTATATTTGCCGGACATCGGCAGGGGTATCGGAAATAGAAATTGAAGAATAATCTGAAGACTTAAACGTTATTTGAGTAGTTTCAGATTAAACCCGTTATGGCCTATTAATTTCGAGGGAGGATATAAAATGTATCTACCACTTGGCACGTTTTCACCCGATGTCAAAATTGCGCTGGTTTCTGCTTCACGAGACTGTTTCCCGCGCGAACTATCTCAAAGCAGAACCGACAAGCTTCTGGCGCAGTGTAAAAAGCGCGATATTTCATTGTTTGTCCCCGAAGGCGATTGCCGGATTATCGAATCTAAAGAGCACGCTTTGGAGGCCGTGCGCCAGATACGGGCCGCCGACTGTGACGGCGTTGTCCTGTTTCTGGGCAATTTTTCGCCGGAAATTGAGGATGCCTTTTTTGTAAAAAAGTTCGCAGGTCCGGTGACCGTGATGGCGGCGGCTGAGGAATCGGCTTCCAACATGGTAGCCGACCGGGGCGATGCGTTGTGCGGAATGCTTTCGGCGATGCTGGCTATAAAAAAACGGGATCTCATGCACAATGTTTTCCTCCCGTCCGATCCGGTGGTCACGGCCGAGCAGGGCGCCCGGGCAATCGACCGGTTTGCTCGCATTATGAAAGTAGTAAAAGGAATCCGCAATGCCACTCTCGGGCTTTTCGGCCCGCGTCCCAGGGATTTTGAAACCTGTAACTATAATATAGCATCCCTCAGTTCACTGGGGCTCGAGATAGAAGAGTTTGGTTTTTTTGATCTCGCCAATGAGGCCCGTCGAGCCATTGCCGAAGCGGATCTGTCCGGTATCATTGCTTCGATGCAGGCAGAAATGAACTCATTGCCTGCCGGGGACTTTGCCGATCGCCTGGCTGCCTATGAACAAGCCGTCCTAAGTTTTCGGGAGCAACTTCAATTGTCCGGCATGACAACCCAGTGCTGGACGGAACAGGAAGAGGTCTTAAAGCACGTGCCATGCTATATAAATGCCCGTATGGCCGCCAGGGGGTTTCCGATTGCCTGTGAAAATGATGCCCATTCCCTGGCTGCGGAACTGATGGGACAATATGCCACCGATCAGAGCGTGACCATCCTTGATTTAAACCACAGCATCCCATCGGATCTGGATGCGATCCTGGCTGACTACCCCCTGCAGGATGTGGTCGGGCTATTTCATTGCGGCAACACAGACCCGAGACGCTTGAAAAACCCGTCCATGAAATTCCAGCTTATCATGAATCGTATGATGGAGTCGGGAGGAAACCCGGATATCACCCGTGGTACCATCGAAGGACAAATTGCAGCGTCACCGATAACGGTTCTGCAGATACATGGTATCGGGGATGCGCTCCAGGCCTATATTCTGGAAGGGGAGTTTCTGGATCTCGATCCCAAAACATTTGGCTGCACCGGCACGGCTTACCTGCCCGGCTTCAGACGGTTTTATCGCCAGGTGTTGCTCGGTCGCTTTCATCATCATGCAGCGGTGGCGTTTGATCATTGCGGCGGGGTTCTTTATGATGCCTTTAAACTTCTGGGGATCGATACGATCTTCACGCCCTTAACCGAAAAACCGCTTTATCCGGGGGAGAACCCTTTTGATGAATCAGCGACCACCGGCAGAGCTGGGGGTATGAGGATGGCCCCTGGAAGGGGCCGGGCCACCTCTGCTGGTGGCCGCTGATTTTTAACCATATTCCGATTGCGATTGGGAGGAACGCACACGATGGAATTAAACGAATTAAAAGAGTCAGTCTATCAAGCCAATATGGCGCTCAATGAAAGCGGTCTTGTCCTGTTTACTTTCGGTAATGTCTCCGGTGTTGATCGTGAGCGAAAAATGATGGTGATCAAACCCAGCGGTGTACCCTATGATTCCCTCACACCTGATAAGATGGTTTGCGTCTCCCTTGAAACGGGCCGGGTGGTGGACAGCGATTTGAATCCTTCTTCAGATACCGACACCCATCTGGAAATCTACCGGGCCTTTCGCAACAGTGGTGGAATTGCGCATAGCCACTCTGAATTCGCCACGTCTTGCGCCCAGGCCCGCGTTGCGATCCGATGTATGGGAACGACCCATGCAGATTATTTTTGCGGAGACATCCCGGTCACGC
>Ga0316194_10000425_pt1 | contig 26605 bp, 23 predicted proteins | sample CroRivsedime1_MG_FD_204936 | JGI IMG/M metagenome (GOLD analysis project Ga0316194, IMG submission 204936) | Coastal sediment microbial communities from Maine, United States - Cross River sediment 1 | ecosystem: Environmental > Aquatic > Marine > Coastal > Sediment | place: USA: Maine...
ATTTGAAGGTATTTTTCAAAGTTTTGGTGCCGATCTTCCTGCGTTTACCAAAATGATTGTCAACGCATCACACTTTATGCGCTCAAACGGCCTTTGGCTACTTATTGGTTTCATAGGCGTGATTACGGGCCTGGTAATGGCTAAGAAGCGCTCGAATAAGTTTGCTCATTGGATTGATCGAACATCTCTGAAAATCCCCATTATCGGTACTATTCTTGAACAGGCTGCTATCGCCCGTTTCTGCCGTACCCTGGCTATTACTTTCGCAGCAGGCGTTCCCCTGGTAGACGCCCTCAAAATCGTGTCAGGCGCCACCGGCAACCGTGTTTTCGACCTGGCCGCGGCCAACATTCGTGAAAATGTCGCCGTCGGTCATCAACTGCAGATGGCCATGCAGCAGGTGGGTGTTTTCCCGAGCATGGTGATCCAGATGGCAGCCATTGGTGAGGAAGCAGGTTCACTGGATGAGATGCTGATCAAGGTTGCCGAAGCTTACGAGGAAGAAGTAAGCAACGCGGTTGACGCGCTGAGCAGCTTGCTTGAACCGGTTATTATCGTCTTTATCGGCGTCATCGTCGGTACCATGGTCATCGCCATGTACCTGCCCATCTTCAAGATGGCAGCCGTTATCTAGGCGAGAGAGTAGTTTTCTAAATGCTGGAAGCTTTTATTGAGTCTGCACCCCTGCTTTATGCAGGGGTGTTTATTTTTGGGGCCATCATCGGCAGTTTCCTGAACGTTGTTATTTTGAGAATTCCCCCCTTGCTGGAATATGACTGGCGTTGCCAATGTGGCGAATTGCTTGAGATTGAACAGGAAGAGCTGAAAAAACCCGATGGTATCGTGCTCTCCCGCTCTCACTGCCCGAAATGCGGGCACGGCATCAAGTCCTACGAGAACATTCCGCTGTTTTCTTACCTGTTTCTGGGTGGAAAATGCTCGGCTTGCAAGGCGGGTATTTCCATTCGTTATCCCCTGGTGGAATTTCTGACAGCTCTTTTATTCGTCATTACAATCTGGCACTTCGGGCCCAACCTGCAAGGACTGACGGCACTGGGGCTCACCGCCCTGCTGATCGCGATGGCCGGAATCGATATCGACCACCAGTTGCTGCCGGACAATATGACTGTTCCGCTGATGTGGGGTGGCATTTTGATCAGTTTCTGGTCCATTCACACCGATCTCGTATCGAGTGTAGCCGGCGCCATAGGCGGCTACCTTGTGTTGTGGACGATTTACCACCTGTTTCGCTTGCTGACGGGCAAGGAAGGGATGGGTTACGGCGACTTCAAGCTACTCGCCGCTCTGGGCGCCTGGATGGGTTGGCAAATGCTGCCCCTGATAGTACTGCTGTCCTCGGTGGTCGGCGCAGTGGTCGGCCTGGTCCTGATGGCAACCGGCAAACTGCAGCGCGACAAGCCGATGCCTTTCGGGCCTTTCATCGCCGCGGCCGGCTGGATCGCCCTGATCTGGGGCGAACGAATCGTTGACTTCTACACACGGTCCGGCGGTTTTGGCTAGACGTAGCCCATGACCAAAAATATATTCACGGTCGTTCTGACCGGTGGAATAGCCTCCGGAAAAACGGCTGTGTCGGACGGCTTCAGGCAACTTGGCGTACCCGTCGTCGATACCGATGTCATCGCCCGGGAGCTGGTTGAACCGGGGCAGCCCGCACTTGACCGTATTGCCGAAATGTTTGGCCGGGATATGCTGAATTCGACCGGCGCATTGAACCGCCGTAAAATGCGCGAAAACATTTTTTCCGATCCTGAAAAGAAAGCGTTGCTGGAGGGACTGCTTCATCCGCTGATCGCCGAGGAAGTTCTGAAGCGGATGGAACACGTGACGGCACCTTACTGCGTCCTGGTGATTCCACTGTACGCAGAATCCAGATCTTACCGATGGGTTGACCGCGTACTGGTCGTGGATGTCAGCGAGGAAGAACAACTCAGCCGGGTCATGTCGAGAGACCGGATCAACCGTGAGCAGGCGGAGGCCATCCTGAATAACCAAGCCAGCCGGTCGGAGCGCATCTCACTGGCCGACGATATTATTGACAACAGCGGAGCACTGAGTGAACTGGGGGGGAAAATTGAAGCCCTCCACAAGAAGTACTCCAGTCTCGGGTCAGCTTAACTTACCGTGACAATGCTTGTACTTGCTGCCTGAGCCACAGGGGCAAGGCTCGTTTCGACCTACTTTGCGCCCTTCCCTGACAAACGTTTCATGCCCGGCTTCGGCGCCACTAGCAGCCTGTCCCCCTGCGGCTCCGGCCTGTTCATGCCGGTATTCCATCTGGGATTCCTGGCGGCGTTTGGCCTCTACCGCTTCAACGTCTTCCTCCGCCTGGACCTGGACGCGTGCAAGGATGCGTATGACTTCATGCTTGATGGTACTCAGAAGCCCGGTGAACATTTCATAGGATTCACGCTTGTATTCCTGCATGGGCTGTTTCTGGGCATAACCGCGCAGGCCGATGCCCTGGCGCAGGTAGTCCATGCTGGCCAGATGGTCTTTCCACTGCTGATCCAGCACGTTCAGCATCAGCGCTTTCTCAAAATGCCGCATGACGTCTGCGCCGGTCATTTCCTCTTTATTGGCAAAATGCCGGTCAACCTCTTCCACGATGCGCGAACGCAGCGCTTCTTCATGCACGTTTTCATCCGCTTCCAGCCAATCTGAAACAGGGAGATTGACGCCGAACTCGCCACTCAGTGCGTTTTCCAGTGCGGGTACTTCCCATTGCTCGTCAATGCTGCCGGCAGGGATGAAACGGTTGATGACTTCGTTAAATACATCGTGCCGCATCTCGACGATGGTTTCCTCGATCTCATCAGCTTCCATCAATTCGTTACGCTGCTGGTAGATTACACGGCGCTGGTCGTTTGCGACGTCGTCGTAATCAAGCAGGTGTTTACGAACATCGAAGTTATGGGCTTCTACTTTGCGCTGGGCATTTTCGATCGCCCGGTTCAACATGCCTGCTTCGATCGCCTCATCTTCTTTCATACCGAACCGTTGCATCAGCATCGACATGCGGTCCGAAGCGAAGATTCGCATGAGGCTGTCTTCCAGTGACAGGTAAAACCGGGACGATCCCGGATCACCCTGGCGGCCCGAACGACCCCTGAGCTGGTTATCGATCCGGCGTGATTCGTGCCGCTCTGTGCCAATGATATGCAGGCCACCCGATGCCACGACCTGTTCATGACGTTTCTGCCATTCCTGCTTCACGGCTTCACGCCTGGCGTCATCGGCATCCTCTTCGAGCGCATCGAGCTCCGCCGCCAGGCTGCCGCCCAGCACGATATCCGTTCCGCGACCTGCCATGTTGGTCGCAATGGTCACTGCTTCGGGCATGCCCGCATTAGCCACAATAGCGGCTTCTCTTTCGTGCTGCTTGGCGTTTAGTACTTCGTGCCTGATTTTCTGTTTCTTGAGCTTGCCTGCAAGCAATTCCGAAGTTTCGATGGAAGTCGTACCCACCAGCACCGGTTGACCCCGTTCAACACAATCCTTGATGTCATCAATGATGGCGCCGTATTTGGCTTCAACTTTGAGGAACACCAGGTCATCCTTGTCGTCGCGAATCATCGGCATGGCCGTTGGGATGACAACGACTTCCAGGCCATAAATGGACTGGAACTCATAGGCTTCGGTATCGGCCGTTCCGGTCATGCCGGAGAGCTTTTCGTACAGCCGGAAATAGTTCTGGAACGTGATCGAAGCCAGCGTCTGATTTTCCCTCTGTATCGGCACACCTTCCTTCGCTTCGATGGCCTGGTGCAGTCCCTCCGACCAGCGGCGGCCTGCCAGGGTTCGGCCGGTGAACTCATCGACAATAACGACTTCGCCGTCATTGATGATGTAATCAACGTCCTTATTGAACAGGTGATGCGCCCTCAGCCCGGCATTCAGGTGATGTACCAGGTTCAGGTTCTGAGCGTTGTAGAGGCTGTCTTCAGCTTTCAGCAAGCCGGACTTGACCATCAGCTCTTCGACATGGGCCATGCCATCTTCAGTGAGGTAAACCTGCTTTTGCTTTTCGTCGATGGTGAAATCGCCTTCACCAAATTCGTTTTCTTCTTCATTGATGATCTCAGCCGGGTGCAGGCTGGGAATCAGCTGGTTTATCCGCACGTACAGCTGGGGAGTCTCATCGGCCGGGCCCGAGATGATCAGAGGGGTTCTGGCTTCGTCAATGAGGATAGAATCGACCTCGTCGACAATAGCGAAATTGCGATCACGCTGAACTTTCTGGTCGGTGGAAAAGGCCATATTATCGCGCAGGTAATCGAACCCGAGTTCATTGTTGGTCGCGTAAACCACGTCACAGGCATAAGCCGCCCGCTTGGCTGCAGGCGTCATCCCCGGAATGGCGATGCCAACGGTCAGGCCCAGCGCCTCGTAAATAGGCTTCATCCATTCGGCGTCTCGCCGCGCCAGGTAGTCGTTCACCGTTACAACGTGGGCGCTCTTGCCGGTCAGCGTATTAAGGTAGACGGCCAGCGTCGCCATGAGGGTTTTACCCTCACCGGTTTTCATTTCAGCGATCTGACCCTGGTGCAGAACCATACCGCCGATCAACTGGACATCGTAGTGCCGCAACCCCATGGTCCGCCAGGAAGCTTCACGCACCAGCGCAAACGCTTCGGGGAGTAAATCGTCAAGCGACTCACCCGCCTCGCAGCGCTCGCGAAATTCCAGGGTTTTTGACTTCAGTTCGTCATCCGTCAGAGTCTTGGTGGACTCTTCCAGACTGTTGATCTTCAGGACAGTTTTGCCCATTTTCTTGACCAGCCGGTCATTTCGGCTGCCCACCATTTTTGTAATCAGCTTATTGAGCATCTGAATGGGTATCTTTGTGAATTCGCGCCGATTGCTATTTGGGGTCAATCAAGCGCAGTTGCAAGCCATTAACGGCCATTTTAAAGGATTAACGAAGGTTACTGACAAATCGTCCCGGATTGATCCGCGAGCCATTTTTCAGGACTTCGAAATGAACATGCGGCGCGGATGCTCTGCCCGTGCTGCCCAATTTGGCGATGACCTGTCCGGCGGTCACGTGATCGCCGACTGTGACCACCAGTTCATCGCTGTGAGCATAGCGGGTCCGATAACCGTTTCCATGGTCGATTTCCACGATTTTTCCATAGCCATTCTGACTGCCGGCCCAGATGACAACACCACCGGCAACGCTCAGAACTTCAGTGCCCCGAACCCCGGCAAAATCCAGACCGCTGTGATTTTCGCGTTTCCCGGTAAATGGATCATTTCGCTCTCCGAAACGCGATGAAATCCAACCTTTCTTAACGGGCCAGCCAGCGGGCGTCAATTCGTTTTCCAGTTGCCGGTTGGCCATCAGCGATTGCAGCGCGTCCAGTTGGGAAGACTGGCGCCGCAGCTTTTCACCCAGCGCTGACACAGCGATTCCAAGCTCATCCTCATAGTTGGAGTCCATTGCCTGGTAGTCACCCGGACCGCCCACGGGAGCCGGCTCACCAAAATCAAATTCGTCCAGCGTCAACTGGCCCATGTGCGCCAGGCGTTCACCGAGAGCGTCCAGTCGGGTCGAAGCAGCCTGCAGCTCGGCCAGTCTTGCTGCCAGCGCGTTTACATTTTGCTGATTGTTGACCCGGAGCCGATCCACCTTGCCTTGTTGCAGGTAAATTTCGGTTTGCAGCGCTTCCACCTGTTGGGCCAGACCTTCAGGCACAACCGCCGTGCTGCGGCCGAGCATGAACATCAGTCCGCCACAGCACACAACAGCCGCAACCCATAGGGTGCGTCTGGAATCAACCGGTTTGCAGGCTAGCAGGGCTCGCGCAAAACTGGTAATCAGGTCTGGTGCTGAAGTACGCTTCATATATGGCTCGAAATCCTCAGTCCGGTAAAAAAGTATTTCGCGTTTCCGAAGTGATCACTGACCACGGCGCAACGCTGGGAAAATTACTGCAACGGGCCAACCTCCTGATGAAAGTCGAGCACCTGATCGCGGATTCCCTCGAACCCGGGATGGCAGATCATTTCCAGGTAGGGACCATCAGGGAAAACAGGCTGATCCTGATTTCTCCTTCCGCTTCCCGGGCCACCATGCTCCGCATGGAAACGCCCCGGATCATCAAATCCCTGCAAATTTCCGGTTACACGCAAATCGAACACATCGATATTCGCGTAGCCCCTCTCGTTGAAACGCGTGAGACACACCGTAAGCGCAGAAGCCTGTCTCCCGCCGCCCAACAAGCCCTCGAACAAATAGCCCTGTTAGAGACCGATAGCGAGGACTGAAGGGGGTTGAACAATCAGGTCAACCACACGAACGGCGGATCATAGCAGAAAATGCACGAATTGTCCTGAATTGAGCTCAGGAACGGAAATCCAGGTCAACCAAAAAAATCAGGTGTTGGCATGAGCCGGATGTGCGTAAGAAACCGGAATGGCTTCGGAGTCATCAAATGTGACCTCTTCCCACGCAGCAGGTTGTTCGAGTAACTCCCTGAGCAACAGGTTGTTCAGTTCATGCCCCGACTTGTAACCGGAAAACGCGCCGATCAGGCCATGGCCCAGCAGGTAAAGATCACCTATTGCGTCCAGGACCTTGTGCTTGACGAACTCATCTTCATAACGAAGTCCGTCTTCGTTGAGAATCCGGTAGTCATCCAGCACAACCGCGTTATCCATGCTGCCCCCCAGGACCAGGTTACGCTCGCGCAGCATCTCGATATCCCTCATGAAACCAAAGGTTCGCGCACGGGCAATCTCTTTCAGATAAGACGTCGTTGAAAAATCCACTGATGCAAAGGACTGGTGTGAACGGAACACCGGGTGATTAAAATTGATTTTGAACGATACTCGAAAACCGTCGAACGGATCGAAACGGGCCCACTTGTCGTCCAGGCGCACTTCCACAGGCTCCAGGATGCGGATAAACCGCTTGGCCGCAGACTGCTCCTCGATGCCGGCAGATTGAATGAGAAACACGAAAGGTCCCGCGCTGCCGTCCATGATGGGAACCTCGGCATTGCTCAGGTCTACGTAGGCGTTGTCGATACCCAGTCCGGCAAAAGCAGACATCAGGTGCTCGACTGTCGAGACCCGAACGCCATTCTGCTCCAGCGAAGTATTCATGCTGGTATCACCCACGTGGGTCGCGAAAGCCGGAACTTCCATCACCGGATCCAGGTCCGTGCGACGGAAAATGATACCGGTATTCACCGGTGCCGGCCGCAGGGTCATGAAAACTTTCTCACCGGTATGAATTCCGACACCGGTTGCACGAATGACATTCTTGAGGGTGCGTTGATTTATCATTGTTGGGGCTCCGCAAGGACCTCAAAACCAGCGGCATGTTAGCACATTGGGGGCTGGCTTCATAGCCGGAAAATCGGCAGAAAGACAACACATGTTGTAATTTAACAACATCTTAACGAGGTCATAACATTATCGTCACGGAACAGGCATTTCGCTTCCCTGCTCCCCCTGTCCGGCAACCGGGAGACACCAGCCTGCACGCAGGCTGGCACGGCGAGTCGGGGTCTCCGGTTGCCGGACTTCCCTACCAGAAGCCGGCGTGTTGGGTGGCTCACGCCAGCGGGCCTGTTCAGTCGGCCTGAGTTCGGAGAAATGAAGGAATATCCAGGTAATCGATATCCTTCTGCCTCTCAAACAGGTCCTTGCCTCTGGTTTCAGAAACTTCGTGTTGAAAGTCCATTTCAGGCTCAATGTGAGCCGGTTCTTCGCCTGCAATCAGTTCAGGCCGTCCAGTGGTTCCGTTGGCCACCAGGCGCATCGGTTGCTCCCGCGTCAACGAACTGCGAACGGGCTCTCCCAGGCCTGTCGCCACCACGGTCACTCGCAGATCATCACCCAGGTCAGGATCGATCACGGTGCCCATGACGACCGTAGCATCTTCAGATGCGAGGTCGGAAACCGTGCTGCCCACTTCCTCGAACTCTTTCATGGTGAGGTTAGTGCCGGCCGTGATATTCACGAGAATGCCGCATGCGCCGGAGAGGTTGATATCTTCAAGCAACGGGCTGCCTATCGCAGCCTGGGCAGCCATGATGGCACGGTCATCACCCGATGCCTGGCCGGCACCCATCATCGCCATACCCATTTCGGACATCACCGTCCGAACGTCTGCGAAATCGACATTGATCAGACCCGGACGGGTAATCAGCTCTGCGATACCCTGAACGGCCCCTTGCAGAACATCGTTAGCAGCCTTGAACGCATTAAGCAGCAATGTTTCGCCACCCAGCACATCACCCAGTTTTGAATTGGGTATCGTGATGAGCGAATCCACATGGGCCGCCAGTTCCTCGATGCCTTTCTCAGCGATCTGCATACGCCGGCGGGCTTCAAAATGGAAGGGCTTGGTGACCACCGCAACCGTCAGAATGCCCTGCTCCTTTGCAGCCTGTGCAATGACAGGTGCTGCGCCGGTTCCGGTACCACCGCCCATACCGGCGGTAATGAAGACCATGTCCGCACCAGCCAGCATCTCCATGATGTGATCACGGTCTTCAAGCGCCGCCTGCCTGCCGACTTCCGGATTTGCCCCTGCACCCAGCCCCTTGGTAACGCTGGAGCCGATCTGCAAAATGGTTTTGCCTTTGAACTGCCGCAAAGCCTGGGCATCCGTGTTGGCCGCAATGAACTCAACACCATCTATGCTGGCATCGATCATCTGCGCCACAGCGTTGCCACCACCGCCACCTACGCCAATGACCTTGATTGTTGCGCTCGGTGTATAATTTTCTACTAATTCGAACATTTCACTTCTCCTCTCGCTCGCCGTTTATAATTGTTAAAACTCACCCCGGAACCAACTCCGGACTCGATCTACAAATGTTTCGCTACCACCAGTCTTTAACAGCACCCTGTCGGGATCTGCCTGGTTCCCATAAAGCAACAACCCCACACCGGTAGCGTGTATGGCATTGCTGACCACATCGGACAAGCCCGTCACATAACGGGGTGTCGCAAGTCGCACCGGCATGTGAAAAAGCTCTTCCGCCAATTCTTCAGCCCCTTCAATGCGCGAAGCGCCGCCCGTCATCACCAGGCCGGCCGCAATCATGTTTTCAAATCCACTGCGCCGCAGTTCGGCCTGGATCAGTGAGAATAATTCCCTGTAACGGGCCTCTACGACCTGCGCCAGGGTTTGTCTGGCCAGGTGACGGGAAGTCCGGTCGCCCACACTGGGGACCTGGATGCTTTCATCGTTACGGGCCAGTTGTTCCAGTGCACAGGCATACTTGATCTTGATGTCTTCGGCATGCTGGGTGGGCGTTCGCAATGCAACAGCTATGTCATTGGTAACCTGGTCTCCCGCGATAGGGATACAGGCGGTATGCCGGATCGCGCCATCTGTGAATACAGCGATGTCTGTGGTACCCGCGCCGATATCGACCAGGCAGACACCCAGGTCTTTTTCATCATCAGTGAGCACCGCAAAACTCGCCGCCAGCGGTTGCATGATGAGCTCATCGACGGTCAAGCCACAGCGGGCGACGCATTTGCCGATATTCTGAGTCGCGCTGAGGGCGGCCGTCACGACATGAACATGAGCCTCCAGCCGAACGCCGGCCATGCCGATGGGTTGACGTATTCCGTCCTGGTTGTCGATCACGTACTCCTGGGGAAGAACATGCAACACCTTCTGATCAGCAGCCACGGGCACCGCGCGTGCTGCATCGAGCACCCGGTCCACATCACCTTCGGAAACTTCCTTGTCCTTGATGGCGACTGTGCCGTCAGAATTGAGGCTTCTGATGTGACTTCCGGAAATCCCCGCATATACAGAATGAATCTCGCAACCCGCCATCAGCTCGGCCTCTTCAACCGCGCGCTGAATGGCCTGCTCGGTCGATGCCATATCAACCACGACGCCCCTGCGCAAACCGGTCGAAGGATGAGAACCGAGACCAATGACTTCAACCGACCCGTCGGGTTGACTTTCGCCCACGATGGCCACAATTTTCGATGTTCCCACGTCGAGGCCCACGACCAGTGATTTTTCAGATTTCCGCGGCTTCATTCAGCTATCAGTCCCTTTGGCAGTTTCGGGAATTTGCGGCCACATGACCGCGAACCCATTGGTGTATCTCAAATCGACATCCTGTGGCGGCACTGGATGCTCCAGCATCAGTGATTCCCAACTGGCAAGTAGTCTCTGCAGGCGCTCTGTGGCAGAATCCCGGCCGAGCTGCACACGGGTTCCGTTACTCAGTTCCATGGACCATGCGCCCCGCTTGTCGAGCTGAATGTCCTGTACCTCGAGACCCAGCGGCACCATCAACTCGCTGAACTCCGACCAGGCACTCAACACTTCAGCAAGGCGTTCCGGGGGACCATAGAGCCAGGGCAATCCCTGGATTTCGTCAGATTCAGGAACTGCAAACGCCTCGCCCTGATGGGAGATCAGTTGACCCCGGTTCCAGTGCGCCACGGGCGTAAATTCCTCGATGGAGACCGTCACTGTGTCAGGCCAGTTTTTCTGTACGCGCACGGACGAAACCCAGGAAATACGACCCGCTGCATCCCTCAATTCCTGCAGGTTGACGGTAAAGAAACTTTCATCGATCAGGGGAGAAACGCTGGCGCGCAGCTGTTCCGCGCTCACCCGTTGAAATTCACCGTTCAACTCCAGCCAGCGAATGGGCCAGCGATCATTCGCCACGATACCCATGCTGACCCAGGCAGCCCCGCCTGCTGCGAGCAGGAACAGGGCGATCACGGTCATAATGCCACTCGCGAAACCGCGGTTACCCTGGTGGTTGATTTCCGTGTAGCGATTCACAGGCTCGTCTCCAGAATGCGCCAGACCAGCTCATCGAAACCAATCCCCACCTGTGCGGCTGCCTGGGGCACCAGGCTGTGATCGGTCATACCCGGCGTGGTATTGACTTCCAGGAACCAGGCCTTGCCCTCCTTGTCCAGCAGAAAGTCCACCCTCCCCCAACCGGAAGCGCCGAGGATTTGATAGGCCTTGAGGGAAATGCCCTTGAGCTGTGCCTCCAATGCATCACCAAGCCCGCAAGGGCAGAAGTACCGGGTCGAATCCGATTCGTACTTGGCGTCGTAGTCATAGAATTCATGGGGCGTTTCAACCCGGATCAAGGGCAGGGTGTTGGGTCCCAACACCCCTGCGAAGAACTCTTCACCGTCTATCCCCGCTTCGATAATGACCGTGTCGCCGTAGCTACGGGCCAGATCAACAGCTGGTTGAAGTTCGCTTTTTGAATTTACTTTTGAGATGCCGATACTCGAACCCAGTCCGGTGGGTTTGACGAACAGCGGTAAACCGAATCGGTCCAGTGCACGCTCATAGCCGTCATCGTCCGGCCCAAAGAATTCAAAAGGCGGTGAATCGATACCGTTTTGCGCCCATACCCACTTGGAACGAACCTTGTCCATGGTTAACGCCGACGAGGCCAGGTCCGATCCGGTGACCGGAATATTCATCAGTTGCAAAGCGCCCTGCAAGGAGCCGTCTTCGCCGTCCGGTCCATGCAGCAGGTTGAATACCCGCTCGACTTCTCCGCGCCTGATGGCTTCGAACAGGGCTAACGGGCCGTCGAAGGTCTGGTAGTCTATGCCGTTACGCTCCAGTGCAGCGCCAACCGCCTTACCGCCGTTGAGCGAAACCTCTCTTTCTGCGCTCTCTCCGCCGATAACCAGTCCAACACGACCGAAACCGGCCGGGTCCCTCAGCCTGACTGGAGGAAATGCCGTCATTCAAACACCTCCAGGGAAAATCCCTGTTCACGAACCTGCTGTGCGATGTAGCCGATATTGCCTGCACCCAGAAACAGAACGAGGTCGCCATCTTCCAGCATGGCGGGCAGCTCGGCAGGGATGTCATTCACGTCAGATATCAGAATAGGGTTCACGCGGCCCCTGGCCCGGATGGACTGACACAGGGCTCCGCTGTCAATTCCATCGATCGACTCTTCACCCGCCGGATAGATGTCGGTCAAAACCACGGCGTCCGAGGAGGCAAGCACCTGCGAAAAGTCATCAAAGAGATCGCGCGTGCGCGTGTAACGGTGTGGTTGAAAAACCGTGACAATTCGTTTATCCGGCCAGCCCGAACGCGCCGCGGTGATTGTTGCATCCAGTTCCGAAGGGTGATGACCATAATCCTCAATCACCATCACCTCGCCGTTCGGAACCGGGAACAGACCGACCTCGGCGAATCGGCGGCCCACACCTTCGAAGGATCGCAGGCAATCCACAATTGAAGACAGGTCCAGCCCAAGCTCCCAGGCGATGGCGATCGCGCCCAGCGCATTTCGCACATTGTGAACACCCGGCAGGTTCAGGCTGACTTCCAGGGGTGTATCCTGGTTTGGGAGGTGCGCCCGGAAGTACATCATGCGGCCCTCCTGGACCAGGTCGCTCGCACGGACGTCCGCATCTTCGGACAGACCGTATGTCACAACGGCACGGGTAACAGCGGGAATCATGTCAGCAACCTGCTCGTCGTCAATACACAGAACCGCAGCGCCATAGAAGGGCAAATGATGCAGGAACTCGAGGAATGCCTTCCTGAGGTTCTCAAAACTGTTTTCGTAGGCTTCCAGGTGATCCCGATCGATGTTGGTGATCAGTGCGATCACCGGTTGCAGCAGTAAAAACGAACCGTCACTTTCGTCAGCTTCAGCAACCAGGTATTGCCCGGCTCCCAGCCGCGCATTAGACCCCCAGGCATTGAGCAATCCGCCGATCACAAATGTCGGATCCATGCCCGCTTCCGCCAGCAGGCTTGCTGTCAGGCTGGTGGTAGTCGTTTTTCCATGTGTGCCTGCAACGGCAATTCCGCGGCGGAACCGCATCAATTCAGCCAGCATTTCCGCCCGGGGCACGACGGGAATTCTCAATTCACGGGCTGCGATCAGTTCCGGATTCTCGCTATCCACCGCCGTCGACACCACCAGGACATCGGCGCCTTCTACCTGGGCAGCATCATGGCCCGGGAAAACGGTAATGCCGAGTTTCTGTAAATGCCGGGTCGTACGGCTTTCTGCAAGATCTGAACCGGATACGGTAAAGCCCTGGTTGACCAGGACTTCGGCAATACCACTCATTCCGGCACCACCAATACCCACAAAATGAACCCTTTTAATCCGCCGCATGGGCTGCAGATGTGAGCCGCTACTGGTCATGCTGACTGATACTCCACGCAAAGGCGGGCTACCCGCTCGGCGGAATCCGGCACGGATACGCTACGTGCATTCTCCGCCATGGAGATCAGGACCTTGCGATCCCTCATCAGACCCTTCAGAACATCGGACAACGCCGCCGCATCCGTATCTGACTCCTGCATCAGAACCGCCGCTCCGGCTTCCACCAGGTATTCAGCATTTTTAGTCTGATGATCATCAACAGCATAGGGGAAAGGAATCAGGACAGAAGCAATACCGGCAGCGGCGAGTTCAGAAACCGTCAGGGCGCCGGACCGGCAAATAACCAGGTCCGCCCATTCAAGAGCCGAGGCCATATCGACGATGAACTCTGTGACGTCAACCTGAATTTCTGAATGACCATAAGCCTCTCCCGTTTCTTCGGCTCGGCCTTTGCCCGCCTGGTGCCTGACCTCAAAATCCAGTTCTGTATGAAGGCGGGTCAATGCTTCCGGTACCAACAAATTCAATGCACGGGCGCCCTGGCTGCCACCGGTCACCAGGATGCGAACCGATCCCTGGCGGCTCGCCATGCGCGTAGCAGGGCTGGGGATTTCGACTACGGTTCTGCGGACCGGATTGCCGCAACTGACCGGATCGAGGCTGGCCGGCCATGTGCCGGGAAAAGCCTGCAGTACTTTCCGAGCCATCCGGGCAAGGACCCGGTTGGTCATTCCGGGAATCCGGTTTTGCTCATGAACCAGCAAGGGCACACCACGTAACCGCGCCGCGAGGCCGCCCGGACCGGCAGCATAACCACCGAAGCTTACTGCGCAGGCTGGCCTGTGGACTCCAAGCAGACGAAATGCCTGTGACACGGCACGTAACAGCTTCCAGGGCATCATCACCCAACGGGCCAAACCTTTTCCCCTCAGGCCGGAAATATCCACGACATCTATCGGTATGCCTGCTTCGGCGACCTTCTGGCATTCCATGCCCCCCCGGGCGCCTAGCCAGCGAACGCTTACGCCCTGGTTGCTGAGCGCGTCCGCCACGGCCAGTCCCGGGAAAATATGACCGCCCGTGCCTCCGGCCATGATCAACACTCCACGTAGCTCAGCGCTCATTCGACGCCCCTGTGGAAGGACTCTTTTTACGGAAATAGGTCACGTTGTCACGGTCCATTTCATACTTGATCCGCAGCACGATGCCAATCGCAACCAGCGTCATCAACATACTGCTTCCGCCCGAGCTGATCAGGGGCAGGGTCAGGCCTTTGGTAGGTAACACCCCCAGGTTGACGCCCACGCTGACGATCGCCTGCAGCCCAAGCCACAAGCCGATGCCATAGGCTATAAAACCGGCGAATGGTTTGTCGTTGCGGTGAGCCATGATGCCAATCACCATGATTCGCGTGACCAGCAGGAGGAAAAGCAGAAGTACAGCAATCACACCGGCCAGACCAAATTCCTCCGCCAGCACCGCGAAAATGAAGTCCGTATGCGCTTCCGGCAGATAAAACAGTTTCTGGATGCTCGCGCCAATCCCGACACCGAAAAGCTCACCGCGCCCAACGGCAATCAGCGCCTGGGTCAATTGAAATCCGCTGGCATAGGGATCAGCCCAGGGATCCATGAAACTGACGATACGGCGCAAGCGGTAAGGCTCCATGGCGGCAAAAGCGAACGCAGGGAGCGTCAGCATGCCGAGCACAAGAATATGGCGCCAGGCGGCACCCGCAAGCCAGACCATTCCGGCAACGATTGCCGTGATCACTGCCGCGCTGCCCATGTCAGGCTGCACCAGAAGTATGACGGACAGCAATCCGGCGAAAATAAGGGGTTTGAGCGTATCAAAAAACCGCGATTGTACGAGCTTCGCTTTTCGCGCCAGGTAACCCGCCAGGTAGATGATTACCATCAGCTTGACGGCCTCGACCACCTGGAAATTTACAAATCCCAGCCGGATCCAGCGGGTACTGCCATTGACGGTATGACCAACACCGGGAATGAAAACCAGCAGAAGGAGTAGCACGGACATGGCGAGCATCGGGCGGCTGATACGTTCCAGGAACACGATCGGAATGGTTTTCAGAGAAAGGGCGAGCGTAACCCCGACCGTGATGAATATGAGGTGTCTTAAAAGATAATGATAAGGACTGGCGCCCTGCCCTTCAGCGATCGCGATGGAGGCTGAACCCACCATGATGATACCGATGGAAAGCAGCAACAGGGCGGGTAGCAGCACCCAGCTGTCGAGCCTGACCGGGACAGGCATCGAGCCAGCCTGGAATGCCTGGCCCCTGGTCCCGGCCTGCTTCATTGCTGCTGTCATTTTTCTCATTGAACTGTCGTCACCTGATTTTCAATGTGGCCAGTCCGGCCAGTACGAGAATGACCGAGATGATCCAGAACCGGACAATTACCCTGGGTTCAGGCCAGCCCTTCAATTCAAAATGATGATGAATGGGCGCCATCCTGAAAATGCGTTTACCGGTCAGCTTGAAAGACGCCACCTGCAGAATCACCGAAACCGTTTCCATGACGAACACACCGGCCATCAGGATAAATACCAACTCCTGCCTGACGATTACGGCGATCAACCCCAACGCAGCCCCTACGGCCAATGCGCCGATGTCACCCATAAAGATCTGTGCGGGGTATGTGTTGAACCACAAAAAGCCGAGTCCGGCTCCCGCCAGCGAACCACAGTAAATGGCCAATTCACCCGAACCTGGAAGGAATGGCAACGCCAGGTAATCCGAGAAGACCGAGTGACCCGCAACGTACGCAAAAATCCCCAATGCGGCGGCCACGAAAACCGAGGGCATGATCGCCAGCCCATCCAGACCGTCAGTCAGGTTCACGGCATTGGAAAAACCGACAATCATGAAGTACGTAGTGACGATATAGAAAACGCCCAGCGGTATGGCCACATCCTTGAAAAAGGGAACGATCAGCTGGGTGGCCGCTGGCACGTCGGCTGATACATACAAAAATACCGCAGCTGCCAACCCGCCAATCGACTGACCCAGATACTTCCAGCGCGCCGGCAAGCCTTCGGAATCCTGCAGTACCAGCTTCCGGTAATCATCGACCCAGCCGATGAAACCAAACACGAGAGTCACTACGATAACGACCCATACATAGCGGTTCGACAGGTCCGCCCACAGCAGGGTGGCAGTGACAATTGAAAACAGGATCAGCGCCCCACCCATGGTTGGCGTTCCCGCCTTGGAGAAGTGACTTTCGGGCCCAAGCTTGCGTATCGGTTGCCCCACTTGCTGTTTCACGAGTCGACGAATGAACCAGGGGCCCAGCAAAAGGGAAATCAGCAGAGCCGTCAGTGCACCCAGGATGGAACGGAGCGTGATATACCCAAAAACCGCGAACCCCGAATTCACATCGGCCAGTTGCTGGGTCAGCCAGTAAAGCATCAGCTCGCCTCCCTCATGCAACTCGCATCCGTGATCGCCTGGACGATGGCTTCCATCCCCATGGAACGCGACCCTTTGACCAGACAGATGGTTCCCGGCTTCAACTGGGAACACAAGGTCTCCGCAAGCTCGTCCCTGTCCTCAAAGTGTTCTGCGCCTTCACCGAATGCTTCCGACGTAAATGAAGACAGCTCACCGGTGGTAAAAAGCCGGCCCACACCCATAGCCCTGGCAGCTTCTCCTACTTCGCGATGCATCTTGCGGCTGTCCTCACCCAACTCCTTCATGTCCCCCAGGACCAGCCAGGGGGTGCCCTGCATCTGCGCCAGAACCTGCAGTGCCGAGTAAAGCGAAGCCGGGTTCGCGTTGTAGGTGTCGTCGATGACCGTCCATCCTGCATCAGTTTTGATCAGGTTCAGCCTGCCGGGAACCGGCCTGACGGCCTGCAACCCCCGGGCGATGGCAGCTGCATCGATATCCAATGCGACGGCAACCGCCGCTGCGGCTGCAGCATTCATCTGGTTATGTTTTCCGGGAAGCAACAGATGCAGGTCGAACTCGCCGCCGGGTATTCTGATTCGGGGCTGAGTTTCACGATCGAGCAGTTGGACATCACACTCCGGATTGCTGCCGAATGTAAGCACGCTGTCGGCTGAATTCATTTCAGTCCACATATCCGACCAGGGCTCGTCGGCATTGATGACCGCACAGCCATCGGTGGGCAACGTAGCGTAAATCTCCCCCTTCGCCAGGGCGACACCCTTTTCCGTACCAAAACCTTTCAGATGGGCAGGGCCGATGTTGGTAATCAGGCCGATATCGGGATTGGCTATCTGGCAGAGATAGGAAATGTCACCCGATTTGCTGGCTCCCATTTCCAGCACCGCGTAACGATGCTCACGGTTCAGTCCAAACAGGCTCAACGGAACTCCCAGTTCATTGTTGTAGTTCCCCTGGGTGGCCAGGACCGCCGAATCCAGGCACAGAATGCTGGCCACCATCTCTTTAACCGTTGTTTTCCCATTGCTGCCGGTAATTCCAATCACAGCCGGATCGAGTCGCGCGCGTAACAGGGCAGCAATCTCTCCAAGGGCCAGCAGCACGTCATTGACAATCAACTGGGGCACATCCAGATCAAGCGGGCGATTGAGCAGAAGAGCCGACGCGCCGAGGTCGACAGCGGAAGACGCAAAATCATGACCGTCCACGTTATTCCCGGGCAGCGCGGCGAACAGCGTAGCGTGATGCACACGGCGACTGTCTGTTGCAATACTATCCACGGCCACATCATTATCGGGTACCGGACAGCCCAGCCGGACCGCGATTTCGCTCAATTGAAAGCGGATCATGCGGCTTCCTCCAGCGCTGCATTGACTGTGGCTTCATCGCTGAAGGGGATTTTCCTGCCATTCAGTTCCTGCCAGTCTTCATGTCCTTTTCCGGCGATGAGCACGATATCCCCGGGACTGCTGGCCAATACGGCCTGGCGGATCGCCGAGGCCCGGTCTTCGATGACCAGCACATCATCCGGGCGATCCAGGCCAGCCATCATTTCGTCGATGATCGCGCCCGGTTCTTCGCCCCGTGGATTGTCCGAGGTGAGAACCACCCGGTCGGCGAATGATTCTGCAATATGCGCCATCATGGGTCTTTTTCCACTGTCGCGGTCGCCACCGCAGCCGAACACGCAGACCAACCGCCCGTGCAAATGGGATCGAAGCGCCGTCAGTGCCTGCTGCAGCGCATCCGGAGTGTGTGCATAGTCCACGACCACGACGGGCTGAGCCGTTTCGCCCCCGAAACAATGCATGCGTCCAGGCACCGCCTGCATGATCTCCAACTGGTGCATAACCTGGCTCCAGGGCATTCCCAGCAAGGCCAGCGTCCCTGCGGCCGCAAGCAGGTTTGACACGTTGAAGGCGCCCAGCAAGCCGGTACGCACTTCGCCATCGCCCCAGGGCGAATTGAGTTTGAGGGTCATACCCAGCGAGTCCATCTGCAACACCGACCCCCGCAATTCGCTGGAGCCGTTCGTGCCGTAAGTAAATACCTGCGTTCCATTGCTGATTTCGGCTGCCAGCGTTTTGCCAAATGCATCGTCGAGATTGATGATGGCAAACCGTGGATGCGCATCCACGAACAGGCGGCGCTTGGCTGCGGCGTATGCTTCCATTGTGCCGTGATAGTCCAGGTGGTCACGACTCAGGTTGGTGAATACGGCGGCATCGAATGCCACATCGTCACACCGCCCCTGGTCAAGGGCATGAGACGAAACTTCCATGGACAGTTTTTCCACGCCCAGGTCGATACAGTCTGAAAGCATGGCCTGCAACGAAACCGGGTCGGGAGTCGTCATGTTTGCGGGCCTCAGTGCCCCCAGAGGACCAAAACCAATCGTGCCGATGATGCCGGCGTCACCACTGCTTCTTTGCCAGGACTGTGCGATGTAATGAGCAGTGGAAGTCTTGCCATTGGTACCCGTCACACCCGCGATGACCAGGTGATCTGACGGTGAATGGTAGAATCTCGCGCCAATGCTGGACATGAACCCGCCCAGCCCGGAAACACGCACGAACGGTACATCCAGGGCGGGCAGTTCAGCCTGGCCGTCATGAATGATAACCATCGCACCTCGCTCTGCTGCCTGGACAGCATGAGCCATACCATGCGTACTGGCGCCTGCGACCGCGAGAAATGCGTCGCCCGGGTTAACACAACGTGAATCCAGGGCGATTCCCCGGATAACCACATCAGGAACCACGTCACACCAGCCTTCAAGCAGAGTTTGAACACTCATGGGGCAGCTCATTGGCCACTCCCGGTCTTGATATCCGATGCCTGGACGACCATGCCTTCATAGTTGTCGGGCGGGATATCGAGTAACCGCATTGCGCCGGTCATGACTTCTGAGAAAAGAGGCCCTGCAACCAGCCCACCGTAATAGACCTTGCCTGACGGGTCGTTGATCACAACAATACCGACCAGCCTGGGGTCGCTGGAGGGCACAAATCCTGCGAAACTCGAGATGTATCGCGAGGCGTATCCGGAAGCACTGGCTTTGCGCGAAGTCCCGGTTTTACCCGATACCCGGTAATTATCTACCCGGGCCGCCTTGCCCGTACCTTCAGGTCCCGTAACGGTTTCAAGCATCGCCGCAACCTGCCTGGCGATGGTCGGATCCAATATGGACGTGGGCGGATTGGCAGCACCCATCACGAGGCTGGGGCGACGCAGACGGCCATCGTCAGCCAGTGCCGCGAAAGCTCCGGCCAACTGCAATGCAGTGACTGAAATACCGTAGCCATATGACAGGGTTGCCTGTTCCACGCGCCTCCAGCGCCGATGGTTACGCAGCACGCCGGCAGACTCACCCGGGAACCCGGAGCCGGTTACATCACCAAAGCCAAACCGGTTGTAGGTATTCCACATATGTTCCGGCGCCAGGTCGAGAGCAACTTTGGTTGCCCCCACGTTGGATGACTTGGTTATCAGCCGGGTTAAGTCGATGGGCCCGTAATTGTGGTGATCGCTGATCGTATGGCCGGATATATTGATGCGGCCGGGTGTGGTGTCGATCGGTGTGGTTGGCGTATAGCGACCCGTTTCCAGCGCTGAGGCAACGGCAAACGGCTTCATGACTGAACCAGGCTCAAATACATCGGTTACGGCGCGATTCCTGAGCCCCTCACTGTCCATGTTGGCGTGATTCGGGTTGTAGGACGGCTGGTTCACCATGGCCAGCACCTCTCCGGTTTTTACATCCAGCAATACAACGCTACCGGAGCGCGCACCGTGCTTCAGCACGGTGCGCTTGAGCTCACGGTATGCGAGGTACTGCAGGCGGCGGTCAATGGTCAGGCTCAGGTCATGCCCGGGTACAGATTCACGAACCATCTCTACATGCTCGACCGTGCGCCCCAGTCGATCCCTGATGATCCGTTTCTTGCCCGGCTTGCCTTGCAGCCAGTCGTTGTATGCCAGTTCCAGGCCTTCCTGTCCCACATCATCGATATTGGTAAAACCGATCACGTGCGAGGTGACTTCCCCGGCCGGATAGAAGCGGCGGTACTCCTTTTGGAGGAATACGCCATGCAATTTCAGTGATTTGATCTGCGCAGCCACATCGGGATGCAGTCTGCGCCGCAACCATACAAATTCGCGGGTAGAACGTTGAGTGAGGCGGCGTTCAATCTCGTCAGCGTCTACAGCCAGCACATCCGCAAGCGGCTTTATGTCTTCGGGCGACTGCAACAACATTTTGGGATTGACCCAGACCGAATCGACTGGCGTACTGACCGCCAGTGGTTCACCGTTTCTGTCCAGGATGTTTCCGCGGCGTGTCGGTACCACCACCTCCCTGAGATAGCGTGCCTCGCCCTGATCCTGCAGGAACTCCGTATCTACGACCTGCAGATTGACCGCCCTGGCCACCAGCGCGATAGAGCAGAGCAGAAAAATCAGCAGAAAAGCATAGAGCCTGCTGACCGGCGCTTTGCACTGTTCGGTGCGGCTCATGGTTTTTCTATCACCAGAATAACGGCTTTCTCGGGTGTCTCCATGCCCAGGTGCTCACGCGCCTTGCTCTCGACATGGCTGGCATCCGCCAACCAGGCCTGCTCGAGTTGCAATCGGCTCCACTCGGCGATGTATTCATCCCGCTGATCTTCGAGCATCCCAAGCTGTATCGCTGCGCGGCGACTTTCGTGACGCGTATAAATCACACCCAGCGCGCTGCATATCACAGCCGAAAGGGCAATCAATAAGACAATTAAACGTGCATTCAACCGAGTTTCTCCGCAACCCTCATGACAGCGCTTCGTGCACGGGGATTGACGGAGAGTTCGGTTTCAGAGGCTTTGATGAACTTACCTATAGGCTTCAATACTGGCTTCAGCCCGGGGTGCTGCGGTATGTTTTTCCGGACCTGTCCTGGTCGTACGGCTTCTTTTATCGTCCGCTTGACCAGGCGGTCCTCGAGGGAATGGAAACTGATCACTACCAGCCTTCCTCCCGGGCGCAACAACTCTATTGCTGTAGCCAAACCTGTTACCAGGTGGGCCAGTTCATCATTTATAAAAATCCGGATTGCCTGAAAACATCGTGTTGCTGGATGTTTATTTTTTTCCCGGCGACCTATTGTGTTTTCGATCAATCTCGCCAATTGACCTGTTGTTTCAAGCCGCTGCTTTTGCCGGGCCATCACGATGTTCCGGGCAATCCTGCGCGCATGGCGCTCCTCTCCGAACTCCCAAAACACGCGGGTCAATTCCCGTTCCGGCGCTTCGGCCAACCACTCTTTGGCCGACACACCCTGTAATGGGTTCATACGCATATCCAGTGGACCGTCCCCCATAAAGGAGAAACCCCGATCCGGATCGTCCAGTTGCGGTGAAGAAACACCCAGGTCAAGCAAAATGCCATCGAAGCCTTCTTCAACGCCCCATTCACGGACGTAGCGTTCCAAATCTGCAAAGTTGCCCTGGACTATGGAAAATCGAAAATCATCCTTTTCTAGATCCTTCCCGGCAGCTATCGCTTCCGGGTCCCTGTCCAGGGACATTAAGCAGCCTTCCTGGGACAAGCAGGCCAGAATCGCCCTGCTGTGCCCTCCTCTGCCAAAGGTTCCGTCGAGATACTTCCCGTCGGGCCGGATGTTGAGCGCTTCCACCACTTCTTCCAGTAATACCGGCTGGTGTTGGTAACCGCCCATCTACTCCGTCGCGCACCTCTGGCAGTCTTGCCCCCGCCTACAAAATCAGGCGGGTCATTTCTTCTGATGCAGCTTCGTCAAGACTGCGTTCTTCCTCTACCCGTTTCTGATTCAGAATGGTTTCATTCCAGATCTCAAAACGAGTGCCCATTCCAAGCAGCACGACCCGTTTCTCCAGGCCCGCTACCTGCCGCAGCGTCTGCGGTAATTGAATCCGACCGTTGCCGTCCGGCTCAACTGTACTGGCACTCCCCACCAGTTTTCTTTGCAGGCTGCGATGACCCGGGTTGAATGTACTCAATCCCGTCACTTCGTCACGCACCCTTTCCCATTCTTCTTCTGGATAGAGGTATAAAGCGCCGTTGTCGAATGCACTGTAGGTGAGAACCAACTGCCCGCCGCTCCGCTCCTGGATTGCATCCCGGTAGCGCATCGGTATGGCCAGACGCCCTTTCGCGTCCAAATTGATTGCGGTCTCTCCAAAAAACATTGCATTCCCACTAATATTTCACTTTTTACCACAAATTCCCACTAAAGTGCACGATAGTGATTTCAGAAGCGAATGTCAAGCACGACAAAGACTTAGATTTGAAATCCGCTTCCATTTAATACGGTGTAGGTGGCAGTCAAGCGACTGCAATGTGGCAATTCGGGGGTCACGAAGTTTACTCGGCTCCGGGAGAAGCCAGGAAAAGGGCGAACTTGCCGGGTTCCGGCTAGCGGCACTTCGAGTCACCCGTCAAGTCCACCCGCCCCTGGCCTCGGCGACGAGTCAATTCCCATACGGCTGACGAAAATCAGGCTCACTAGCCGCAATTCCTCAACCATCGAAACATGAATCAACGTGTGCTTTATCTTCAGATTCGGCAGCAGATAGCGGTCGTATCCTCACCCAGAATGTGGTACTGGTTTGATTCTGCTTGTCACCTGGAAGCAGTCATAAGCCTAGCTGTGTGCTTAAAGGCTGCTATCGACCCAAAAGAGAAAAAAGCACCGAAGAGCTGACATACGACTGGAATTGCCGGATGCGAAAGACATTAGCCGCCATTTCGTACTCGAACGTATTCTTCTCACCTGCAAGTTTTGTAGGGACTGCTACATTTATAGGACGCCCCCGCGTTTTCGCACACGCCCAAAAATCAGAGGAGTCACCCATGATGGCAACAAGAAAATCCATTGCAGCAGTTTTCTCTTTATCAGTACTTCTTGTATCGATACCAGCTTATGCTCTGGATTGGCCCGAAATTTTTGAGCCGCTTGGTTTACACAGCATCTACATCGAAACATCTGACGAAGATTGGGAAACCGTGCGGTTTGACGAATCAACCAGCATCGAGGTCGACGCCTTGCTCGGGCTCAATGACGAAGAAAAAATACTGGTCCGCATGCGCAGGAAGGGGGGTGATGGGTATCCGAGCGAGGCAGATCCGCAGAAAGTCAGTTTGCGAATCGACATCAACGACTTGGTGGACGGTCAAAAATTTCACGGTCTGACCAAAGTCAACCTGGAGAACGGTTCTGGCAATGGTCTTGTGGAAGAAGGATTGGCCTGGTACCTGCATCAACTCGCCACAGGACCTGATCACACATCCACCTTTGCCGGACTGGCCGCATTCGTGCGCGTTTACGTCAATGGTGACTACAAGGGGATTTACCTCAATTCGGAGTTTCGGAACAAGCAGTTTTTTAGAAACCGTGCTATCTGTTGCGATGACATTGCTACTTGGCTTTACAAGTACGATGTCATCGATGAACCGGAGTTGAAAACCCAGGACACTGATAGTGCCGCCTACAACACTCTGTGCTACGCGCCTTTCCGTGGCAGCAACGCGATCAAGGGGAAGAACAAGAAAGGCGGCGAAGGCGCCGACTGCCCAACCCCCAGTGACAACGACCTAGTCGCCGAGCTCGAATCATTGATTAACATGAATAGCCTTCTAACGGTCATGGCCGTAAATTCTCACCTGTCCGATGTCGATTCCTTCGCAGATAAGGGTAAAAATTTCTATTTCGCCGATTTCGAGCCCAAGGATGGCTATCAGGGTGAAGTTCCGAAGCGACTCTATTACGCCTGGGATCTGGACAACGGCTTCGCCGGAGGTGCAGTCGGTTCCTCTATTTATGGCCAAGAGTCTTCCCGCGGCAAGAAATCGAACCTGCTCCAGACCCAGTACCAGGAGGTGATCCTGAATCATCCCCTGTACCGGGCTCGGTACAATGACATTTACTCGTCGCTGCTGGATGGACCCATGTCATTGGCACCTGTTTACGCTTACCTCGATGGACTGGCCTCTCTGTTGCCCGGTCCGCTCAGCAGCGAACCTTACATGCCCGCCATACAGGATCTGGCAGGGAGGATAGAGGGTCTGAAGACCTGGTTGGCGGACCGCGAGGCCAGTGTACGGGCGCAGATCGCAGCCAACGGACCACCCGCACCTCGGAATTAGTCGATTTTCCCCCACTGACGAGGGACTTGACGAGTTGACCGGAAACGATTCGTCCGCAATTGGCCGAACTGAGAACTAAACTCCCTTGCAAATCATGTCCAGGGGAGTTCTGCTATCTGCGCAACACCAGATATGGATTCTGGAGAGGCAACAGGAGCAGCTAACGACTCAAATCGGAAACTAACGAACGTTTACTTCATAAGCGAATAATGCCGCGTGTGGTTAAGTACTCCACACCAACAGCTCTGCAATAGACGATTTATTGAACTATGCTTGAGAAATCATCCGAAAGGATCAGGAATCCGTTTAACGAGGAATAATCATCATGACTGTAATGAAAAAGCTCACCCGCCGCTCAATACTGGCTGGCAGCGCAGGCATGGCGGCAACAGCGATGACGGCAACTGCCACAGCTAAACTGAATGCTGTTACACCTGCCAACCCCGAAGGGCCTTTCTATCCAAAACACTCTCAAGTCGACATGGACACTGACCTGACCCTGATTGAAGGACACACTGAACACGCGCAGGGGCAAGTGATCCGGGTGAGCGGTCAGGTACTTGATGATCAGGGAAACCCCATCGAGGGGGCGTTGGTGGATATATGGCAAGCCAATACAAATGGTCGTTACCACCATGAAGATGATCCCAATACTGCACCGCAAGACCCAAATTTCCAGGGGTGGGGTAAGGTCAAAACAGATGCTGAAGGCCGCTACGCCTTCACCACCATCAAACCGGGTGCGTATGGAGTGGATGATAGTTGGACTCGGCCACCTCACATCCATTACAAGGTCTCGCGTCGTGGTTACCATGAAATTACCACGCAAATGTATTTCGCAAGTGAGGCACTGAATGAAACAGACTCGTTGTTGAAAAGTGTTCCCGAAGACGCTCGCAGTTCACTTATAGTTGATTTCAAAGAGGCTGATGGTATTCAACACGGTCGCTTTCCCGTCGTGCTTGCCAGAGTAACCTGAAGGGAGGTCAGTCCAACTTCCCTAAAACTCTAAGGACCGCTTCTCTACGCAGTCGGTGACTGGTCATAATCCAGGCGCTGCACGCATTGGTCGGACGGTATGGAGAGCCATGCTTTTGGGCGTGCTTTAATGCACAGCGGTCATTTTCGGCTTCTTCCAGACCACGTCCACGCAGGGACGTCACGTTGGGGTTGGAGCGGAGCACTTAGGTCATCATGGTGCTCCCTCCGTACCCCAGCGATAGGTCGTGTCATCCAGCCACATACGGTGCAGGATGACCGCCAGTTTTCGAGCTACAGCCACAACGGCACGCTTGTAGCCACGTTGTTTGGCCAGTTTCATGCCCCAGACCTTCAATGGTGACCATCTGGAACTGCGCGTCATCATCGCATTGGCGGCGACATACAAAGTGCAACGCACCTCGGGATCACCAGCACGCGAGATATGTCCGGGATTATCCATCTCACCTGACTGGAAGCGTCTGGGTGTCAACCCGAAGTGAGCAGCAACGGTCCGCGAGCGTTTGAAGCGGGTCGGATCATCCACCGCGGCCTTGAAGGTCAAGGTGGTGACAAAGCCGACACCGGGTGTCGTCATCAGACGTTGACAGACCGGATCCTGATGGGTCATGTGGCGGGTTCCTGACCGAGGGGAGCGCGCAGCGCCGGATAAGACAGGCAGGAATAAATAGGCCTTGGGGCCAATTTTCCCACGGACCGGAGGAATAAGAAGGAGCCGGCCGATAAGCCGGGTTCTGTCGTGGACAATCATTCATCTGGGACTGCCGTCACCGGCAGCCTCAAGCAACCTACCCGAAAGCGCCGCGGGCCACGGCATTGCTTTCCTATTTGGTCTTGCTCCAGGTGGGGTTTACCATGCCGCAGCGTGTTGCCACCTGCG
>Ga0316194_10000426_pt1 | contig 26590 bp, 27 predicted proteins | sample CroRivsedime1_MG_FD_204936 | JGI IMG/M metagenome (GOLD analysis project Ga0316194, IMG submission 204936) | Coastal sediment microbial communities from Maine, United States - Cross River sediment 1 | ecosystem: Environmental > Aquatic > Marine > Coastal > Sediment | place: USA: Maine...
AGCTCTCTGGCGGGCAGAAGCAGCGTCTGTTACTGGCGATGGCGTTGATCAACAACCCCAGGATTCTGTTTCTCGACGAACCCACCACCGGGCTCGACCCGCAATCGCGGCGCAATCTATGGCAGCAGGTGCAACAGGTCAAGGAGCAGGGTGCGACCGTATTGCTCACCACCCATTACATGGAAGAGGCCTATGAGCTCTGCGATGAAATCGCCATCATGGACCATGGCCGCATTATCGCTCATGATGCCCCCGACGCTCTGCTGGCGGCACATTTTGACGATGTCGTGGTGCAGATTCATGCCGCCGATATCCCGCGCGAAATCGGTGAGCGGGAATTCCAGGCGGTTTATCGTAATGACAATGCACATATTCTCACCGGTGATGTCAACCGGACTATCGAACAGCTGCTGCATCTGGATATCCCGCTGAATCGTCTGCGCATACGCGCGCGCGATCTCGAAGACCTGTTTCTCGAACTGACCGGAAAGGAATTACGCGCCTGATGTGGAATCGAATCTATGCGCTGTTCGTCGCCCGTAACCTGGAATTCGTGCGCGATCAATCGGCGCTCGCCTGGAGCGTGTTGTTACCGGTTCTGATCATCTTCGTGTTTGCCTATGCCTTCACCGAGGAGAACCCGGAGAAGTTCAAGGTTGGCCTGATATCAGGTAGCGCTCCCGAGGGTGCGGCCGCCACATTCGCGGCTACCCGCTACATCAAGTTTATCGAGTTCGATGAAGCCGCCGCCAACCTGCAGAAAGTAGAGCGACACCAGATCGACCTGCTGTTTGATTCGGCTACCAATCGTTACTGGATCAACGAGACGTCGCCAAACGGTTACATCGTCGAAAAACTGTTGGTCGCGGCCTATGCTGATTCCACCGAAACTTTGCAGAAAACACTCGTCGAAGGCGATGAAATCCGCTATGTCGACTGGGTTATCCCCGGCGTGATCGCGATGAACATCATGTGGGGTGCGCTGTTCGGTATTGGTTACGTGATCGTGCGTTACCGCAAGTTCGGTGTGCTCAAGCGCCTCAGTGCAACCCCGGTAACCGCGGTCGAATTCTTATGTGCGCAGATACTGTCCCGCCTGTGGTTATTGCTGGTGGTCAATATCGTGATCTTTATCGGTATGGATTTGTTTGTCGATTTCCGCATGCATGGATCCTATTTCAACCTGTTGCTGGTATTTACCCTCGGCTGTATTAACTTAATCTGTTGTGGTCTCGTGGTCGCGGCGCGAATCTCCAGCGAAGAAGTCGCGAATGGCGTTTTGAACCTGTTCAGCTGGCCGATGATGTTTCTCTCGGGCGTCTGGTTTTCACTCGAGGGCGCCCATCCCTGGATGCAGAAATTTGCGCTGATTCTGCCGCTGACCCATGTCACCGATGCGGCGCGTAAAGTCATGATCGATGGCGCCGGTATCGTCGAGATTTCGGATCACCTGCTGGTGCTCGGCGTTTCCAGCGTGATACTACTGTTCATCGGAGCGAAGATTTTCCAATGGGAATGATATCCGACCAGACCATTCTGTTTTGCCTGCTCGGCGTCGTGTTCGGCTTGCTGGTATGGGGCAGGATTCGCTATGACCTGGTAGCTTTCGGTGCGCTGACGGTTGCCATCGTACTCGGTGTGGTACCGCAGGAAGAGGCGTTTGCGGGGTTTGGGCATCACGCCACGGTCATCATTGCGCTGGTGTTAATCGTCAGCCGTGGTCTATTCAACTCGGGTGCGATCGAATTGATCGCGCGCCATGTTATCCATGGTGGGCGTTCATTGTTTTTGCATATCAGTGTGATGTCTGGAGTTGCCGCCGTACTATCGGCGGTGATGAACAATGTCGCCGCACTCGCGTTATTGATGCCACTCGACATGCAGGCGGCGAAGAAGGCCAAACGCAGCGCGTCTTTAAGTTTGATGCCATTGTCTTTCGCATCGATTCTCGGTGGCATGATTACGTTGATTGGTACACCACCCAATATTATCATCGCGAGTTTTCGCGAGCAGGCGGTGGGTGAATCGTTTGGCATGTTCGACTTTGCGCCGGTGGGCGCGGTAACCGCGCTGGTCGGGGTGATCTTCATCGCCGTCATCGGCTGGCGCCTGATCCCCGTTGCCAGTAACGAGGACGACCTGAACGACAAACCGCTGCCGCACGAGGACTATGTCGCCGAAGTTCGCGTGGCCGAAAACTCGAATATGATTGGCCGTCGCGTGCGCGACCTCGATCATGAAGCGGACGAGGCCGACGTCGCGATTATCGGGCTGGTTCGCAACGGCAAGCGGCTGCCCGGGCGGGCGCGCGCCGAGGAAATACGGCTGGGTGATTTCATCGTCATCGAGGCTAACGCCGAACATATCGATGCTTTCGTCGGCGCCTTCAAGCTCGAATATGTCGGTAGCGAAAAATATGACGGTCAGGCCGCCGAGGGCATGGCACTGGTCGAGGCGGTGGTGCCGGAAAATGCTCGTATCGAAGGACGCAGCGCATTGAGCCTGCGACTGTTATATCGTCACGGAGTGACGTTGCTCGGTGTGTCGCGCAAGGGTAAAACCTTTCGTGAGCGGGTACGTAAGCTCGACACTCGCGCCGGCGATGTTTTATTGCTACTCGGCCCCGCCGAACGACTCGACGACATCGTTACCTGGCTCGGTTGCCTGCCGTTGCAGGAGCGTGATTTGCAGGTAGTGCAACGCAACAAGGCCTGGATTGCGGTAGCGAGCTTCGCGCTCGCGATTACGGCAGCCACCAGCGGCATTATTCACTTGCCGGAAGCGCTGGCACTGGTTTGCATCGTCATGGTGGGGTTCAATATCGTGCCGCTGAAAGAAATCTACACCTCGATCGAATGGCCGGTCATCGTATTACTCGGCTCTATGATCCCGATCGGTTCCGCGCTCGAAGCCTCGGGTGGTACCGCGCTTATCGCGCAACAGATTATTGATTTCGCCGAGGGCTACGGGCCGGTGATCGTTTTAACGCTGTTAATGATCGTCACCATGACGCTCTCTGACGTGCTCAACAATACCGCTACCACGATAATCGCGGCACCGATTGCGATCGATATCGCCAATCGGCTCAGTGTCAATCCCGATCCGTTTCTAATGGCGGTTGCGGTCGCCGCTTCCTGCGCCTTCCTGACACCGATCGGGCATAAGAACAACACCCTGGTTATGGGGCCGGGCGGGTATCGCTTTGGCGATTACTGGCGTATGGGGCTGCCGCTCGAAGTGATTGTTGTCGTAGTCTCAATCCCGATGATCCTCATCGTCTGGCCTTTTTAAACCCCACTATTTTCACGAGCGCTGCGTTGGATTCATGCGCAGAGCCATCACGTATGATGTATACGCTCAGTCTCTGCGCATGAATCCGTCGGGACGCCGCATCGCTTGCTCTCGTAAAAATATCGGGGTTTAAAATGCTCTCACTACAATCATATTTTGTTATTGTCGTCCCGCGGTTTGACAAATTGGGGTAATACATATTACCTCAGCATTCTCCTCGCTCTCTGTGCCTCTGCGAGATCCACCTCGAAACCCTTTGCAGCAGGTATGCCACTATTACTACGAAGCTACGATGCGCTTTTACCTCGAAGCGGTTAAAATAGCGAACAGCCCAAACAAAGAATCATAGTCATGACTATCATCAAGCAGAACGACCTGATCGAAAGTATCGCTGACGCGTTGCAATACATCTCCTATTTTCATCCGCTGGATTTCATCCGTGCGATGGACGAAGCTTACCAGCGCGAAGAAAACCCGGCGGCGCGCGACGCGATCGCGCAAATCCTGATTAATTCGCGCATGTGCGCGATGGGGCATCGTCCCATCTGCCAGGACACGGGTATTGTTACCGTTTTTCTGCGCGTTGGCATGAACGTGCAGTGGGATGCCGATATGTCGGTTACCGATATGTGCAACGAAGGCATCCGTCGCGCCTATCTGAATCCGGATAATGTATTGCGCGCATCGATACTGGATGACCCCGATGGCAGCCGCACAAACACCAACGACAATACGCCGGGCGTGATTCATTACGATATCGTGCCGGGCGATACGGTCGAAATTCACGTCGCCGCCAAGGGTGGTGGTAGCGAAGCCAAGTCCAAGTTCGCCATGCTGAACCCGTCTGACTCGGTCGTCGACTGGGTGCTCGACATGGTGCCGCAAATGGGTGCCGGCTGGTGTCCGCCCGGAATGCTTGGCATCGGTGTCGGCGGCACCGCCGAAAAGGCGATGATGCTGGCCAAGGAGGCACTGCTGGAACCGATCGATATCCATGATCTGCAGGAACGCGGTGCGAGTAATCGGGCAGAGGAACTGCGCCTTGAGCTGTATGACAAGGTTAATCGTCTAGGCATCGGTGCGCAGGGGCTGGGCGGCCTGACCACGGTGATGGATGTCAAGGTCAGGGACTACCCGTCTCATGCGGCGAACAAGGCGGTCGCGATAATTCCCAATTGTGCCGCAACCCGGCACACGCATTTCACGCTCGATGGCAGCGGTCCGGCCAGGCTGGCCCCGCCGAAGCTCGAAGACTGGCCCGAGGTCACGCGTGAAACCGGGGATAACGTCAAGCGGGTTAACCTGGATACGGTCACCCGCGCAGAGGTCAAGACCTGGAAGCCGGGCGATACCTTGTTGCTAAACGGCAAGATGCTGACCGGGCGCGATGCCGCGCACAAGAAGATGGTTGATATGCTTGCCAATGGTGAAAAGCTGCCGGTTGATCTGAGTGGTCGCTTTATCTACTACGTCGGCCCGGTCGATCCGATCGGAGACGAGGTCGTTGGTCCAGCAGGCCCAACCACGGCGACGCGTATGGACAAGTTCACCCGCACCATGCTCGAACAGACTGGTTTGCTCGGCATGATCGGCAAGGCTGAGCGCGGGCCCGTGGCGATCGAGGCGATCCGCGATTTCGAATCGGTTTACCTGATGGCGGTGGGCGGTGCGGCTTACCTCGTGGCACAGGCGATCAAGGCGTCGCGAGTGGTCGCCTTCCCCGAACTGGGCATGGAAGCAGTTTACGAATTCGAGCTGGAGGATATGCCGGTGACCGTTGCGGTCGATCATACCGGTGAATCCATACACCTGACCGGGCCGAAGATCTGGGCCGAAAAAATCAACCAGCGCCTGGTCAATTTCGACGGCTAGCAGTATTTTGGTATTTCTAAAAGTCATCCCCGCGCTCATTTATGTTATCCCCGCGCAAGCGGGGATCTCAGAACGCGCCACCATTGCGAAATCCTCGCTTGCGCGGGGATGACATAAAAGCGCCGGGAAGATTGCACACCGGGAATCCGGGGACAAACCACTAACGCCGATAGGCCCGCGCCAGCGCCCAGACCTCGACATATTCCACGCCGGCTCGATGCAGCGTTCTGGTGGTTTCTGTTACCGTTGAGCCGGTGGTGACAATATCGTCGATGAGCGCGACATGCCGATACTCGTGTTTCGGTGCATAAACGAAGGCATTGTGCACATTCTGCTCGCGTTGCGGCGCACTCAAGCCCGACTGGCTCTGGGTAGCCCGCGGTCGAGTCAGGGCATCGCGATCAACCGGGATTCCGAGTGCCGCTGACCAGACAGAGGCGATTTCGTATGCCTGGTTGTAGCCGCGTTCGAGCAGGCGTGTGCGATGCAATGGTACGGGTAGTAACACTTCCGGTTTGGGTGAACTTTGGTGAAACGGGTCGATACATTCCTCGCACAGGGTTCTGGAGAGATACAGCGCTTCGGAAAATTTGAGTTGTAGCAAGTAGTCACGTACCAGTCCGCGGTACTGTAACGGTGCGATAAGCTTTTGCCAGCGTGGCGGGTTTAACAGGCAGGCCGGGCACACCAGGCCGTCGATGGGGTTGGGCTGCCCACAGTACTGGCAAGGGTTCGGCACCCGCTGCAGCTGGCTGCTGCAGCTGCCGCACAACGAGTTAGAGTCGTAGAGTTCGCAGCCGCAGGCGAGGCATAGGCCGGGGGCAAACAAATAGTTGATCCAGCGGGTAAACCCGCGCCGAAGATAGCTTACTGACATTGACTATTCCCTGTCTTGCAATAGACTTGGCGTTCTCCCTTAACCACGGCCGAATTCCCGATGACCGATGCAGTGCAACCTGTCCGCCACGACTGGACACTAGAGCAGATTAAAGCGCTTTTCGACCTGCCTTTCAACGATTTGCTGTTTCAGGCACAAACCGCGCATCGGGCGAATTTCGATCCGAATGCGGTACAGATAAGCACTTTATTGAGCATTAAAACCGGTGCCTGCCCCGAAGACTGTTCCTACTGCCCGCAAAGCGCAAAGTACGATACCGGGCTCGAGCGCGAGCGTTTGCTGCCGCTCGAGGAAGTGCGCACCGCGGCGCTGAATGCGAAGCATAACGGCGCAACCCGGTTCTGCATGGGAGCCGCCTGGCGTAATCCCACCGATAAGAATCTCGATAAAGTCATCGAGATGGTCAGCATGGTAAAGGATCTGGGTCTCGAATCCTGTGTTACGCTCGGCATGTTAACCCGCCAACAGACGCGCAAACTGAAGCGCGCCGGGCTCGATTATTACAATCATAATCTCGATACCTCGCCCGAGTATTACGAGGAAATTATCACCACGCGCACCTACCAGGATCGCCTCGATACCCTGGAAAACCTGCGTGCGGAAGATATCAATGTCTGCTGTGGTGGCATTATCGGCATGGGTGAGACGGCAAAGGATCGGGCCGCGCTGTTACAACAACTTGCCAATCTTCCCGAGCATCCACAAAGCGTGCCCATCAATCTGCTGGTGCAGGTCGAAAACACGCCGCTTTATGGTACCGAGGAACTCGACCCGATCGAGTTCGTGCGTAGCATTGCGGTAGCACGCATCATGATGCCGAAGTCGGTGGTACGACTTTCCGCGGGTCGCACCGCGATGAGCGAAGAATTGCAGGCGTTGTGTTTTCTCGCCGGCGCTAACTCGATTTTCTATGGCGATACCCTGCTGACCACGCCGAACCCGGATGAAAATACCGACATGGACCTGTTCGAAAAACTCGGTATTGTCGCCAACGGTGAGCAGGCGCAGGTGTCGAGCGACCACGCGGCCGCCTGATTGCCGGGGCGTCGCGTCCGTGGCGATGAGACAACTCGAAGCTGAACTGGCGCAACGCCGCGCCGACGGTCTGTATCGTCAGCGCCGAATCATTGATTCCCCGCAGGGTGTCGAAACCCGCATCGACGGCAAACTGCTGCTGTCGTTCTGTAGTAACGATTACCTCGGCCTGGCCAATCACCCTGAAATCAGGCAGGCCTTTGTCGATGCGGTTACCGAGTACGGTGTCGGCAGCGGTGCCGCGCACCTGATTAACGGGCATAGTCGATTGCATGAGCGCTGTGAACGACGACTTGCAGAATTCACCGGGCGCGATCAGGCGCTGCTGTTTTCCACCGGCTACATGGCCAATATCGCAATTGCATCGGCGCTGCTCGGGCGCAACGATTTAATTTACCAGGACAAGCTCAACCACGCCTCGCTGCTCGATAGCGCGAAACTGAGTGATGCCAGGTTGTTCCGCTATCGCCACAATGACCTGAGGCAACTCGAGGAGATGCTAGGCAGTGGTCGTCGAGACCACCGTCGACTGGTGATGACGGATGCGGTCTTCAGCATGGATGGCGATTGTGCGGATGTCGATACCCTGAGCCGGATCAGCGCCGAGCATGACGCATGGGCGATGGTCGATGATGCGCATGGTTTCGGCGTGCTGGGTGAACGCGGCGCCGGATTGCTGGAGCGGGAGGGTTTGAATCAGCAGCAGGTGCCGATCCTGATGGCGACGCTGGGCAAGGCGGTCGGTACTGCGGGTGCTTTTGTTGCCGGTAGCGAGGTACTGATCGAAACCCTGATTCAGCGGGCCCGACCTTATATCTATACCACCGCGTCACCCCCGGCGATTGCGGCGGCGACACTGAAGAGTATCGACCTCATCGAAGGTGAAACCTGGCGGCGCGACAAGCTGAACGAGTCGGTCGCCTATTTTCGCGAGCAGGCGGAGTCGCTTGACGCAGAATTAATGCCGTCCCAAACTGCGATCCAGCCGCTCTTGATCGGTGATAACAACCGTGCCCTGCAGTTGAGCGAAGCGTTGTTCGAAGAGGGTATTCACGTTACCGCGATCCGTCCACCCACGGTGCCGGTCGGCAGTGCACGTCTGCGCATCACACTTTCCGCCGCGCATGAGCGAAAACATATCGATCAACTGGTTGAGGCTTTGCGGGCGTTGCTTTAAGTGCCGGGAGCGAGGAGGCTGTCTAGAGGGTTATCAGACCCCGAGTTATCTCCCGTTCACCAGGTGCTTTGAAATAAGAAGGCTAAAGGCCTTCGCAGTTGCGCGGCAGGTATGCCTGGTCCAGGTTGCTACTGCATTGCCAGCGATTCATGCTGATGTTGCCATCGTCCGCTTCGGGCGTCAGGGTGATGATCTTGTCGCTACCGAATATCTCCTTCAGTTCGACCACCATGCTACCGTCGGGTTGCAGGTTCACGTACGCAATTGTTTCGCTATTGTTGAACAGCGATTCAGAGTAGCCGATCGCGGAGAGGCTGTCCGGCCAGTCGCCCTCCATCACGAGGTGTTCCATCATGCCGACCTTGAGTACATTGATTTCCGAAAAGGCCTGGGCCGCGTGCGCCTGTAGCACGTACCTGTTGCCGAGGCTCTGCATATTGTTTGCATCGGCTGCGTCGCCAGAATTAAAAAACGAAAACAGGTTGTTGAAAAATCCTTTTTCAGTCGGTGTATCGCTCACCAGCAGGGCGACAAATTCCGGGCTGGCGAACAATTGCGTGGTTGCGTTAGCGATCGCCATATTGAGCACTTTTTTCCCTTTTGAATTCAACAACCAGCTGTTGGCTACGCCCGCGGTTGTTTTTCTGAAAATAACTTCCGTTTCATTCGCACCGACCAGTTTCCAGTCGATGCTAACCATTGCCCGGTGCCGCTTGAACTGGCTGGATGATATCTTGCGTGTGGAGAAAACGGTGGTTTCGCTTAATTCGGGTGCACAGGAATCGAGACGTAAATCGATGATATCCGCGTGCAGACTATAGCCTCCGAGTTTGCGTTTCAGGTTAACGAAGTTGTACTGGCTGGCGGCCTGCGCGGGGTAGCCCAGGCTTTTGACCACTTTAAGCTCGGTGCCAATTATTTCACCCGAATCCGGGAATATGCGGGGGTACTGATTGAGCGCCTGCGGCCATCTGTGCTCCATAAACGGGGTGCATTCGGGGCCAAAGGCATATAAGCCGATCATTTTGTCAGCCGAAAGTCGAACCCAGGGATTATTGTCAGTGACCACGAGCAGTTTGGTTGCCTGCTCTTCACCCGGCATCATGATCCCACGAATCGATGGATCGTGTTTCGCGGTGAAACTTTGCTCGGCCGGCAAGCTTCTGTCTGTGAGGGTGATCAACTCGATAAAGTCCCGATCGGCAAAAAGCTGTTCCGCCGCCATGCCGATGGCATCCGACAGCACGTCCGCACCGGGAGAATCAGCCTTTAAACTACCGGCGAAGCCCACGGTGCTGGTTCGATAGAGGAGCTTCTGATTACGATCGGTTTTCAGGCTCCATTCGATCCAGACCTGCAACCGGTTTCTTGACAGTTTGCGGAAAGATGACTTTTCGATGGGCTTGTACTTGCTGGACGCAGATAATGACGGCGCGCAGGCATCGAGGGTCAATTTCACCAGTTTTGCATTGAGGCTATAGCCGTTTGAGTTCTCCAGCTTTGCCAGTGTGTCGGCCGAAGCCGGATTGACCGAGTATCCAAGGGGCCGGGTTCTGGAGACGATCGTGTTGCCGCTTTGTTGCGCGCCTGCTACCAGCCATTTCTGGTGATTGAGAGCCGCATCCAGTGGCAAAGACTTTTTTGCCGCGCATTTTTCGCCGAATCGCAAGCTGCCAATTTCCGCCTGGGGAGGCTTGTTTTTTATCCAGTCCCTGCCGTTCACCGCGATGTACAGTTTACGGGTTCGAGTTTTGGCGTCCACATTGATTGGCTTCAGACTTGCGCTGCGAATCTCGTCGAGGCTGTCGTTGTCTTCCTCGACCAGGATTTTATCGACGAAGTCACTGTCTGAAAAAAGTGTCAGCACCGCGGATTCCATCGCATTGGTGATTGCGGCTTGCGGAGAGCTGGATTGATTCCAGCCGTTGTAGCTACCCGGGGTAATCGCTTCGTAGATAACATCCTGATCGCGATTTGTTCTCAGCTGCCAGTTCACCTCGAGCTTGACCCGATTCTTGGTGAATCTATGTACTGCTATTTTATCAATCGGGCCGAGGCGTTCGCTTTTGTGCAGCGCCGGTGCACAGGTATTGAAATCCATGGAGATAATTTCCGCATGCAGACTCAGGCCGCCGGTTTTTCTGAGGCGACCGAGCAGTCGGTACTTTTCGGTTCTTTCGGCCTCGTAATCCATGCCACTGATTATTTTACTGGTGCGACTCGTTAATTTCGATTCAGCCGGGAACAGCGAACGGTGATGGACAAAGACGTCGGGTGTATTGATTGCGCCGCGAGAAACGCAGCCTTTACCGCTGTGATAAACACCGACTTTACTGGTCCGGTTTACCTCCGATTCCTTTTTCCACAGATAGCGGGTATCCAGCAGGTGTAGTTTTCTGGAAATTTTCTCATAGGGTCGAATAATGGGTTTTAACGTAGCTGTCGTTGCCTGCCCCCCGTTTTTGTCATTGCTGGTGACTACTTTTGAGTCAATTGCATCGCCCGGGTTCTTGTCGGAATAATGAATTTTGCCGTTTTCGTCGACCCATTTGAACAACTGGGCAGGGCTCGCAAATGACAGCAGCGAGAATACGACTAGAACAAGAAAGCTACCCGGGAATTTCCGGCCCATCGGCACAACCAATAATAAACTTGCAGGGAGTATAGTAAGCAGATTGAGTTTTAACCGGATTCAATCACTGCCACGAGGGGTCCACGCATGCCGCGTCTGTCTTCGATATTGCTGCTTTGCGGGTTACCGCGCCAACGCATATTCGGATTCAATAATTTAAGGGAAGTTGCAAACTTATGTTGTTGCTCGCGGAATTATAAGGTGGCCGAGTTGAGGGCGATACGCCTCAATTTACTTCGCTGCGGCCTACTGATTTTTGTCAGGTTTTATTCGCCAATGTCATGAGGATGGAACCAGGTATCTTTAGATGATACCTTTTAGCGGATACGTTAAATCAGTGAAATGGCAAACTGTGAGGTTTGAAAATGGACATTGAAGCGGAAGCCAGGCGGGTCGAGGATTTTGTCGACAAGGGCAATTACCATGCAGCCTATAACATAGCCCTTTCCGGGTTAAATGCCTGCCGTCGGAATAACGATCAGGCGGGGATTGATCGGTTTCTCGATATCATCAGGGCAGTCGTCGAATCGCTAGCCGCGGAGTTTGGTAGTCAGTCGGATGAAAGCATTTAGGCCGCGGCTGGCAGTTTCGATCACCAAGGAAGATTATTTTCAGAACTAATATTGAAGCTTAATTGGCCGGGCGCCTGGGTGGTCGTACACGAGGGTATCCATGTTTCCCTCTCGACGGATCTATCCACAGGTTATAGTCATTGAAATTCCTGCCATCATAACAGTCACAGTTATTCGTTTCTTTAAAGCCACTGCGGTCTGTTTTGATTACCTTGTTTCTTTGCACCGGGCGATTTTCGTAATTCCAGGTTCCGTCCTCATAGAGAATGACTACCTCACCGGTGCTGATGGTTACTTTTTCACTGGCCAGGCCGGTGGACGCAAAGAATGCTATCAACAGGATTGATAGGGTGGTAAATGGTTGTGAGCCAGACATGAGCGCTCCTCAGATGCACAATAACAGCACCATTTTGCGCCCGATTCAAGCAAACTTCAAAAGAATATAAGCAACTCCTTATTAATATGCCGGGAAAGGGGTATGCTGGAGCCACTCGACAAGCGTTGTCATTACCGGGTCAAGCGTAGCAACAATGTCAACTGAAAGCTCTAAAGACAAACTGGATCGCGTCGTCGCGCAGGCTCAGGCTGAACGACAACAGCGGGAGCAGGGTTACCGTAGCAGGGCGCTTAAAATGTATCCCTGGATCTGCGGTCGCTGTGCGCGTGAATTTAACCGGGATAACCTGCGTGAACTGACCGTTCATCACCGCGATCACGACCATGACAATAACCCCGCCGATGGCAGCAACTGGGAGTTACTGTGCGTTTATTGTCATGATAATGAGCACTCTCGCCAGGCTGCTTCAGGTTACGCTGATTTTGCCGAGGCAAAGCAAAAATCCGAGGCTACTTATAATCCATTCGCGGAACTGGCATCAATGCTTGATAAGAAGAAGTAGTCGCTCAGTAAATAATCAACACTGACCCCATTAATTTACTGTGGTGAACTGAGGTCGATATCGACCCCGTCGGCGAGCAATTCCTCGGTGCGTTGCAGCGAATAGCTGCGGTAATCGGTTTGCCTGTAATAACCACCGGCAACATAACGCATGCTTTCCTTGAAGTGATGAGGAAAGGTCAGGCTGTCGTGACGCCGAATCAAATTACCGTCGTCGAATACGAGCACGCCGGGTCGATAAATCATTTCATACTGGCGCGCGAGTTCAGCGGGCGTGGTTTTGTTACCCAGGACATCGACAATAGCTGCGTTCGAGTCCGCATCGAGGCGTACGATGGTGAACGGGGCGATTTCCTCGCGTACCAGCTCGTGAGCAAGAATGCCGTCGTGAAATTCATCGCAATCGTAGCAACTACCGTCTTCGAAAATCACCATTAGCGGGCCATCGACGCTCGACAGGTCGGAAATTTCGCTAAACAGGGGATTTGCGCGCAATTCATATACATTCCGATCTAGTTTTGCCTGCAGGTAATCGGCCAGTTTCGTGGTCTGGTAGGATTTGGTGGCAACGAATTCAAGCACCTGCCTGAAACGTTCGGGTGCGCGATAACCGTTAATGCGTACGATGGTCTTATTGTCCGCGTTCAAGAACAGCAGTGCGGGCGTAGAAGTGACCTTTAGAATCTCTCCCAGTTCTTTTTCAGTCACCGAGATTTCCTCGTTAAAAGCGATTTCGCGATCACCCTGTATATTGACCGCGATGGTGTCAAAGTGCTGCTGGATATAACTGCTCAGCGGCTCGGTTTCAAAAGATTCCCTGAGCATGCGATCACAGTAGGGACAACCGTTGAGTTCGAAAAACAGCAGGACATGCTTGCCGGCTTCACTGGCATCGTCGACATCGTCCGCAATCTCGAGAAAGCTCTCCTTGAACCAGGCGGGTGGCGGGTGCAATACGCCACCGGTAATTTTGCCTCGCGTACCGCTGTCGGCCGAAAAGGCAGGGCCTGATACTGTCGTAATTAGTAACAGGAAGAAGATTTTTAGCAGTTTTTCGGGTTGCATCATCATCGATAGACTCTAATGGCTGTTCGTGCGTTAAAAAAGCAATATAAATCACTTCGTATGGGCTGTTAATTCTCCATAAGTACCAGGGTCGAGGCAACAAAAAGCGACATTTTTTACTTCTGTCCACCGCCTCAATTTTGAGCTGCTAAACTCTGATTTCCACATACATATAACCAAGTAAAAACCATGAATCTAGTCGCAACCTTACTTTCCCTGTTTATTCTCGGCCTGCTAATCGTGCTGATCCTGCAGATGCGCAGACAACGCCTTGCCACCGAGGAATTGCTCGCGGATAACCGTATACGGACCCGGCTCTACCAGGACGCCGATGAATCGACCACTTTTATACTCAGCCGTACTATCCAGAACATCAGCGCCGGTCATCCCGACCCTAACCTGGAGAGTGATTCTTTTACGCTCAAGGTGGTGCGTGAACTGGTAAAACGCAGGGTACCAAAAGAAAAATGGCTCGAAATCCAGACCAATGAACGCCTCGTCCACGAACTTTACCTGTTGTTGCGTGATGGCGGTATCAAAAAAGGCCCGCGTCTGGTGCGGGCCAAGTCCTGAGGAGAGCAGGGGGGAGCCTCGAAAGCGACCTCTCCTACGAGATCCCCGCTTGCGCGGGGATGACGTGGAAAAATCGGGGATGACGTGGAAAAGCGGGGGGTAACTTAGTAACTGGACCCGGATAACTCCCGCACCTAGTAGCTCGCGCTATCGCTTTCGTAGGTTAACCCTACTGCAGCGGCCTGCTCTTTCACCGCACCGTATATCTTTTCATCCAGTGAATCATCGGCACCGCCTTCGGCGGCAACCTTATCTTTAATGAAGTTGCTGCGTGATGCGGACAGTTTCCTTATCTCCCGTTTTAACTGGTCACGGCGTTGCGCCTGTTCGGTGATCACTTCCATTTGTTCCTGCGGAGCCAATGCCTGCAGGCTGGAGGGCAGGTTTTCTTCCTCGATGGCGTCAAGTGTGACCCGTCCCGAGGTGATCGCGTCCACCAGCTCGCTCTCACCGAGCAGATTTGCCTTACCGCTGGCGGTGGCATTGAAAGTGTCGCGTCGCGCGAGTGCTTCCGTAGACAGCTCTTTACGTAATCTGGCATTGGCGTCGAGTTTTGCCTTCTGCGCCACTTTGGTCTCCGCGTCACCGTAGTAGAGACGAGTATCTTCGAGTTCGGCGGCCAGTCTGGATAGCTTTTCATCGAACGGGGTTGCTATGGCTACCGCGTTGCCCGAATCCTCGACCTGGAAATATTCACCCTGGCCAAGCGACGCGATTTCCTGCCATGCAGGACGCGTGTTCTGGTGCTGGCCGCTCTGGATGGCGTTGACCACGATGCCCTTTTTCGCGGCGACAGCGAGCGTTACCGGGTACTTGACGTCGTTGTGGTAATCCATGTGTGGTGGCGCATCGCCGACCAAGAAAGCAACTTTATAGACGTTATTGTCGGTGCTCCACGAAATCTTGTGAATGGCATCGTAGAGCGCCTGGTTAACGCTTTCGGGGCCATCCCCACCGCCTTGCGCGCGGAAGTCCATCAGGTTCGCGTACATCGAATCGAGATCTTCCGACAGGTCGAAAACGCGCGTGATGTAGGCATCGCCGCGATCACGAAATGCGACCAGGCCCATCTTGATATCAGGATTTTCCTGTGCTGAAGCCATCGTCGTGGCAATCGACCAGATCTTTTCCTTGGCCGCCTGGATCAGGCCACTCATGCTGCTGGTGGTGTCGAGAACAAATACTACCTCGATACGGTGATTTTGCAGTGGCACCGCGTGCGCGGCCTGGGTCGCCTGTGCTTTTTGCAGGCCAGGGAACAGTGCAACGCCGGTTGCGGTGGCAACCAGCAGTGCCAGGGCTATTAATTTGCTGTTATATGCTTTGCTTTTCATTGGATTATCTCCGGGTTTAAGGTTGGGTGAGCTTGCGCACCGCATCGAGGGCGACGCGATGGGCGGATTGGAAAGATGACTGGTCCCGCTGGCCGTTCCGAATGCCGCCGGACTGCTGACGCGCCAGCTGCGGAACCCAGCAGAACAAGGCCTGGAGCAGGAAGAAGCTCCACAGCGCAGCGGGCAGGCTTGCGGTGTTAAGCATGGTCCAGGCGCTGGCGGCGAGTCCTACCGATACCAGTCCGAAATCGAGCGCTGCGGCAAACATCGAGCCATGGAAATAAAGCGAGCGTACCAGCCAGATGAAACCGGCCTGAATCAACACCTGCTCAAACAGCAGGATGTCGAAATACCAGCCGGCGAGGCTGGTCACTCCCCAGCTGGCAATGACGACTATGCGACCAACACGGGCGCTGCTGCGCTTGAGCAGGTAGATCAGGTAAACCAGTGTCGCTGTGCATAGCACCAGGCTGAACAGGCTGCCGTAGGCGATAAAACCGCCGAGCAGCAGTTTTGCAGTGCCTGCGCCGAGACTGATGACGATGGCGATAATGATGCCGTCGATTATTGCGGGCGTTTTCATGCTTTCGCCCTCCGTTCCTTCTCGCGCAGCAGCGCGATTTCAACCTCTTCGCTGCGTACGGCATCGGCCTGGCTGCAAAGACCGCCGGTAAAAGGGTCTGCGTCGCTCACCAGCAGTTCCAGCTTCTGTTTCATGCTGGTTAATTGCTGCTTTTGCTGGTCGATTTGTTTAGCCAGCTGCGCGCACTGTATTTCTATGCTGGCGAACTGTTGCTGCCAGGATTGTATCTGCTTCTCGACACCCAGTTTGCGCCGAACCAGGTCGCGCGCGAGGTCGTCTTTTTTCGCCGCGAGACAGATATCCAGTTCTTCATCGAAACCCTTGAGGTCGGCCACGGCAGCAACACCGGCCTTGTCGAGCCGGGTTGCTTCGTGTTGTAACAGCTGCAGTCGTTGTTGATCCTGGTCGAGCGCGAATTGCATTTCGCGGACCGCTTGCCTGAGTTGCAGGTCGGGTTCCTCGATACGATCGAGGACGGCGTGAAAATCGGCCTGTAACAGTCGCGATAGTCGGGTTACCAGTGCCATGTTGTTTACTCCGTTGTGAGTGAAAGGTGCAGTAATTCTGGGCCACGAACGGCTGCTCAAACAGACAGGCTTTGGTAAAACCTGGGGCGGTGGGTTTACAAAAAATTTACATAGCTGGCGAGCTGCAATGCTAGGATTAACAAGTGTTTAACGGGGATTTGGAATGATGGCGCAAAAAGCGCGCATACTGGTGGTTGAAGACGAAGCGGCGATTCGCAGCGGGCTGGTCGATGTCTTTGTCTACCATGGTTACGAAGTGGAAACCGCCGAGAACGGTGATGACGGTTTGCGCAAGGCGCTTGGCGGGAAGTTTGACCTGATCCTGCTCGACGTCATGTTGCCCGGCATCGACGGTTTCGAGATTTGCAACCGGATTCGCCAGCAGGACCGGCGGCAACCGGTGATCATGCTGACCGCGAAATCGAGCGATGAAGACATTGTGCAGGGGTTGACCCTTGGTGCTGATGATTATGTCGCTAAACCCTTTTCGGTCACCCAACTGGTGTTACGCGTGCAGGCGGTGCTGCGTCGCTCGGGTGTCGGCGAAGACTTGATGCGAGAAATCAGGCTCAGTAACGGCCTGGTGATCGATACCGAAAACCTGTGCGCCGGGGATACTGTTTTTACCCGTCGTGAAATGGATCTGTTGCAGTATCTTTGCCAGCAATCGGGACGTCCGGTGGCACGCGAAGAATTACTCGCACGGGTCTGGGGGTATGCCAATCACATGGAGATCGAGACCCGTACGGTCGATATACACATAGCCAAGCTGCGCCGCAAAATTGAAACCGATTCCGCCAACCCCGAAGCCATTGTCACCGTGCGCGGCGCCGGCTACCGCCTGATGCTTGCCGGGCAATGACCCAACGCCGTCTTACCCTGCTGCTGGTGCTGTTTTTCACTGCGCTGGCGTTACCGACTTCGATCCTGGTCTACCAGGCCTACGGACAGTTGAAATGGGAGGCTTTTTATCAACACCAGCGACTCGCACGCGAGTTGACGCTGCGCATCGATAGTGGTTTTAGTGATCTGATCGAGCGTGAGGAAAATAGGCCCATCAGCGATTACGAGTTTCTCAATGTTACCGGTACCGGGGGGTCAGCGTTTCTGCAACGCTCGCCGTTATCCGAGTTCCCCCTGGAAACGGAAGTTCCAGGCCTGCTCGGTTATTTCCAGGTTGACGCCGCGGGGCAGTTACGCACCCCGATCGTGCCCGAGGCCAATGCTTCGAACTACGGTATTTCATCCACCGAGCTGCAGCAACGTGAGCAACAGGCAGGTCGGATTCGCGGTATTCTCGATCGCAATCGCCTGGTTGGTAAAAGCGATCTGGCGCGCACACCTGCGGTGGTTGGTGAAAGCCTGGTAGAAGAGGAAATAGCCCAGCAGCGCAACGATAGTCCGCCCCTGGCGACGGAGCTCTATGATTTCAGCTCGAGCATTGCTACGGCGGACCGTGATAACCAGAGCCAGGGCCAGGCCGGGTTCGATGAATTGACGACGCGCAAGCTGGTCATGCCCGCTGAAAGTCGCGCGGCTGCCGATCAGGTCAAGGATCTGAAGCTGGAGGACAGCTACGAGGTGGCGGCCTCGGCAGCGCCCGAAGCGCAGCGACTGGAAGCGAAAAAACAAACCTCCGCCAAACGTTCGCGCAAGGAAAAGGTGAACCTGCCGCAGGCTCTTTCGCAACCAGTACAGAGCCTTGAAAAGGGTGCCGCAGATGACGAAGGCGGTGAGTTACGGGCCGCATCCGAGCCGCTTCTAAACCAGCAGGGAATCCGCATCGAGACCTTCGAGAGCGAAGTCGAACCGATGGAATTTGCCCTGCTCGACAGCGGACATTTCGTGCTGTTCAGGCGTGTCTGGCACAAGGACGAACGTTACGTGCAGGGTATCCTGTTTGACCAGGCCGACTTCATCGAACGTTTGATTGCACCCGCGTTTCGCGAATCGAGCCTGTCATCGATGAGCAAGCTGATTGTCGCCTACCAGGGATCGATCCTGCAAAACTACGCCGCTGATTACAGCCGCCTGTACCGTCCGAGTGCTGGACAGGTGAGTAATGAGCTACTCTACCAGAGTCGCCTGATCGCGCCATTTGGTGATGTCGAGCTGATATACACGCTGGCGCGATTGCCGGTTGGCGCCGGCGGGCAGATTATCATCTGGTCAGCGCTGGTGCTTGCCATCGTGCTGGTCGGCGGCTGCCTTATGCTGTTGCGACTTGGTCAGCGGCAGCTGGCGCTGGCGCGCCAACAGCAGGACTTTGTTTCCGCGGTCAGCCATGAACTCAAGACCCCGCTCACGTCGATCCGTATGTATGGCGAAATGCTACGCGAGGGCTGGGCCGACGAGGCAAAGCGGAAGACCTACTATGATTTTATTTTTCATGAGGCCGAGCGGCTGACGCGCCTGATCAACAACGTGCTTCAGCTGGCGCGCATGTCGCGCAATGAACAGGTCGGAAACCTCGGTAGCATGACAGTAGGTGACGCAATAGCCGAACTCAAGCCGCGACTGGAGTCTCAGCTCGAGCCTTCCGGATTCGGGCTGGTGATCAGCGGTGAAGCAGAAGTTGACGCACTGCGAATCGAAATCGATATCGACTGGTTCATGCAGATTCTCATCAACCTGGTCGATAATGCGGTCAAGTTTTCCGCCAATGGCGATCAGCGGCAGATCGAGGTTCGCTACCAGCAGATGCAGGATGGCAAGATCCAGTTCTCGGTACGCGACTATGGCCCCGGCATCGACCCGGATCAGATGAAAAAGATTTTCAAGTTGTTCTATCGTTCCGAAAACGAACTCACGCGCGAAACCGTCGGCACCGGTATCGGGCTGGCGCTGGTGCAGCAACTGGCTAGCGCAATGCAGGCAGAAGTAGACGTCGTCAACTGTGATCCCGGCGCCGAGTTTCGAATTCGATTTGCGACACATTCCACTAACAGTCGATAATCCTGTCATAATTAATTTTGCACCGAGATGAAGGTTACCCGGTTATCGGAAAATAATATGTCACAAAACAGGGCGGAGGTCGGTAACTTGCAGGAACTCCTGGTGAGAGTGGGTGCAGGGCTCGAGCTATTGCTAGAACCGACTTTGTCGATCTGCTGTTTCCGCTATGTCTCTACCCGAGTGAATGATCTTGATCGGCTTAATCAGAAGCTACATCGTCTGCTGGTTCGGGAATATGAATTTATGCCAGGCACCACCCGTATCAAGGGGCAGTTGGCGTTGCGACCCTGTTTTCTCGGCGAACGCACGGATCGTTGCCAGGTTGACCGGCTGCTGCAAGCGGTGTTGAGAATCGGTGACGAGCTTATCGCCGAGTCAGATTAGTTTTTTTGTTTTGATCTCTGCGCCATGAATCATAATAATTGCGCCTTTTAGCGCCTGAACCGGAAACCTGATGTCTAATTCTGTAAAACTGTTCGAACCCCTGACTATCCGTGGCACCACGTTGCCTAATCGTATCGTGGTTTCACCCCTGTGCCAGTACTCGGCCGTCGATGGTCTCGCACAACCCTGGCATTTTGCGCATCTGAGCGCTTTTGCGCGGGGCAAGGCCGGGCTTGTTTTCACCGAGGCGACCGCGGTCGAGGCGCGTGGTCGTATCACGCCTCAGTGCCTGGGTATCTGGACGGATGAGCAGGCGGAGGCATTGCGCCCGATCACCGCGTTCATCGAGTCGATGGGATGCGTGCCGGGAATGCAGCTCGCACACGCCGGACGCAAGGCTTCTACACGTGCACCATTCTCGGCGAAGGGCCCGATACCACTGAGCGACGAAGATAGCGCGCAGGCGGGCGCGCCCTGGCAAACAGTGGCGCCGTCGGCGTTGCCGGTGGCCGAGGGTTGGCATGTACCCGAGGCGCTCGATGACATCGGCCTGAAGCAGGTCAGGGAAGCCTTCGTGATGGCCGCAAGAAGAGCTGTCGAGGTTGGTTTTCGCGCGCTCGAACTGCACATGGCGCATGGCTACCTGTTGCACAGTTTTCTGTCACCGCTCGGTAACCGACGACAAGATGCCTATGGCGGCGATCTTGACGGGCGCATGCGTTTTCCGCTCGAGGTTGCCGCCGCGGTACGTGCCGCGATCCCGGATGAACTGGCGTTGTTTGCACGTATTTCAGCGATCGATGGCAGGGAAGGTGGCTGGACCATGGAAGACTCGGTCCTTTTAAGCGAAAAAATGGCGGCGGAGGGGGTCGATGTGGTCGATTGCTCTTCAGGCGGTATCGGCGGTGCCCCACGTTTTCGCAGCGATGACACGGGTAAGCCGTTAACCGCGGACTCGGCGCGTATGCCGGGATTCCAGGTACCGTTTTCGCGCCAGTTGCGCACCGAGACCAGTATCAAGTCAATGGCCGTGGGGGTGATTATTGATCCGCACCAGGCCGAGGAGATTCTGCAAAGTGGTGGCGCCGACCTGGTGGCGCTGGGCCGTGAAATCATGTACGACCCGTTCTGGCCGTTACACGCCGCGGAAGCGCTGGGAGTCGATCCTGACTACCAGATGTGGCCGGAGCAATACGCCTGGGCAGTGGATCGACGCGCCCAGATCAAGCTGCTGAATCAAGCCGATTAGCCACCGGGTCGCTATTTAGATCAACTGGTGCAGCGCTCAATAAAACTGCCATGCCTGATCACGGCGACTTCTCCTTCGGCCAGCGGCTGCCAGGATTCCTCGGTGAGCGGTACACTTGCGATCAGGATTACCTCCTGGCTGTGATCAGTCATTGTAATACCTGCTGCGGATAGGTCCGGCAGGGCTTCATTGCAGGCGCGCTCGAGAAAATACAGCCCCGGCGGCCTGATTTCTCCGTCTTGCTGAGTGCGTTGGTGTGAGTGCACGAACAGTACATCGCCGTCGGCATAAAGAAAGTTGGCTGGGCCGAAGGGTCGCAATTGCCCGGCAAGCCGGGCCACGACCTCGAGTCTGGCGGACAGCGTGGGAAGTCGTCCTCCTGACCTGGACCACAACTTTCCCAGGCGATCCAGCAGGATGCAAAAAACGAGTTCTGAGTCCGTGTTACCCACTCGATTGAAGCGTTGCGGCTGGAAATCAGGTTCATCTTCGAGACCGGCGAGTTTGCCGTTATGCGCGAATACATGGGTATAACCGCCCATCTCCCGAATAAACGGCTGCGTATTACGCAGTGCCACTTCACCTTGTGTTGCCAGCCGGATATGCGCAACAGTCAGCTGACTGGAGGGTGAAAACTTCTCGATACAGCGCACCAGGGCGCTTTCCGCGGCCGCGCGGGGTTCACGCAGCAGAAACACATCCGGTCCCTCGTAAAAGGCCACCCCCCAGCCGTCGCGGTGTGGCGCTTCGATACCGCCGTGCCTGGCCAGGCGCTCCAGCGACAATTCGACCGTTGTCGGCAGACGACTGGAAATGGCGAGCAGTTCACACATCGATCTGCCCCGCCTATAACTCGAGTTGCATCCAGAGCGGGCGATGGTCCGAGATGTAGTACTTGGCGCAACTGCGCCAGTAGCCGGGTGCCGTGGCATTGAAGATATCTGAAAATATCGCACCATCGAAGTCGAATACACCCATCTTTTTTACCTTCGACTTCAGTCCCGGTGTCACCGCGATCTGATCATAATCAGCCGTGTTGGAAACATTGGTCGGGATGCGTGTGGTATGCGGTGGCAGGCTCAGGCCGCGTTTCGTCAGCGCCGCATGGATCGCGTCACCGGTTTCTGCCCGTGGCAGGTTAAAGTCTCCCAACGCCAGGATATTCCGGTTGCGCGTAACATCGGCTGGAACCGCGTCGCGGTGTTGAATCAGGTTGTGGATTTCGATCTGTGGGTCGTATACATGTTCGGGTTTAGGTCTGGCAAGTGCACGCATCCGTTGCTCCTCAGTCGTCTGGCGATAACAAACTTGTATCACCGGGAACGCAAAGTGTAAAAGCATTATCTTTGTAAGGGAATTGATAGCGGTCAGGAATTTGTCTGTTAATATAGCGTTTTCTGATATAGACAGGCTTAATTAATGGCTCGTAAAGAATTTACCTTTGTCAGTTTTTTGCTGCGGTTTCTGTTTGCCCTGGCGCTGGTGTTCCTGACCTATAACCCCAGTGGTTATTCCTGGGTGGGATGGTTACTGTCCGATACTGCACTGGTTTACAAGGTGGCGGGGGGCGTCGTGCTGCTGATTGGCTGGGTCATGTTTCTGCGGGCAACCTGGCGTTCGCTGGGCGCCATGGGCACGATGCTGGCGCTGGCGTTTTTCGCCGTTATCATCTGGTTGTTCCATTACTGGGGTTTCTTCGCGCTAGACGATATTGCGACCATTAAATGGATAGTGCTGTTTGTCCTGAGCGGAGTGCTCGCCGTGGGGATGTCCTGGTCGCATGTGCGGCGCAAGCTTTCCGGGCAATATGACACCGATGAAATCGAGGGTTAGGAAACTCTTCATGACGCTGGTGCCTCCATTCAGCTAGTGGCTTCTCAGGCCGATAGTGTAATCCTGTTGCATGGGCTGGCGCGTACCGACAGGTCGATGAAAAAAATGGAGCAGGCCCTGTCGGATAAGGGTTACAGCGTATATAACGTCAGTTATGCCTCTACGCGTAAAAATATTGCACAACTTGCCGAAGAAGCGATTGGACCGGCGCTTAAGTTATGCCCGGCAGAACACAAGCTGCATTTCGTAACCCATTCGCTCGGCGGGATACTGGTGCGGCAATACCTGTTGCATCATGCGATCGAAAATCTCGGTCGGGTGGTGATGCTGGGACCGCCCAACAAGGGCAGTGAAGTTGTCGATAAGCTGGGCGATTTCCCAGGATTCCATTTTATCAATGGTGACGCCGGGCTGGAACTGGGGACCGGAGAAAGCAGTGTTCCAAACCGGTTGGGCGCTGCGAATTTCGATCTTGGTATTATTGCCGGCACGCGCAGTATCAACCTGATTCTGTCGCGAATGATTCCAGGGCCTGACGATGGCAAGGTTTCGGTCGAGAGCACCAAACTCGAAGGCATGCACGACCACGTCCAGATGGAAGTAACGCATCCCTTCATGATGCGTAATAGTAAAGTGATCGAGCAGGTTATCCAGTACCTCGAAACCGGCAGATTCTCGGCAAGCTAAATTACGCAGCCTGCTCGAGTGCAAACTCGCGGCGAAGTACGACTACTTCAATTATGCTGTGGACCGCGTGCACCACTAATACCGGCAACGATTAAAGCTGTTTATTGTTGCTGGACTTGTCGGTATTGGTCGAGTCTCGATATCCGACCTGGCTGCGGGCTATGCCCTGCTTACCTAGCCGGGCCGCCACTTGCGCATAATCCCGCAGCCTGGTTGCGGCGCGTTGCCTCTGGTCCCTGGTGAGCCAGCGGTTGATGTCTTCCAGCGCCACTGCAAACGCTTGCCAGTAAGACTGACGCAGCGGTTCGTAGGCAAGTGAATACTCGGTCGACGGATCCAGCAGAACGGCCTTTAGTTCTGCCTGGCTGATGCCGGTTGTGGCGGCCTTGTTTAACACGCTGATAAACGCCTGCTGCCTCGCTTCGCGGTATCTGAGCCAGGGTTCGTAAATATCTGGCACCTGCCTCAACCTGAGCATGATCTTGCTTTCCTGAAACTCGTCGAAATCACCATACCAGTCTTCGAGGCGATCGAAGTTCCGACTCACGCGAAAGATTTCGCGCTGTTGCGCGGACTTTTCGAGGTAGTCGTTGAACTCGCTAAAGCTTTTTCGATGGTATTGCTGGTAGTTTTTGATTTGCTGTGGCGTCAGCGTGACTGCAAGGTCGCCAAAACTGTCGATCGCTTTTTCCAGCGAGCGCCGCCAGGCGAGGCGAACATTTTTGTTCAGCTGCATAAACTCCGCTGCGGTAATGCCCTCGGCAGTGGCCTGGGCCGCCTGGTCAAGCAACTGCTGGTAGCGGATTAGTTCTTCCTTGCGGTGCCAGGCAAAAAACTGATCGAGCCGTGAATCGAGCTGGGTGCTTTGTAGCGTGTCCAGGTCGAAGGCGTCGTCGATCTCGCTTGACACAAACGAGGGTGCGTTGTTGTAGGCGAGGTCGATCATGCTGCAGCCCGCCAGAATCAGGCCGCAGGTAGCTGCAAAGAAAAGTTGGTATATAGGTTTCATCATGTTGGCTGAATACCGGTTTTCTACCTAAGGGGTTTCGGCAGCGGGAAAATCACATCTTCGGTAAAACCGAGCGAAGATACCTTGCCGGCTCCGTTGCATTGTAGGAAGTTGACCACATTCTGTACCAGAAGTTCCGGTGCGGATGCACCTGCGGTTACCCCGATACGGCTTTTCCCGGTTAACCATTCGAGCTTGATATCGTTTTCACTGTCGATCAGATAGCCTTCTATGTGCTTGTTTTCCGCGATTTCACGCAGTCGATTCGAGTTTGAGCTATTCTTCGAACCGACCACAAGTATCAGGTCACAATGCTCGGCGAGTTGTTTGACGGCATCCTGGCGATTTTGCGTGGCGTAACAGATATCTTCCTTCTTGGGTCCCTGAATTTCGGGGAAGGTTTCGTAGAGGCAGTCGATTACTATTGCAGTATCGTCCTTGGATAGCGTCGTTTGCGTGACAAAACGCAGCTCGGTCGGGTTTTGTACTTCGAGTCTGCGTACGTCCTCCGAGGACTCGACCAGGTAAATATCGCCGCCGGTCGCCCGGTCATACTGCCCCATGGTGCCTTCAACTTCGGGATGGCCCTTATGGCCGATGAGGATGGTTTCGATACCCTTGCGGCTATAGCGGCTGACCTCCATGTGGACCTTCGTGACCAGCGGACAGGTCGCGTCAAACACCTTGAGCTCGCGCCGTTCAGCCTCGCGCTGTACCTCCCTGGAGACACCATGGGCGCTGAAGATGACGTAATTACCATCGGGTATCTGGTCGAGTTCGTCGACAAATATCGCACCCTTTTGCTTGAGATCATCGACCACGTAGCGGTTATGCACGACTTCATGGCGAACGTAGATCGGGGCACCAAAGAGTTGTATCGCGCGTTCGACGATTTCGATGGCACGATCTACTCCGGCGCAAAAACCACGCGGATTGGCGAGCAGGATTTCCATTAGTGCAGGGTTTTCGGCTTCCCGGGAGCGTCTTCAACAGCGACAATTTTAACGCTGTAGCGCACCGTTTGACCAGCCAGGGGATGGTTCAGGTCGATGCGGACTTCATCTTCATTAAATTCCAGGATCGTGCCTGGTAGTGTGTCTCCATCTTCGGTGGCGAACTCGATGATCAAGCCCGGTTCCAGTTCCAGGTCGGGATCGAACTCGACGCGGGGCAGCGCACGAAACAGGGTTTCGTCGACATATCCAAAGGAAAGATCGGGGCCGATATCGATGGTTTGTTCATCGCCTTTCTGTAAACCGATCAGCGCGAGTTCCAGTCCTTCTGCCATTTCGCCACAGCCGAGCTGTACGGTTATCGGCTCATCGTCGAAATTATCTTCCAGAATCTGATCATCGGTTAAGCCGATACGGTAGTAGAGGGTGACACGACTGTTTCGCTCAATCATGCTCATACTGTTATTCAGTCGTGGTTTTTTTGAAACCGGTGAAGCTGCTCAGAATCAGCAGCACCGCACCTACACTGATCGCGGCATCAGCGATATTAAACGCCGGAAACGGGTAGGCGCCAAGCCAGATCTGAATGTAATCGATGACATGCCCGAGATAAATACGATCGATCAGGTTGCCGATTGCTCCGCCAAGAATAAGGCTTAGCGAGATTGCCGCCAGGGTATCTTCCGCCGGCAGCTGCCTGATCCATTGCACGATGAGCACGCTCATGATGATCGCGATTGCGGTGAACAACCAGCGCTGCCAGCCGCCGGCGTCGGCGAGAAAGCTGAATGCAGCCCCAGTGTTATAGGTCAGGTACCAGTCGAAGTAAGGCAATAGATTAACCGCCTGGTGTGGCGTCAGCTGAGCTTCGGCGATTTGTTTGCTGGCCTGATCGAGTACCACCACTAACAGGCTCATCCATAGCCATTTAACATTAGGGGACGTTGCGTTCATGATTGGTAACTTTCGCTATCAGGCGTAGCGACGATGTTCACCGTCACCATCGATATTATCGATGCAGCGCCCGCAAAGCTCGGGATGCCCGGCATGACTACCTACTTCC